>Ga0308164_10000431_pt1 | contig 74530 bp, 74 predicted proteins | sample PhyTR2_FD_201031 | JGI IMG/M metagenome (GOLD analysis project Ga0308164, IMG submission 201031) | Phyllosphere microbial communities from UC Gill Tract Community Farm, Albany, California, United States - DLSLT.R2 | ecosystem: Host-associated > Plants > Phyllosphere > Unclassified | place: USA... | reverse complement strand
GCATGTCAGCTTATTAAGCTTTGTTGGCGACGTCTTGCGACAGTCGCTCGATCAGGGCATCGACGGACATGACGCCCAGATCGACATTGCCCCGTGCCCGCACGGCCACGGTGTTGGCATCCCGCTCCTTGTCGCCCACCACGAGGATGTACGGCAGTTTTTGGACGGAATGTTCACGTATTTTATAGTTTATTTTCTCGTTGCGCAAATCGGTCTGCACACGGAACCCGCTGCGGCGCAGCTTTTCAGCCACTTGTTGCACGTATTCGGCTTGCGCGTCCGAGATATTCAGCACCGAAACTTGCACCGGAGCAAGCCATGCCGGCAGTGCGCCCGCATAGTTTTCGATCAGGATGCCGATGAAACGTTCCATCGAACCGACGATCGCCCGGTGCAGCATGACCGGCACCTGGCGCGAATTATCCGCCGCCACGTATTCGGCGCCGAGACGCTCGGGCATGAAGAAGTCCACCTGCATGGTGCCCACTTGCCATGGACGGCCGAGCGAATCCTTCAGGTGATATTCGATCTTCGGACCATAGAACGCGCCCTCGCCCGGCAATTCGGTCCAGGTTACGCCACAGGCGCGCAGACCCGAGCGCAGCGCCTCTTCCGCCTCATCCCACACCTCATCAGTGCCGATGCGGTTGTCCGGGCGCAGCGCCAGTTTCACTTCGATATTATGGAAATGGAAATCGGCATACACCTCCATGGCCTGGGTGTGGAACGACACCACTTCCGGCTCGATCTGCTCGTGGGTGCAGAAAATGTGGCCGTCATCTTGCGTGAAGCCACGCACGCGCATGATGCCGTGCAGCGCGCCCGACGGTTCGTTGCGGTGGCACTGGCCGAACTCGCCGTAACGCAGCGGCAAGTCGCGATACGAACGCATATTGCTGTTGAAGATCTGCACGTGACCGGGGCAGTTCATCGGTTTCAGCGCGTACGAGCGGTTTTCCGACTCGGTGACGAACATGTTTTCGCGGTAGTTGTCCCAATGGCCGGTCTTGCCCCACAGGCTGGCGTCGAGAATCTGCGGCGCCTTCACTTCCTGATAGCCATTCACCTGGTACTTGTGGCGCATGTATTGCTCCACCTGTTGCCAGATGGTCCAGCCTTTCGGATGCCAGAACACCAGCCCCGGCGCTTCGTCCTGGAAGTGGAAGAAGTCGAGCTGCTTGCCCAGTTTGCGGTGGTCGCGCTTTTCCGCCTCTTCCAGCTGGAACAGGTATTGTTCCTGGTCTTCCTTCTTGGCCCAGGCCGTGCCGTACACGCGCTGCAGCATTTCGTTCTTGCTGTCGCCGCGCCAGTAGGCGCCGGCCAGCTTCATCAGCTTGAACACTTTCAGCTTGCCGGTCGACGGCACGTGGGGGCCGCGGCACAAGTCTTCGAAGCCGCCTTCGCTGTACAGCGAGACGTCCTGGTCGGCCGGAATTGAGGCGATGATTTCCGCCTTGTAGTTTTCGCCGAGGCTCTTGAAGTGGGCCACGGCTTCGTCGCGCGGCAGCACGCGGCGCGTGACCGGCTCGTCCTTCTTGGCCAGTTCCACCATTTTCTTTTCAATGGCGATCAGGTCGTCGGGCGTGAATGGGCGCTTGTACGAGAAGTCGTAATAAAAACCGTTGTCGATCACGGGGCCGATGGTCACTTGCGCATCGGGGAACAGTTGCTTGACGGCGTAAGCCAGCAAGTGGGCGGTGGAGTGACGGATTACATCCAGGCCTTCGGGATCTTTATCGGTGACGATGGCGAGGTCGACGTTTTTCTCTATCAGGTAGGACATATCCACGACTTTGCCGTCGACCTTGCCGGCCAGCGCGGCTTTGCCGAGGCTGGTGGCAATGCTGGACGCCACTTGGGCTACGGTGACGGGACCCTCGAACTCGCGGGCGGAGCCATCTGGAAGGCGGACTGAAATCATGGTGTTCTCCCTATCGGCGCGCGGCGCCGTTGGTAATGGTGGGTACTGGAAAATACAAACTAAAATGCGGACGAAAAAAAACGCGGACTAGCCGCGTTTTCTCTTTTTTTGAGCAAAAAGGTTCCCGTTCGACTAGCGTCACTCCCAAAGCTTGGTAGTAGTTCGCGGTGTCATAACCGGGATGCCTTTCTCGATCTTACATGAGCTCTTACGTAAATTCTGGTGGGCGGTGAGGAATTCGAATCCCCGACCCCTTGGATGTCGACCAAGTATTCTAACCAGCTGAACTAACCGCCCTATTTTTACTGCATTTTACTGCCATTCACTGCCGTACTGCGAATTCTGGTGGGCGGTGAGGAATTCGAATCCCCGACCCCTTGGATGTCGACCAAGTATTCTAACCAGCTGAACTAACCGCCCGAAGACCAGCATTATAGAGAGCGAACAGCAGAATGACAAGGGGCTTTCATAGGAAAGATTTACGAAATGCACTATGGCGAAAGCGCACTCCGCCCCTGCTTCCAGTAAACTGGCTGTATTGATAAATATGCCGAGTCTCCATGTCCGCTGAAACCCGCACCGCGCCTGGCGCCACCACTCCATCGCCGTCCGCCCATCTGCACGAACACCGCAGCGGCGACGCCAAATACAAGCACGTCAGTGTGACGCGTAGCCAGAAGGTGCTGGCATGGGCACTGCTGCTCACGCTCAGTTTTGCCGTAGTCGAGGTGATCACCGGCTTCATGTCCAACTCGCTGGCGCTGATCTCGGATGCCGGCCACATGGTGACCGACGCCGCCGCGCTGGGCCTGGCGCTGCTGGCGCAGCTGATCTCGAAGCGGCCGCCGTCGGCGCGCCACTCGTTCGGCTTCGGCCGCGCCGAGGCGCTGGCGGCTTTTGTGAACAGCCTGGTGCTGCTGGTCCTGGTGGGCTGGATCGTGTTCGAAGCCGTGCAGCGTTTTTCGCAACCGGAGGAAGTGCACGGCGCCACCGTGTTCATCGTGGCCGGCATCGGCCTGGTGATCAACCTGGTGCTGGCGTGGATGCTTTCGCGCGGCGACAGCAATATGAATACCCGCGCCGCGCTGGTGAATGTGATGGGCGACCTGCTCGGGTCGGTGGCAGCGCTGCTGTCGGGCGCGATCATCTATTACACGGGCTGGATGCAGATCGATCCGCTGCTGTCGCTGTTTGTGGCGCTGCTGATTTTAAAGTCGACCGTGGGCGTGCTGCGCGAGTCGTATCACTTTTTAATGGGCGGCGTGCCCGAGCCGATCGATTACCTGGCCGTGGGCGCCGACCTGGAACAGATCGATGGCGTATGCTCGGTGCACGACTTGCACGTGTGGGATATGTCGCCCGGTGAGCCAGCGCTGATCGGTCACGTGGAAATCGTCGAACTGCAGCGCTGGCCCGAGATCCTGCACGCGATCAAGACCATGCTGCTCGATAAGCACGACATCGACCACATCACCTTGCAGGCCGAGGTGGCGCCCCAACCATCCCCACCAGCACAGCGCCAGCCATGAAGCACTTGCTTGTGGCGCTGGGCGCGCTGGAAAGACCAGTTGGCGTGGTCGCTCGATGCACTACTGGCGCCGGTGCAACAGGGGCTCCGTCCACGCCCCCACTCCCCCATACCATCAACCGAAATAGCACCATGCACAACTTTGAAAAACGCCGCGACCGCTACGAATTGTTTGCGTCCTTTGAAAAACCCCTGGTCAACCTCAGCTTCGAGCTGCCGGTGCCCGACTTCCGCCCGTACTGCAAGGCCAACGGCTTGCCGCCTTTTCACTTCTTTCTGTACTGCGTGTTGAACGCGGTAAAAGGCATCGACAATTTCATGTACCGCGTGCTCGATGGCGAGGTGATCAAGCTCGATGACTTTGCCGCGTCGTACACCGTTATCAACCACAACAACGATCTGAACATCACCAAGTTCGTGATGACGGACGACCTGCCCACGTTTATCGAACGCAGCCTTGCCGCCAAGCGCGAAGCGGAAACCCGCACCGAGCTGGCCAACATGGGCCCGTTGATGACCCCGCTCGAACAAAAGCAGAATGTCCACATCACCTGCATGCCGTGGTTCAAGCTGACGTCAGTGGAACACCCGATCTACCGCCACGCCGACTACGACATCCCGTCGCTGGCCTGGGGCCGTTTCAGCGAACCGCAAGCCGATGGCATGATGACGGTGCCATTTTCGGTGCAGGCGCACCACGGCTTCGTGGACGGCTACCACGTGCACCTGCTGACGCAATCAATCGCCGCCCGCGCACAAGCACTAATCTAAACGATTCGGGGTCAGTGCCGACATTCAGACACGAACTCATCCATCAATACTTGAGCTTGTGTCCAAATGTCGGCACTGACCCCGAAGGTAGAGCTCGAAGGTTGGGCTGGCGTCAGCTGCGGCGCGCTTCCTGCACCCCGGCCACTTCCGCGATCGCGCTCAGCGCTTTTTGCAGCGCGGCCGTGGCGCCGATTTCGGCGGTAAACGTCATGCGCGCAAAGCCCTTGGTGCTTTGCGTGTTGACGCCGATGACGTTGATTTTCTCGCGCGAGAACACCTCGGAAATATCGCGCAGCAAGCCCTGGCGGTCGTTGGCCAGCACGAAAATATCGACCGGGTACACGGTGTCGGAACCGGCGCGACCCCATTCCGTGACGATCACGCGCTCGGGCGCCTTGGCGCGCATCTCCGCAAAATTCTTGCAGGTGGCGCGGTGGATCGACACGCCCTTGCCGCGCGTGACGAAACCGACGATGCCATCGGGCGGCGCCGGCTTGCAGCACTTGGCCAGCTGCGTCATCAGGCCCTCGGTGCCCACGACCAGCACGCCGGACTTGGCGCCCTGCTCGGTGCTCGATGCGCGGCTTTTGCCAAGGAATACTTCATCGACCGGCTCGGCCGGCTCACCGCTGTCGTGCAGCGCGTGCTCGATGTGGCGCAGGCTGAATTCGTCCTTGCCCACCGACAGGAACAAGTCATCGACCTTGGCGAATCCCAGCTTGTTGGCCAGCGCTTCCAGGTTGACGGCGGTCTTGCCTTCGCGCTGCAAGGTTTTTTCCACCATCGAACGGCCGTGCGACAGGGTTTCCTGCATATCGATGGCATGGAACCACGCGCGAATTTTCGAGCGGGTACGCGTGGCCACCGTGTATTCGTCGCTGAGCCAGTCGCGCGACGGCCCGGCCGTGCCCGGCGCGCCCTTGGCGGTGATGATTTCGCAGGTCTGGCCGTTTTTCAGCTGGGTATTCAGTGGCACCATGATGCCGTCCACCCGTGCGCCACGGCAGCGGTGGCCGACATCGCTGTGCAGGTAGTACGCAAAGTCGATTGGCGTAGCGCCGACCGGCAGCTCGATTACGCGCGCTTGCGGCGTGAGCACGAAAATGCGGTCGTCCAGCGCGGCCGATTTGAGCTTTTCCACCCATTCGCGCTGCTGGTCTTCCTCGCCCACCACCGATTCGGCCACGTCGGTTTTCCACGCCAGCAGCTGGCGCAGCCAGGCGATTTTTTCCTCGTACTTCTGGCCGACCGAATTGACGCCGCCTTCCTTGTAGCGCCAGTGCGCGGCCACGCCGTACTCGGCAAAGCTGTGCATTTCCTGGGTGCGGATCTGCACTTCCAGCGGACGGCCGTCTTCAGCCGTCACCACCGTGTGCAGCGACTGGTAGCCGTTCGGCTTGGGACGCGAAATATAGTCGTCGAATTCCTTCGGGATCGGGGTCCAGATATTGTGCACCACGCCCAGCACCGTGTAGCAGGTCTTCACGTCCGCAACGATCACGCGGAACGCGCGCACGTCGTACAGGTCCGTAAAATCGAGCTCCTTGCCCTTCATCTTGCTCCAGATCGAGTAGATGTGCTTGGGCCGCCCGAATACTTCGGCCTCGATGCCGGCCGCTGCCATTTCCGACTGCAGGCGCGCGATCGCGTTGGTGACGAAGCCTTCGCGCATCATGCGCTTTTCTTCCAGCATCTTGGCGATGCGCTTATACGTATCGGGTTCGATGAAGCGGAACGACAGGTCTTCCAGCTCCCACTTCAGTTGCCAGATGCCGAGCCGGTTGGCCAGCGGCGCGTACAGGTCCAGCGTTTCGCGGCCGTAGGCGCACGTCATGTCGTTGAACAGCTTGATGTCGGCAAAGTAGCGCAAGGTGGTCACGCACGACGCCAGGCGCACCAGCACCACACGCATGTCGGACGCCATCGCCAGCAGCATCTTGCGCAGCGTTTCCACCTGCGCCACGGCCTGCTGGGCCGCATTGCGGCCGCGCGCGGGGCCGCCTGTCGTGGGCGGAGTCTGGCTCTGGGTCAGTTCGCGCAGGCGGATCAACTGGCGCACGCCGGCCACCAGGTCGCCCACCTCGGTGCCGAAGCGCGGCTCGATCAGCGGCGCCTGGGCGGGGTCGAGCAGGGTCAGTTCGAACGTCAGGCCGGCAATGCGGGTTTCCACATCGCTGCGCATGAAGGCCAGCGTGGCGGCCACGCCGGTGGCAAACTCGATGGCAGGCTGGCCGCTGGTGGTGACCTTGTCTGCATACGCAGTCTGGGCAAAATCGAGCGCCGCCTGCATGCGCACGACGTCGTCGGCCGACAGGCCGGATAATATGGGATCGGAATTGGCGGACGCGGTACCGGTCAGCGCGGTGGTTGAAACCATGATCGTCCTAACGCTGGGCGGCGACGACCACGACTTCGATGCGCCAGTCGGGGTTGGCCAGTTTGGCTTGCACGGTGGCGCGCGGCGGCGTGTGGCCGCTCGGCACCCAGGCGTCGTATTCTTCGTTCATGCCGTCGAAATCGGCCAGGTCGGCCAGGTAGATCTGCATGCTCAGGATGCAGGTCTTGTCGCTGCCGCTCTCGGCCAGCAGGCGATCGACGTGGGCCAGCACTTCGCGGGTCTGGCCGGCGATATCGAGGCTGGCGTCGTCGGCCACCTGGCCGGCCAGGTACACCGTGTTGTTGTGAATTGCCACTTCGGACAGGCGTTTACCTACGTGTAATCTCTTGATATCCATAATTATTATTCTCTTACTGTTTACTTAGTTTTTAATTAGTCGAGCAGAAACTTTTTGGCGATGGCGATCTGGTCATCGTGGATAAACGTGGGGGCGTGGCCCACGTCGGCGATTTCCACCAGCGTGGCTCTGGGGCCGCGCTCGGTCATGCGTTGCGCGGTGTCGCGCGTGAGCAGGTCGGAGTCGGCGCCGCGCACCAGCAAGGTGGGGCACGTGACGGCGTCGTACGCGGCCCACAACAGCGCCTCGTCGGCCTGGGCCGATTCGGGCGTGGTGCCGCGAAACGGCAGCGCCAGTCCCATGTCGTAATGCCGCACCCATTTGCCGTCGTCGTTCTGGCGCAGCACGTCGGTGGCCAGCTTGTGCCATTCCTGCTCGGTGTGCGGGCCGAACGACAGCGAAACGTCGCGGATGAACTGCGCGCCCTCGTCGAAGGTGTTGAAGCGCATGTCCTGGCCGATGTAGTCGCCAATGCGCTGCAGCGCCGCCGGCTGCAGCACCGGGCCGATATCGTTGAGCACCAGCTTGCGGATCGGGTTGCCGGGCAGCGAAGCGAGGCCCAGGCCGATCAGGCCGCCCATCGACGTGCCGAACCAGTCCACCGTTTGCCGCGCGTCGCCATTGGTAACGCGGGCCAGCAGCGTGACCATGTCGCTGACGTACTGGGGAATGCGGTAGAACTGCGGATTTTTCAGCCAGCCGGAGCGGCCACGGCCCACCACGTCGGGACAGATTACGCGGTAGTCGCCCGCCAGCGCGCGCGCCAGGTGGTCGAAATCGTCGCTGACGCGGGTCACGCCGTGCACGCACACTATCGTTTGGGGGTTGTCGCGGTCGCCCCATTCCTTGTAAAACATCTGGTGCAGGCCGGCGGGCGATACGCAGGTGACGGAGTTCAGTTTCGCTTCGGTCATGCGGCTTCCTTGGTATGATTTTCTTTAAGGTTTATTTAATGACATTTTACCGGGCGCTGTGCTTAAATCCTAACGCAGTGTAGCGCAGCACGCCTTCTATCTCCAACCCTCCAGAGGACACCATGACAAACAAGACTTTGAACGGCAAAACAGCACTGGTAACCGGCTCCACGTCGGGCATCGGCCTGGGCATCGCGCGCAGCCTGGCCGCCGAGGGCGCCAACGTGCTGCTCAACGGTTTTGGCGACGCCCAACAGATCGACCAGCTGCAGGCCGACCTCTCCAAGGAATTCGGCGTGCAGGTCGCCTACCATAATGCCGACATGTCCAAGCCGGCCGAGATCGAAGCGATGATCGCGTTTGCCGGCGACAAATTTGGCGGCGTCGATATCCTGGTCAACAATGCCGGCATCCAGTTTGTGGCCAATATCGAAGATTTTCCGATCGAAAAATGGGACGCCATCATCGCGATCAACCTCAGCTCGGCATTCCACACGTCGCGCCTGGTGCTGCCGCGCATGCGCGAGAAAAACTGGGGCCGCATCATCAACCTGGCCTCCACCCACGGCCTGGTCGGTTCCGCCGGCAAATCGGCCTACGTGGCAGCCAAGCACGGCTTGCTGGGCTTGACCAAGGTGGGCGCGCTGGAGACGGCCAGTACCGGCATTACCGTCAATGCCATCTGCCCCGGTTTCGTGCTGACGCCGCTGGTACAAAAGCAGGTGGACGACCGCGCGGCCAAGGAAGGCATCAGCAACGACGAGGCAAAAAAAGCCTTGTTATCCGATAAGCAACCGTCGGGCGAGTTCGTCACGCCCGAGGAACTGGGTGCGCTGGCCGTGTTTTTGTCGAGTGAAGCGGCGCGGCAAGTGCGCGGCGCGGCCTGGAATATGGACGGCGGCTGGGTCGCCCAGTAAGAGCTTGCTTCAAAAAGACCGCAGCGTCGTTGCCTCGCCTTGCCGTGCAGGCGCACTGTCTGCGGCGCGGCGCCTCGCTGCGCTCATTTTGAAGCAAGCTCTAAAACCCAAAAGACCGCAGCGTCGTTGCCGCGCCTTGCCGTGCAGGCGCACTGTCTGCGGCGCGGCGCCTCGCTGCGCTCATTTTGAAGCAAGCTCTAAAACCCAAAAGACCGCAGCGTCGTTGCCGCCCCCTGCCGTGCAGGCGCACTGTCTGCGGCGCGGCGCCTCGCTGCGCTCATTTTGAAGCAAGCTCTAAAACCCAAAAGACCGCAGCGTCGTTGCCTCGCCTTGCCGTGCAGGCGCACTGTCTGCGGCGCGGCGCCTCGCTGCGCTCATTTTGAAGCAAGCTCTAAAACCCAAAAGACCGCAGCGTCGTTGCCGCGCCTTGCCGTGCAGGCGCACTGTCTGCGGCGCGGCGCCTCACTGCGCTCACTTTGAAGCAAGCTCTGCCGCTTTTATAAGCTTGCGCGCACCGCGTTATAACTGCAACACCTGCGGTTTTCCACAATAGTGATAACTGTTATTTTCCCGGATGATGACCTCCTCAACAGAAACGCGAGGAGACCCCGTGAAAAAACCATTCTATAAGGTACTGTACGTGCAGGTACTGTTCGCCATTGCGTGCGGCATCCTGCTCGGCATATTCCTGCCAAAAGACGCCGTCGCCATGAAACCGCTCGGCGACGGCTTCATCAAACTGATTAAAATGATCATCGCACCGGTGATTTTCTGTACCGTCGTGTCCGGTATCGCCGGCATGCAGGACGTGAAAAAAATCGGTCGTGTCGGCGGCAAGGCGCTGCTGTACTTCGAAGTGGTCTCCACCTTCGCCCTGGCCATCGGCCTGGTCGTAGCCAATGTCCTGAAACCAGGCGCCGGCTTCAACGCCGATCCAGCCCACCTGGATGCCAAGTCGATCGAGCAATACACGCACGCCGAAGGCCTGACCACCACCGACTTCATCATGAACATCATCCCGAAAACTTTCGTGGATGCGTTCGCCAAGGGTGACATCCTGCAAGTCCTGTTGATCGCAATTCTGTTCGGCTTTGCGCTGTCACTGCTGGGCGAGCGTGGCCGTCCGATCACCAAGCTGATCGATGAACTGTCGCACGTGATCTTCGGCGTGGTCAACATCATCATGAAGGTGGCTCCCATCGGCGCGTTCGGCGCGATGGCCTTCACCATCGGTAAATACGGCCTGGCTTCGCTGATCCCGCTGGCTAAACTGATGGGCTCGTTCTACCTGACCTGCGGCCTGTTCATCTTCGTGGTACTGGGCGCCATTGCCCGCTACACCGGCTTCTCGATCTTCAAGTTCGTTCGTTATATCAAGGAAGAACTGCTGATCGTACTGGGCACCAGCTCGTCGGAAAGCGCACTGCCTTCCTTGATGACCAAGCTCGAGCGCCTGGGCTGCTCCAAGCCGGTCGTCGGCCTGGTGGTACCGACCGGTTACTCGTTCAACCTGGACGGCACCAACATCTACATGACCATGGCTGCCCTGTTCGTTGCCCAGGCAACCAATACCGAGCTGACGCTGTGGCAAGAACTGACCATCCTCGGCGTGGCCATGCTGACGTCGAAAGGCGCTTCCGGTATCACCGGTGCCGGCTTCATTACCCTGGCCGCTACCCTGGCCGTGGTGCCAACGATTCCGGTGGCCGGCATGGCGCTGATCCTCGGTATCGACCGCTTCATGAGCGAATGCCGCGCCCTGACCAATTTCATCGGCAACGGTGTGGCGGCAGTCGTGGTGTCGAAATGGGAAAAAGAGCTGAACATGGAAACCATGCATGCTGAGCTGAATAACCCTGGTTCGACCCTGGTCAAGGACGACCTGCCACCTGCCGTGGCACCCGTGCCTGCACACTGATCACCGGTAGTGTCGCCAAAAGCCCCGCACAGCGATGTGCGGGGCTTTTTTCATCCGAAAATGAACAGCCACGCTGTTCGCTTTCGAACAGCGTGGGCCCGCCCCGCCCCTGTCACCGCCATGGCATGGCTTTTGCGCTGCTCCCGTCATCAAAGATCAAGGAGACAGCATGCCGGCCCTCATCCCCATCACACTAGCCACCCGCAAAACCGAGGCCAGCTTTGCCGTCGCCATCAACCGCCACGGCCAGGTGGCCGGTACTATCGAAAATGAACATGGCGTGCGCCGTGCAGTGCTGTATCGCCAACAAATGATCGAGCTGGGGACGCTGGGCGGCAGCGACAGCTACGCGGGCGGCATCAACAACGCCGGCGACGTGGTGGGCACGGCGCAGAACGCCGCCGGCTACTGGCGCGCTTTCGTGGCGCAGGCGGCCCGCGCCGGCAGTGCACCCGCCATGCACGACCTCGGCACCCTGGGTGGACGCAGCAGCCACGGCGCGGCCATCAACGATGCCGGCCAGGTGGTCGGTTTCGCCGATACTGCCGATGGCTCTTTTCACGCATTCCGCAGCGATGGCGTGCATGGCCCGGTCGATCTCGGCACGCTGGGCGGCCAGGTCAGCTACGCCACTGATATCAACCGCCACGGCGCGGTGGTGGGCGCCGCCGCCCTGCCCGACGGCTACCGGCACGCTTTCCTCTCCCGCCCGGGAGCGGCGATGCAGGATCTCGGTACGCTCGGCGGACGTTCGAGCGCTGCCAGCGCGGTCAACGACCACGGCGTGGTCGTGGGCACGGCGGAGACCGCCGGGCGCCGCTGGCATGCGTTCATCTGGAAAGACGGAAAGATGACCGACCTGGGCGCGCTGATCGGCTACGGCAACAGCTTTGCCACCGATATCAACCATGCCGGCCACGTGGTGGGCAGCATCCGCATCGGCGACGAGCGCCGCGCCTTCGTGTACCGCGACGGCAAGATGACCGTGCATCCCGGCGGCTTCGGCTTGTACGTGGTCAATGCCATCAATGACAACGAACTGGTGATCGGCGCCCAGTACACCGGCAAGCAATTCAGTGCGGCGGTCATGCAGTCCAGCCAGCCCGCCGTGGTTACGCACGGCGGCCAGGATTTGTTGCTGATAATTGCTGCGGTGCTGGCGACCGCCGCCAGCCTGGCGTTAGGCCGGCGCAGCTATCGCCGCTTCAAGGGTCTGGCCTTGCCGCACGCGACGTAGCAGGCCTCAGGCGCTGCCGCCAAAGCGGATCGCCAGCCAGGTGCCCACGGCGAACCAGCCCAGCAATTCGACGCCACGGCGCAGCGTGATCTGGTGCCACCAGCCGGTACCACGCACATAGTTCTGATACTGCGCATGGCGCCGTGCCCACAGTGACATGCCATGCGAGGCTGGCGCCAGGTGCAGGGTTGCCAGCACGTACGGCACCAGCAGCGACAGCCCCATCAAGGCCGCCGGCAACCTGATGCGCAGTTCGATGTCGGGTAACAACAGGCCGCCGGCGACCACGGTCAAGGCCACCAGCGCAATGAGCAGCCGGCGGTCGACCTGCCGATGCTCGGGCCGCGCGTGCCGTGTCGCCGTGCAAAACCAGGTCCACAGCGGCAGCAGCACCAGCACGGCCACGCCCATGCCGTAGCGCGCGAACCAGGCGGAGAGGCCGGACGCGGCCGCCTCCGGTTCCGTGGATTCGAACAGGCGATAACCGAGCGCTTTGCGCGCCTCCTTCAGGCGCGCTTCATAGCTGGCCATCTCGGCCGGCGTGACATGATCGCGCAGGGCCTTGTAATAGGCGGTGATCAGCAGCCGGCGGCCATCGTCGGACTGGCTGACCTCGAAAGAGAAATCAAAGGCAGGATGCTTGGCCACTTTCTTGAACGTCTTCAAGTCCCAATCGCTGGGCAGCAGCACCTCGACGGTTTCCACCAGTTCGTACGGGTAGGCGATTTTCAGCGGCATGCTGCGGTTGACCACCTCGGGCGCTTTCAGCAAGTCATCGATATCGGAGAGTTCGATATCGACTTCGCGCCGCTTTTTCGCCTTGTTCAGGGTGCCGACGGCAGGAATCTTGTATTTCTCCACCACGGTCAGCGTATTTCTCTCCGGCTCGTCCTGGACTTCGAGCGCGCCGGCCGCAACCAGCCCGGGGTAGCTGCGCCCGTAATAGTCGACATATTGCTTGGCCAGCTGGGCACGATTGCTGACCAGATTGGCGCGCATGCTGTCGGCCGCGGCGCCACGCAGGGTGGTGTTGACGGTGTACGCCACCGTGCTGCCGAAGCCGCCGCGCAGGTCGAAAGTCGCCGCCACGCGCTTGGGCCGCACGGCGTCCGGTTGCGCCATCGCGACCAGTTGCGTGGTGCCGTCCGCCAGCACCAGCGCCTGGCCGTAATCGGGTTGGAACAGGTGCGCCAGGTCGCCCGCCTGCAGCGCGCGCGTGGGATCGAGCCAGTAAGTCTTGCCTGCGACGGTCACCCGCACCACCACGTGGTTGAACGCGTGCGGCGTGGGCGCAAGCCGTGCCACGCCCGAGGTGAAATCGGTATTGACCAGCGCCGGCGCCGCCTCGATACCCAGTGCTTCCAGCAAAGCCACCATCAGCAGCGCCTTGTCCTTGCAGTCGCCGAAGCGGCGCTGATAGACCAGTGCGGGCGCTGACGGCGCATGCGAGCCGGCGCCCACTTCGATGCCGAGATACCGGATTTCGCGCTGCACCAGCTGCAGGACCGCCGCCGCGCGACCGGCCGGATCGCTGTGTTCGGCCGCGATGCGCGCCACCTGTTCGCGCAGCGCGGGGCCGAGATCGGCGGGCCGCCGGTACAGCGGCGACGCCCATTGCACGACCGCTGCCCAATCGGCAAATTCCGTCCATTGCACGCGGCCATAGGGATCGTGCCAACCGGGCGTATTATTTTCCTGCGGCAGGCCGGCGACGTTGCGCTGGTCCCAGCGATAGTCGCGGTAGCCATCGGCCTCGGTGACAACCGGTTGGAGCGCAGTGCTGTGCGGCGTCACGCCGATGCTGCGCGCCGCCGGCATCAGCAGCCGTGTATAAGCGCGCTCGAGCGGCACCGACCATGCCAGGCTCAGCGTCCCTGCCGCGTGGTTGCGAAATACCGGGTTGCTGCCGGCAATGCTGTAAGCGTACTCGACGATATCGCCGATGCGGACATCGTCGAGCATGGCGCTGGCCGTCATGCTGCCATCGTAGATCAGGTATTCGAGCTCGGTCTCGCGCTGCAAGACCTGGATCCGCGTGTTGGTCAGCCGCCCCAGCACTTTGCCGCCGCGAATCACGTTCAGCGTGTGGAACGTCAGGCGCTGGTAACTGGGATCGAAATTGACGCTGACATGGGCCACCTGCTCCACCCCGCGCCCGTCGAGCGCGCGCAGCGCCGAGTGCGTGTAATGGACGCTGCCTCGCGCCTCGACCCGCACTTGCTGGTCATGCAGCACATAGGCGACATTGCCGCGCGGCGCAATCGTCTCGGCATCCGCTGCGGTGACCGACACCGGCACCACCCATGCTGGCACGGCGCCGGTCGCATACGAACCGGGCCTGGCTTGCGCCACGCCGCATTGCAGCGCCATGCCTACCACCAACCAGCAACTCCACAGGACACTCCACACAGACCGCATCGACAACCTTCAGCAAGAAATTAGATAGTAACTTCTTAAGATTGTAGGCGTCTGGCGACATTCCCGGCAAGAATTGTTATTACCAAAACACAAAAAAAAGACCGCGACGCCTGTAACGTCGCGGTCGTGCATCAGCGCGGTTCTGGTCAGAGCGCGGTGAGGTCCAGTTCGGTGCCAGTGGCGGCAATGATCTGGTCTCGGGTGACACCGGGCGCCAGTTCCAGCACCTTGAGGCCGGTCTCGCCCACTTCCAGCACGCCGAGGTCGGTGACGATCAGGTCGACCACCCCCACGCCGGTAAGCGGCAGGTCGCATTTTTTTAGCAGCTTGTGGGACGTGGTGCCATCCTTGGCCGTGGCCACGTGTTCCATCAACACCACCACGCGCTTGACGCCGGCCACCAGGTCCATGGCGCCGCCCATGCCTTTGACCATTTTGCCGGGAATCATCCAGTTGGCCAGGTCGCCGTGTTCCGACACCTGCATCGCGCCGAGAATGGCCAGGTTGATCTTGCCTCCCCGGATCATGCCAAACGAATCGGCCGAGCTGAAGTACGCTGCGCCGGGCAGCGCCGTCACGGTCTGCTTGCCAGCGTTGATCAGGTCGGCATCCACCGCGTCGTCAGTGGGAAACGGGCCGATGCCAAGCAAGCCGTTCTCCGATTGCAAAAACACTTCCATGCCGTCCGGCACATAGTTGGCCACCAGGGTGGGCAAGCCGATGCCGAGGTTGACGTAATAACCGTCCTGCAGTTCCTGGGCCGCGCGGGCGGCCATTTCATCACGAGTCCATGCCATATTGCTCTCCGATATTAATTGGGCGCCGGGTTGGCCCGGACCGTGCGCTGCTCGATGCGTTTTTCCGGCGTGGCGTTGACCACGATACGGTGCACGAAGATGCTGGGCAGGTGCACGGCGTCGGGGTCGATCTCGCCGATTTCCACCAGTTGCTCGACTTCGACGATGGTGACCTTGCCGGCCATGGCCGCATTCGGGTTGAAGTTGCGCGCGGTTTTGCGGAACACCAGGTTGCCGGCCTTGTCGGCCTTCCAGGCCTTGACCAGCGCCACGTCGGCCACCAGGCTGCGCTCCATCACGTACTGTTCGCCATCGAACTCGCGGATTTCCTTGCCTTCGGCAACGATGGTGCCGACGCCAGTCTTGGTGAAGAAGGCGGGAATGCCGGCGCCGCCGGCGCGCAGTTTTTCCGCCAGCGTGCCCTGCGGCGTGAATTCGAGTTCCAGTTCGCCAGCCAGGTACTGGCGCGCGAACTCTTTATTTTCCCCGACATACGACGCGATCATTTTTTTGATTTGCCGCGTTTCCAGCAACTGGCCGAGGCCGAAGCCGTCGACGCCGGCGTTATTGGAAATGGCGGTCAGGCCGGTGACGCCGGAATCGCGCAATGCGCCGATCAGCGCTTCGGGTATGCCGCACAGGCCGAAGCCGCCGACGGCAATGGTTTGGCCGTCTTGCACGACGCCGGCCAGGGCGCTGGCGGCGTCGGGGTAGATTTTATTCATGTTGTCCCTTGTCTTGATTCGCTATATCAATTGTAAGCAGATTAAACTTTTTAAAAGGTTCAGTGTCTGAGCATAGAATAGCCTAAATCAAAGCACAATACCGTAGAACTACCGCCAATTGATCGTCGACAAGCCGAACCCTTCGCCATGCTCCCTACTCCCCTGATCGACTACGAAACCATCTTCCTGCAGGCGCCCGTCGGCATGTGCATCTCGGAAAGCCGCGTCATCCAGAACTGCAACGACGCGCTGGCCGCCATGTTCGGTTACAGCCGCCAGCAACTGCAAGGCATGTCATTTCTGGCGCTGTATCCCACGATGGACGAATTTCTGCGTACCGGCGACCGCATCATTCCGATCATGAACGCCAAGGGGCGTTATTCGGATGAACGGATCATGCGCCGCGCAAACGGCGACCTGTTCTGGTGCCACGTCACCGGCCACGCGCTGCGCGACCAGCAACCGCTGGGGCCCGGCATCTGGACGTTCGAAGATGTCAGCGAAAAACGCCCGGTCACGGCCGACCTCACGCCGCGCGAACGTGAAATCGCCGCCCTGCTGGTGGAAGGCAAAACCAGCAAGACCATCGCCCGCCAGGTCGACCTCAGCCCGCGCACGGTGGAGATGCACCGCGCCAAGCTGATGCGCAAGTTTTCAGCGGCGACGTCGTCGGAGCTGGTGCACAAGCTGGTGGGCCTGTCGCTGCAACGGGCAGCCGACTGACCGCCGTTAATTCTTGCGCAGGCCCAGCTCTTTTTCGTACTTGATGAGTTTCAGCACCCGCGAACTGGAGAAATACCGGATGTAATTGAGGGGCGAGTAAAAAATCTCGGTCTGCCATTCCCCCGCCAGCAGTTCCTTGCCGGTCGGATCGTCAGCCGGCTGCAGTATCATGTCCGCCAAAATGCGGTGCACGCCATTCAGGTTCGGCCCCGATTCGTGCCACAGCGCGCTGTTCATCACGACAAAATCGCCGGGGTGCAACTCGGGTGTGACCTTGGGCCAGCGGATGTCGAAACTGTCAGGGTTGATCTCGCCGGCGTCGCCAAGAAAACCGAGCTTGTGCGAACCGGCATGGAAGCTCATGCCGCCGTTGTCCGCGTTGGCAACGCTGAGCGGTACGAACATGCTGCACTTGTTCAGGTTGCCGAGGTGGTAGCACGCGTCCTGGTGCAGGAACACCCTGTTCAGGCTGTGCTCGTCCTTGATCACGAAGCGGTGGTTATACAGCGCCACGTGAGGACCGAAAATCTGGCTGGCGGTGGCCGCAAACACCGGTTCCTGGTACATGGTGGCCAACACCGGCGGCAATTGCTCGGTCAGCGCCACCGGGTTGGCCTGATTGACATTGCGGCCCTGGCTCAACTCGCTTTGATAAAACGCTTGCCAAGCATCCTGCCAGCGCGCCACCACGTCCGGCGCGATGGCCCCGCGCAGCACGAAAAAGCCGGTTTCGCGGTACACCGCAGGGTCGAATACGGAACCGGAGGCGCGCTCCAAGGCGCGCGCGATGGCTTCGGTGATGGCTTCGGTGTTCGCTTGCATGATAGCCCCCGGCTCAGATGTAACGGAAGGCCAGTTCATCATCCCGGGTATTTTTCTGCTTGTTGCACTTGGCCAGGATGTTGTACTTGATTGGGAACAGCTCGCGGCCCGGCGTTTCCAGGATATCGATTTCTTCGATGTCGAAGTCGCGCAACAAGGCGGTCCAGCCGTGCTCGGTGAAGCGCCAGCAATCGGGCACCGGACCGTGGATGCGCCAGTTCAGCGGCGCCGACACCAGCAGGTAGCCGCCATCCTTCAAGATGCGGCGCAATTCCTTGACGGCGTCAAACGGGTTCAGGGTGTGTTCGAGCACTTCCAGGCATGCCACGACGTCGTAGCTGCTGTCGGCAATAAACGTGTTGTGCTTGGTGATGTCTCCGACAAAGGTCGGTCCGTACTTGTCGACGATATCGAAGGTATCGGCGGCCAGGTTGCTGAAGCACTCGCGGACCATGGAGCGATCTTGTGGCCCTACTTCCAGCAATTTCCCGCCCTGCGGCCCGAGCCGCGCGGCGGTCTTCCGGATGAACGCGTTCAGGTGATCCCTGGCCAGCGCGAAGGTGTCGTTGTCGAATTGCGAAGGAGTGGCCATAGGGTTCTCGCTGAGTGTGGGAGATGCGGCAACCGACGCCGGCACCGGTGAACAGGCATCATAACTCGTGAATTGCTGCAAGGCAAATTTTTACAATTCAAAACCCGTTCATACCACCGTCGGCGGAAATCACCGCGCCGTTGATAAAATGCGAATCTTCGCCGGCCAGCAACAGCAGCAGGCCGTCCAGGTCCTCCGGCTTGCCGGGACGCTTGTGCGGCAACATCTCGATCAGCTTCTTGCCCTGCTCGGTAGCGAAATAATCTTCGTTGATCTCGGTGGAGATATAACCGGGGCAAATCGCGTTGGTGTTAACACCATATTTACCCCACTCCACCGCCATCGCCCGCGTCATGTGCACCATGCCCGCCTTGCTGATGCAATACACGCCAATTTGCGGCAACACCTGCAGGCCGGCCACCGAGGCGATATTGATGATGCGGTGCTGCTTCTTGGGGTCGCCCTTGGCGCGCGCGATCATCCGCTTGGCGGTTTGCTGGGCCACGAAAAAAGCGCCGCGCAAATTGGTGTCCATCACAAAATCATAGTCGTCCGGCGACACATCGACCAGGCGCTGGGTGGTCGATACACCGGAATTGTTGACCAGGATGTCGATCGGGCCGGCTTCGGTCTCGGCATGAGCGATGGCCGACTTGATGCTGGCGTAATCGGTCACGTCCAGGCTCACCACGTGGGCGGCGCCGCCATCGGCTTCGATTTCCGCGCGCAATTCCTTCAAACGCTCGGTACGGCGTGAAGCAAGCACGACCTGGGCACCGGCCTGGGCCAGCACCTTGGCAAACCTGGCGCCGAGGCCGCTGGATGCGCCGGTGACCAGCGCGATCTTTCCTTCAAAATTCACTTCAATGCCCACGGCTGCTCCTCTATATGACAATCACAAAATCCACAGCGAGTTTACTGCTGCACTGTCTGATCGCAATCATTACACAAATTGCCAGTATTAGATTGCGGTGTCTAATAATGTCCCGCAGAATAGCGCCACCATTGCAATCGAAGAGAAAAAGAAGCACACTCGTGCTAAAATTTTCCCCATCACCTAACACATTATAAAAACATGACACAGCCTCAGAATTTAGTAGAACAGTACGGCCCGCGCGAGGCGATGGAATACGACGTCGTCATCGTCGGCGGCGGCCCGGCAGGCTTGTCGGCAGCAATCAAGATCAAGCAATTGTCGCCCGATACCTCGGTAGTGGTGCTGGAAAAAGGCGGCGAACTCGGCGCCCACATCCTGTCGGGCGCCGTGATGGACCCGCGAGCCCTCACCGAACTGATTCCCGACTGGAAAGCGCAAGGCGCGCCACTCAACACGCCCGTCACCGAAGACCGGGTACTGTTCCTGACCGAAACCAAGGCCTTTAAAACGCCGAATTTCGCCCTGCCCGCCTGCTTTGAAAACCACGGCAACTACGTCATTTCGCTGGGCAACGTGGTGCGCTGGCTGGGCCAGCAGGCTGAAAGCCTGGGCGTGGAAATCTTTCCCGGCTTCCCGGCTGCCGAAGTGCTGTACAACGACGACGGCTCGGTCAAGGGTGTGGCCACCGGTAACATGGGCGTCAAGCGCGACGGCGAACCGGGCCCGGACTTCCAGCTCGGCATGGAACTGCATGGCAAGTACACGCTATTTGCCGAAGGCGCGCGCGGCCACCTGGGCAAGCAGCTGATCGCCAAATTCGACCTGAACAAGGGCAAAGACCCGCAGTCGTACGGCATCGGCATCAAGGAACTGTGGGAAATCGATCCGGCCAAGCACCAGCCCGGCCTGGTGATCCACACCACCGGCTGGCCACTGGACAGCAAAACCTACGGCGGCTCGTTCCTGTACCACCTGGAAAACAACCAGGTGATGATCGGCTACGTGGTGGGCCTGAACTACGAAAACCCATACCTGTCGCCGTACGAAGAATTCCAGCGCTATAAAACCCACCCGGAAATTCGCACCTTCCTCGAAGGCGGCAAGCGCATTTCGTACGGCGCCCGCGCGATCACGGCTGGCGGTCTGCAATCGCTGCCGAAGCTGGTGTTTGCCGGTGGCGCCCTGATCGGTTGCGATGCGGGCTTCCTCAACATGAGCCGCATCAAGGGCAGCCACGCCGCCATCAAGACCGGCATGCTCGCTGCCGAGGCGGCAGTCGAGGCTCTGGCCGCCGGCCGCCAGCACGACGAACTGGCGGCATTCCCGGCCAAGTTCGAACAATCGTGGTTGCACGAGGAATTGCACGTGGCGCGCAACGTCAAGCCTTGGCTGAACAAGGGCCTGTACCTGGGCGCGCTGATGACCGGAATCGACCAGATCGTGTTCCGTGGCAAGGCGCCGTGGACCCTGCACCACACCCACGCCGACCACGAATGCCTGAAACCGGCCGCGCAGTTCGCGCCCATCGTGTATCCGAAGCCCGATGGCAAGCTGACCTTCGACCGCCTGTCGTCGGTGTTTATTTCCAACACCAACCACGCGGAAGACCAGCCCATCCACCTGACGCTGAAAAACCCCAGCGTGCCGGTGGACGTCAACCTGGCCCAGTACGCGGGCCCGGAAGCGCGCTACTGTCCGGCCGGCGTGTATGAATTCGTCAAGACCGATGCCGGCGCCGATCGCCTGCAAATCAACGCTCAGAACTGCGTGCACTGTAAAACCTGCGACATCAAGGACCCCACCCAGAACATCGTGTGGGTCACGCCCGAGGGTGGCGGCGGACCGAACTATCCAAACATGTGACGCGTGCCGGCGCCCTGCCGGCTTGTATCACGACAGCGCGGCGCCCACGGCGACCGCGCTTTTTTTTACTTCACCCCGGACGGCCGCAGCCGGTGTGGCGCCCGTGGCACGTCCGGCTTTGCGGTTGCGCACATTGCAAAAAAATTCCACATGGAAATTCACTATTTGTCTTTCCAGCGGTTACAATTCCAGGTAACACCATCTTCCAGTACCCGATATGACCGCCAGCGACTCCACCGAGCAGCCCCTCGACGACGTATTGCAACAAGCGATCGCAGCACACCAGGCCGGGGATTTCGAACAGGCGGAAGAACTGTATCTGACCATTTTGCAAACCCAGCCGTATCACGCGGTGGCCAATCACAACATGGGTTTGCTGGCCGGCCAGGTTGGCCAATTTGCCGCCGGCCTGCCTTATCTCCACAAGGCGCTCTCGGTCAATCCCGACGAAGGCCAGTTCTGGCTGTCGTACGCCGACGGCCTGTTGAAAGCCGGCGAAGCGGCACAGGCGCTCGACATCATCGAGACCGCCATCGGACGCGGCCTCGACAACGAACCGGCGCAAGCGCTGCGGCAACGGATCGAACACGCGATTGCCACCACGCCCACCCTGGAAGAAAAGCAACAGGTCGTGGCGCTGTACCAGGGCGGCGACCTGGCGGGACTGGAACAGGCCAGCCGCGCCCTGACGGACAAATACCCGGCGTCGGACTTTGCCTGGAGCGTGCTGGGCACGGCCCTGCAAGCGCAGGGCAAGGATGCATTCGAGGCGCTGCAAAACACCGTGGCGCTGGCGCCGAATGACGCCGAAGCGCACGGCAACCTCGGCATGGCGTGGCAGGAACGCGGCGACCTGGAGCAGGCGCGGGCCAGCTACGGTCGCGCCATCACGCTCAATCCCGGCTTCGTCGAAGCGCACGGCAACCTGGCCGCATTGCTGCTGGCGGCCGGCGAACTGGAACCGGCCGAGCAGGCTAGCCGGCAGGCGCTGGCCCTGCGGCCCGATTACGTGAAGGCGCACCGGGTGCTCGCCGATACGCTCAAAGCACTGGGCCGCAGTGCGGAGGCCGTGGATGTCTATCAACAGGCGCTGGTCCTGCAACCGGGCGTGGCCGACGTTTATCTGAACCTGGGCAATGCCCAGCACGACTTGCAGCAGTTGCCGGCAGCGATCGCCAGCTACCGCGCCGCCTTGCAGCTGGCACCGCAACTGGCCCTGGCACACGCCAACCTGGCCGCTGCGCTGCGCGCCACGGGCGAGCATGCGCAGGCGGCGGCATCGTACCGCGCCGCCATCGCCGCGCAAGCCCCGCAAGCGGGCAGCGCTGCGCTGTACCACGACCTCGGCCAGGCGCTGCAGGCGCAGAACTTGCCGGACGAAGCGATTGCCGCGTATGAACAGGCGCTGGAGGCGGATCCCGCTTTCATCCCGGTATTGAGCAGCCTGGCGTTGCTGCAATGCCGGCAGAAAAACCACGACGTGGCCATCGGCTACGGCGAACGGGCGCTGGCGCTGTTCCCGGACGACGCCCAGCTGTGCGTCCACCTCGGCATCATCCACGGCGAAGCGGGCGACAAGGCGCGCGCCCTCGACTACCTGCAGCGCGGCACCACGCTGGCGCCCGACGACGGCAGCGTGCACCTGCACCTGGGCGACTACTACCACGCGTTCAAGCAGCACGAGCTGGCGTTGGCCGCGTACCGGCGCGCGCTTGAATGCGCGCCCGACAACGCCGGTGTGCATAACAATATGGGCAGCGCGCTGCAGGCGCTGAAGCGGTACGACGAAGCGCACGCCGCCTATACCCGCTCGCTTGAGATTGAACCGGACAGTCCCACCACGCTGTGCAACGTCGGCTCGAATTACCAGGACTGGAACCAGCTGGACAAGGCCCGCGAGTATTACCAGCTGGCGCTCGACCGCGATCCCGACCTGGCGCGTGCCCACCTGTCGATGGGGAACAGCTATATGTTGGCCAGCAATGCGCCGGCAGCAGTCAAGCACTACCAGCGCGCCATCGAACTCCATGCCGAGTACCGCAACGCCTACGTAAATCTGAGCGCGACCATGAACAATATGGGCCGCCTCGACGAAGCGCTGGACGTGTGCCGCGCCGGGCTGGCGATCGGCCCCGACTGGGACAACCTGTTCAGCAATTATCTGTTCCTGATGTCGCACAGCGCCACCGTACCGGCCGCCACCATGTTTGCCGAACACGTCAGCTTCGGCAAAACGTTTGAAGACCTGGCCGCGCCGCTGCGCGCCGAGTTCGACAATACCCGCGAGCCGGGCCGCGTGCTCAAGGTGGGCCTGGTGTCGGGCGACCTGCACAACCACCCGGTGCCGCACTTCCTGCTGCCGGTGCTGGAAAATATTTCGCCCGACGCCGCCATGTCGCTGTACGCGTATTACAACGATGCGGAAGACGACTACGTCACCGAGCGCCTGCGCGAACTGATTCCGCACTGGCGCCAGGTCGAGCAACTGAACGATGCCGAGCTGGTAAAACTGATCCGCGACGACGGCATCGACATCCTGATCGACCTGTCCGGCCACACCGGCAAGAACCGGCTGCCGCTGTTTGCCGCCAAGCCGGCGCCGATCCAGGCCAGCTGGATCGGCTACCCGCTCACCACCGGGTTGTCCACCGTCGATTACTACCTCAGCGATCCGTTCTTCTCGCCGCTGGGCGAACTGGAGGCCCAGTTCACCGAAAAGCTGATGCAACTGCCCGTGTGCGCGCCGTTCCTGCCCACCGAGTACGCCCCGGCGATCCGCCCCGCACCGGCGCTGACCAATGGTTACCTGACGTTCGGCAGTTTCAACCGGCTGTCCAAGATCAACCGCCAGGTGGTGGCGCGGTGGTCGCTGCTGCTGCGGGCGATCCCCGACGCCAGGATGTTGGTCGCTGCCATGCCGTCGTCGGCGCCGCCGCCAGTGCTGGCGCAATGGTTCGCCGAGGAAGGCATTGCCGCCGACCGCCTGACCTACGAGGCGCGCACCGGCATCGGCCAGTACATGGAAATGCACCACCGGGTCGATATCTGTCTCGACACGTTCCCGTACGGCGGCGGCACCACCACGTTCCACGCGCTGTGGATGGGCGTGCCCACGCTGACCACGGCCGGCCCCACCCAGCCCAGCCGTGCCGGCACGGCGATCCTGCGCCAGGTGGAACTGGAAGAATTCATTGCCGTCGATGACGACGACTACGTGAGCAAGGGCCGGGCCATGGCTGCCAACCCGATGCTGCTCGGCGCCTACCGTTACAGCACCCGTCACCGCCTCGAACGCTCGGCCATGGGCAACACCGCGCTGATCGCCGAGGGCCTGGAAAACGGCTTGCGGCTGGCGTGGCAGCGCTGGTGCGAAGGCTTGCCGGCGGTCGCGTTCGAAGTGCCGGTGGCCGTACCCAATCCGCCGATCGGACTGTGATGGACGCACCAAAGAAAAACCCGGTCTATGTGACCCAGCCGCTGCTGCCCGACCTGCAGGATTTTTTGCCGTACCTGGAAACCATCTGGCAAAACAAGATCCTGACCAACGCCGGGCCATTCCACCAGCAACTGGAACAGGCGCTGTGCGATTACCTCGGCGTCAAGCACATCTGCCTGTTTGCCAACGGCACGCTGGCGCTGATGACGGCGCTGCAGGCGCTGCGCGTATCCGGCGAAGTAATCACCACGCCATATTCGTTCGTGGCCACCGCGCACTCGCTGCTGTGGAACGGCATCAAGCCGGTGTTTGTCGATGTCGACCCGGTCACGCTCAATCTCGATCCGGCCAAGATCGAGGCGGCCATCACGCCGCACACCACGGCCATCATGCCGGTGCACTGCTACGGCCAGCCGTGCGACGTGGCGGCCATCGAACAAATTGCCGACAACTACAATTTAAAAGTAATTTACGACGCCGCCCACGCGTTCGGCGTCAAGCACCAGGGCGGCAGTGTGCTCAACTACGGCGACCTGTCGGTAATCAGCTTCCACGCCACCAAGATTTTCAATACCTTCGAGGGCGGCGCCATCATCTGCCCCGATGCCAAGACCAAGCTGCGCATCGACCGCCTGAAAAACTTCGGCTTCGTCGATGAAGTGACGGTGGTGGCGGCAGGCATCAACGGCAAGATGAGCGAGATCAACGCCGCGTTCGGCCTGCTGCAACTGAAAGGCATCGACGCCGCGCGCGAACAGCGGCGCGCGATCGACGCCGCCTACCGCGCACAGCTGGCCGGCGTGGCCGGCATCCACTGCCTGGCCGCCGGCGAAGGCGAGTCGGCCAACCATGCGTACTTCCCGATCCTGGTGGGTCCCGGTTATCCGCGCACGCGCGACCAGCTGTTTGACGCCTTGCGCGCGCAGGAAATTTATGCGCGCCGGTATTTTTATCCGCTCATCAGCGATTTCCCGATGTACCGCGACATGCCGTCCGCCGCGCCGGCCAGGCTGCCGGTGGCGCAGCTGGCGTCATCGCAGGTGATCTGCCTGCCGATCTACCCGGGCCTGGCGGCCGAGACCATCGCCGACATCGTTGCCGTGATCACCCAATTGTGAGGCCGCGCATGTCCGCATCCCCCCGCCACGCCCAGCTGACCGCCGTTGCTTCCCACCTGCCCGAGGCCATGCTGACCAACGACGCGCTGGCGCAGGAGTTCACCGACTGGTCGGCGCAAAAAATCCTCGACAAGACCGGGATCGCCGTGCGCCACCTGGCCGCTGCGGGCGAGACGGCCAGCGACCTGGCATTCCACGCCGCCGAAAAGCTGTTTGCCGAACACGACATCGACCGCGCCGGCATCGACTTCTTGATCCTGTGCACCCAGGCGCCCGACCACCTGCTGCCCAGCAGCGCGTGCGTGCTGCAGCAGCGCCTCGGCCTGTCCACGTCGTGCGGCGCGCTCGACTTCAACCTCGGCTGCTCGGGTTTCGTGTATGCGCTGGCCATGGCCCAGGGCCTGATCGAAGCCGGCATCCGGCGCCAGGTGCTGATCCTCACGGCCGACACCTACAGCAAGCTGATCAACCCGCGCGACCGCAGCGTGCGCACGCTGTTCGGCGACGGCGCCGCCGCCAGCCTGGTCACGCTGGGCGCGGCGGAACCTGCCTTGGGCCCGTTCGTGCTCGGTACCGACGGCAGCGGCGCGGGCAACCTGATCGTGCCGGCCGGCGGCATGCGGCTGGCGCGCAGCGCCGCTACGGCAGTCGAGCGCGAAGACGCGTCCGGCAACTGGCGCAGCGACAACGATTTATTCATGGACGGCGCCGAGATCGTCCAGTTCACCCTGGGCGCAGTACCGCGCACCATGCAGGAACTGTTGACCACGGCCGGCAAGACCCTGGCCGATATCGACCACGTGATTTTTCACCAGGCGAATAAGTTCATGCTGGACGCGCTGCGCCGCAAGATCAAGATTCCCGAGGAAAAATTCGTGATCGAGATCGATACGGTGGGCAACACGGTGTCGTCGACGATCCCGATCGCCATCGCGCGGGCCCGGCAATCGGGGCGGATCCGGCGCGGCGACCTGGCGTTGCTGCTCGGCTTTGGCGTCGGCTACTCGTGGGCCGGCACGCTGGCGCGGCTGTGACCGCATGCTTTACTTTTAAAGGAATTTACTATGCAAGAATTTTTTGACGGCATGGCCGACATACTGGAAATCGACGCCGCCCAGGTGGCGCCGGCACTGGTGCTGGCCGACTATGCGTGGGATTCGCTGGCCATCATTTCCACCATTGCGCTGGTGGACGATTTGTTCGACCAGATGCTCGATGGCCAGGCGCTGGCCGCCTGCACCACGCTGGCCGATGTGCAGGCGCTGATCAAGCCCAAGGCCTGATTCCATGGTCACCACCAGCCGCCGTCTCGCCTCCGGCCTGCCGTTTACCGTGCCCAACCTGGCGGTGCGCGGCCTGGTGTGCGCGCTGCCGCACACGGAAATCGGCAACGACGCATTTGTCGAACGCTTCGGCGCCGACGGTGTGGCCGATGTCAGCAAGATGATCGGGGTGCAGACGCGGCGCCGCGCGGCCGACGGCCAGACCACGGCCGACCTGTGCCAGGCGGCCGCCGACACCTTGCTGGCCGACCTCGGCTGGGAGCGCGACAGCGTCGATGCGCTGGTATTCATTTCGCAAACGCCCGACTACGTGCTGCCGGCCACCGCCTGCGCGCTGCACGGCCGGCTGGGCCTTGATCGCGGCTGCGTCGCGTTCGATATCAACCTGGGCTGTTCGGCCTATGCCTACGGCCTGTGGCTGGCCGCCAGAATGCTCGACGGCCAGGCGATCCGCCGCGTGCTGCTGCTGGTCGGCGACACCATCAGCAAGACCGTCGATGACAACGACCGCGCCACGGCGCTGCTGTTCGGCGACGCCGGCACTGCCACCGCGCTCGAATTCGATGCCGACGCTGCGCCGGCCCATTTTATTCTGGGCAGCGACGGCAGCGGCGAGCGCCACCTGATGATGGCGGCCAGTGGCGCCCGGCCGTATGCGGGCGACGACACCAGGCTGGCGCAGCGCGATCCTGCGAAACTGTACATGGACGGCAGCGAGATTTTCAATTTCACGCTGCGCAGCATCCCGCCGCTGGTGGCGGACTTGCTGCAGTTATCCGGCAAAAGCCACGACCAGATCGACGCCTTCCTGTTCCATCAAGCCAATACCTTCATGCTCAAGCACCTGATCAAGAAAACCAAGTTGCCGGCCGAACGCACACCGATCAATATGGACCGTTACGGCAACACCTCGAGCGCGTCGATCCCGCTGCTGATCGGCGCCAGCCTGGGCGCCCGGGCGCGGGGCCAGACGGTGGCCATGTTCGGCTTTGGCGTCGGTTACTCGTGGGCCGCCGCCGTGCTGAGCCTGGCGGGCTTGCAGGTCAACCGCGTGATCGAGGTATAAGTCCATGATTTTCAATCCCGCCATGCTGGCCGGCCAGCACATCTTTGTCACCGGGGCGTCGTCCGGCATCGGCCGCGACACGGCCATCCTGCTGGCGCGCTGCGGCGCGCGCCTCACCATCAGCGGCCGCGATGTCGAACGGCTGGACCACACTCTGCAGGCGCTCGACGGCGCCGGTCACGTGGCCGCGCCGCTGGTGCTCGACGGCGGCGACCATATCGTCGACTTCATGAAGCAGGCCAGCGCGTCCGAGCCCTTCACCGGCCTGTTCCACGCAGCCGGCATCGAGCTGCTGCGTCCGGTCAAGCTGTCGAAGGCGCAGCAGTTCGACGACGTCTTCGAATCCAGCGTGAAAACCGCGCTGGCACTGGCGCGCGCAGCTGCGCTGCGTGGCGTGATGGCCGATGGCGCGGCGCTGCTGTTCATGTCGTCGGTGGCGGGCCAGAGCGGCCAGTCGGGCATGAGCGTGTATGCGGCGGCCAAGGCCGCAATTGACGGCTTGGTACGTTCGCTGGCCGTGGAACTGGCGCCGCGCGCGATGCGCGTCAACAGCATTGCCGCCGGCGCGGTGGAAACCGCGATGCACGAGCGGCTCGGACGCGGCCTGCCGCTCGACGCCATGCAAACGTATCAGCAACGCCACCCGCTCGGCTTCGGCACCACCGACGACATCGCCCAGGCCGCGGCCTTTTTGCTGTCGCCGGCCGCGCGCTGGGTCACCGGCGCCACCTGGGCCGTGGACGGCGGCTACCTGGCCCGCTAGTATAAATTCGGAATCGTATGAACAACATCATCCTTGTCGGCGCCGGCCGCTTCGCCCGTGAGCTGCTGTGCTGGCTCGAAGACAGCCTCGACCCGGCCACCGACCGCATCGCCGGCCTGCTTGACGATACCCAGGCCCCTGCCGCCGCGCTCGACGCCGACTACCCGTACCCGCTGCTCGGCAGCATCGCCGGCTACCGGCCCGCAGCCGACGACCGGCTGCTGCTGGCAATCGGCGCGCCGGCCGCCAAGCTGGCCATTGCCGCCAGCCTGGCCGCGCGCGGCGCCCAGTTTTATTCCCTGATCCACCCGAGCGCCATCGTCGCGCGCACCGCCCGCCTGGGCCGGGGCGCCGTGGTGTGCCCGTTTGCGCTGGTGTCGGCCGGCAGCCGCGTGGGCGACTTCGTCACCATCAACAGCTATGCCAGCGTGGGCCACGATGCCGTGCTCGGTGACGGTTGCACGCTGAGTTCGCACGTCGATCTGACTGGCGCCGTGCAACTGGGCGAAGCTGTCATGGTCGGCTCCGGCGCATCGGTGCTGCCTCGCGTGCACGTGGGGGCGCGCGCCACGGTAGGCGCCGGCGCGGTGGTAATGCGGCGCGTGGCCGAAGGCGCCACCGTGTACGCGCAACCGGCCAAGACCTTATGATCGCAAACCCGCACCAACTGGCGGCGCTGCAGCAGGCGCACCGCCTGCGCGACGAATACTGGCACCTGCTGTGCCACCGCAGCGAGCTGCCCACCCCTGGCGACTACCTGAAGCTGACGTGGCTGGGCCAGGAAGTGGTGGTGTACAACGACGGCGGCGAGCTGCTGGTATTCGACAACCTGTGCCCGCATCGCGGCACGCGTTTTTTTACCGACAGCCACGGCAACGCCCCGCTCACCTGCCCGTACCACGGCTGGTCGTACCGGGCCGGCACGATGCACATTCCGTGCCGCGAACGCTATGCAAAAGCCGATCTGGACAATGCAAGACTGTACACCTTGCAACTCGAGTGGTGCGCCGACTTCCTGTTTGCAGCGCCCGCGCCGCGCATGCCGCTCGACGAACAGCTGGGCGATACCTATCACCTGCTGGCCGATCTGTCGTTCAACGTGGCGGGCCGCAGCGACCTCAACGCTGCTGAGTTTGCATGCGACTGGCGCATCGCGCTGGAAAACGCGCTCGAACCGCTGCACGTGCCATTCGTCCATCCGGAATCATTGGCTGAACTGCAACTGGCCGATGGCGTCAACACGTTCACGCCATGGACGTCGGTATGGCATGCGGAGCTCGGCAACGCCGCCATGGTGAAAAAACTGCGCTCGGTCAAGCGCCTGTTCCAGCTCGACAGCCAGTACGAGGGTTACCAAAGCCTGTACCTGTTTCCGTTTACCATGCTGTCGTCAACGTTTTCGTACTCGTACTCGCTGCAGCACTTTTTCCCGTCGGCGCAGCCGGAAAGAACGCATTTTTTCAGCCGGCTGCTGAACGGCGCCGCCAGGCCAGCCACGGCAGCGGCCCTGCAAAGCTTTTTCGATGCCAGCGCCCGCATGAACCGCCAGGTGTTTGCCGAAGACCAGGCGATTTGCGAGCGCATCGCGCCGGGCGCCGCCGACCATGCCCGCTTTGCCATCCTGGCCGCCGACGAGCAAAAAATCGCGCATTTCCGCGCGTGCCTGGGCACGGCGGGCGGTTTATAAATTTTTTTATTTATTTCCGCCAGGAATTTAATACGGGGAGGCACATGGTCGTCTTGTACTGAGAAGAGCGAGAACACCGCTCCGAATCGTTCCCACCCCATTTAGGAGCTGTACCATGCTGAGTCTTCACACCAATTTCGCTTCCCTGTCGGCCCAAAACTCGATCTCGAATACCCAGTCCAGCCTGTCGACGTCGATGACGCGCCTGAGCACCGGCTTCCGTGTCAACTCGGCCATGGACGACGCCGCTGGCCTGCAAATCGCCACCCGCCTGAAAGCGCAGACCAGCGGCATGTCGGTTGCCATGAGCAACACCCAGAACAGCACCTCGATGCTGCAAACCGCCGAAGGCGCGTTTGCCGAAGTGACCAACATGCTGGTCCGCATGAAAGACCTGGCGACCCAGGCAGCCGATGCGTCGTCGAGCACCGACGACAAGACCGCCATGCAAGCTGAATACAATGCACTGGGCCAGGAACTGTACAACGTGATGACCAACACCACGTTCGGCGGCTCCAAGCTGCTCGGCAAAGGCAGCGCTGCCGCCGACGGCACCCTGTCGGCTTCGATGACGTTCCAGATTGGCGCCAGCTCGAGCGAGACCATGAGCTTCAACGTGTCGACCAACCTGTCGTCGCTGAACTCGTCGCTGTCGAGCCTGAGCACCAACTTCCGCGCCGGCGGTTCCACCGTGGCGACCGAACTGACCGCCAGCGCCAATGCCACCATCGGCACCCTGACCACCGCCATCAACGACGTCAGCACCATCCGTTCGGCACTGGGCGCCGCGGCCAACCGCCTCGACCACGTCAACAACAACTTGTCGAACATCGCCACCAACACCAAGGCTGCAACCGGCCGCATCATGGACACCGACTTCGCGACGGAAAGCTCGAACATGACCGCGTCGCAGATGCTGCTGCAAGCCGGCACCGCGATGCTGAAACAAAGCAACAGCATGTCCTCGATGGTCATGTCGCTGCTGCAATAATCAACGAGATGTCACGGTCCACACACGGACCGGACCTGCCAAAAGCCACCCGCCATCTGCCGGGTGGCTTTTTTTTCAGATATTTTCATTTTATTTCCACTGGGAATTTAATGAATATTGGATGACGGTCGTCTTGTACTCTTGAGAGCGTAAAAATCAGCGCTCCACACTGATCACCCTCCCTTTAGGAACCGTACCATGCTGAGTCTCCATACCAATTTCGCCTCCCTGTCGGCGCAAAATTCGATCTCGAACACCCAGTCCAGCCTGTCGACGTCGATGACCCGCCTGAGCACCGGCTTCCGCGTCAATTCGGCCATGGACGATGCGGCTGGCCTGCAGATCGCCACCCGCCTGAAAGCCCAGACCAGCGGCATGACCGTGGCCATGAGCAACACCCAGAACAGCACGTCGATGCTGCAGACGGCCGAAGGCGCGTTCTCCGAAGTGACCAACATGCTGGTCCGCATGAAAGACCTGGCCACCCAGTCGGCCGATGCCTCGTCGAGCGCCGACGACCGCAAAGCCATGCAAGCGGAATACGATGCCCTGGGCACCGAACTGTACAACGTGATGACCAATACCACGTTCGGCGGCACCAAGCTGCTGGGCAATGGTACCGGCGCTACCGGCACCCTGTCGTCGTCGCTGACGTTCCAGATCGGCGCCAGCTCGTCGGAAAAAATGACTTTCGACGTCACCAGCAACATGACGTCGCTGAACGCCAAGCTGACCGGCCTGTCGTCGAACTTTGCCGCCACCTCGATCACCAACGCGGCCGAACTGACCACCGGCACCGCCGCCAACGGCGCCATCGCTAAGCTGGAAGCCGCGATCAACGACGTCAGCACGCTGCGTTCGGCACTGGGCGCGACCGCCAACCGCCTCGACCACGTCAACAGCAATCTGTCGAACATCGCCACCAACACCAAGGCCGCTACCGGCCGCATCATGGACACCGACTTCGCCACCGAAAGCTCGAACATGACCGCGTCGCAAATGCTGCTGCAAGCCGGCACCGCGATGCTGAAACAAAGCAACAGCATGTCCTCGATGGTCATGTCGCTGCTGCAATAATTGCAGTCGATCCGCACCCGGATCGTCCCAGCACAGCCAACCGGCAACATCGGTTGGCTTTTTTTTCGCCTTTTTTAAATTTATTTCCGAAAAGAATTTAATCCGGGCGCACTGGCGGTCGTCTTGTACTAGTAAGAGCGCGACAACCGGCGCGCCCACCATTTATCAGGAGTCGTTTCCATGCTGAGCCTTCACACCAACTTCGCTTCGTTGTCCGCCCAAAACTCGATCTCGAACACCCAGTCCAGCCTGTCGACGTCGATGACCCGCCTGAGCACCGGTTTCCGTGTCAACTCGGCCATGGACGACGCAGCCGGCCTGCAGATCGCCACCCGCCTGAAAGCACAAACCAGCGGCATGACCGTTGCCATGAGTAATACCCAGAACAGCACCTCGATGCTGCAAACGGCCGAAGGCGCATTTGCCGAAGTAACCAACATGCTGGTCCGCATGAAAGACCTGGCCACCCAGGCAGCTGACGCTTCGTCGAGCGCCGACGACAAGACCGCCATGCAAGCTGAATACAATGCACTGGGCCAGGAACTGTACAACGTGATGACCAACACCACGTTCGGCGGCTCCAAGCTGCTCGGCAAAGGCAGCGCTGCCGCCGACGGCACCCTGTCGGCTTCGATGACGTTCCAGATCGGCGCCAGCTCGAGCGAAACCATGAGCTTTAACGTGTCGACCAACCTGGCATCGCTGAACACGTCGCTGTCGGGTCTCTCGGCCAACTTCTCGAGCGCAGGCTCGACCGGCGCAACCGAACTGACCGGTAGCGCCAACGCCACCATTGGCACCCTGACCACCGCGATCAACGACGTCAGCACGATCCGTTCCGCACTGGGCGCCGCTGCCAACCGCCTCGACCACGTCAACAACAACCTGTCGAACATTGCCACCAACACCAAGGCCGCCACCGGCCGCATCATGGATACCGACTTCGCCACCGAAAGCTCGAACATGACCGCGTCGCAAATGCTGCTGCAAGCCGGCACCGCAATGCTGAAACAAAGCAACAGCATGTCCTCGATGGTCATGTCGCTGCTGCAATAATAGGTATAATGCAACGGTCCGCTTGCGGGCCGGCACCGCAAGCAGGCCAGCCGGGTTACCTTCGGTTGGCCTTTTTTTTAGCTACTTGAGAGTTCAGCATCATGGTCGACCGCATCGGCGCCACCACGCGCTCCCTCAGCATTCCCGACCGGCATACCCAGCCCGGGCCGGTCATGCGCGGCCCGCTCGACTCCACCAGCCGCTACCCGGTCGGTCCGCTGCCGGCGGCGGTACCGGCTGCCACCGGCGCCATCCTCGACGGCGCCGACGTGCCGCCTGCAGACGGCGCTGCGCTGCAGGCACTGGCCGAGGCGCTCGTCGATGGCGCCGACGCGGTGCTGTCGTCGGCCATGCGCCCCAACCAGTTATTCGCCCGTCAGCTCACCTGGCACCCGCCCGAAGCCGCCATGATGGCCGCGTCATGGCAAGTGATGGTGCGCACCTACGGCCAGCAACGTGCCGCCTGGCTGGAACAGGCCAAGGGCCAGCACGTGCCATCGAGCCTGTTCATGGCCGACCACAACTCTTCCGCAGTGCGCGAAGGCCGTCCTGGTTTGCCGTTGGTGACGGAAATGGAACCGTGGCGCTTTACCGTGTTCGCCTGGGGTGCTGAACGCCTGGTACTGAAAGTCGTCGTACACGACGATGAAGAAGACAACGGCCGCGCCCGCAGGCGCAGCCGGGTGGCATTGCGACTGGAACTGATGTTGCCGGGCCCGGGCCGGGTGATCATCCAGCTCGAACCGGCATCAAGCAACGGCGTGCTGATGGAAGTGGGCGCGGCCCACACGTCGGCCATGCAACACATGCGCGAAACCCTGCCGCAACTGGCAGAACTGGTCAACCGCCACGGCCTGACCGTGGTGCGCTGCCACCTGCGCCGCGTGATCCCGTCCGGCGGCGCCGAACAAGTCCCCACCGCCGCCCACACCGCCCTGCTGACCGCGCCGCTGTTCAAGGCGATGGCCGAAATCGCGGTACTGCTGTCGCACACCTCAGAACCTTCGGGGTCAGTGCCGACATTCGGACATTCGGGAACTTAATCGTTGTAGTAAGCGACAACGATTAAGTTCAATTTTGTCCGAATGTCGGCACTGACCCCGAAGTTAACCGACGGTGCCGATGATGCTCACTTCGCGGTTTTCGGGGATTTCGTTGTACGACAGGACGTGCAGGCCGGGGGCGAACAGGCGCGCGTAGCGGGCTAGCAGCGGACGGATCTGCGGCAGCACCAGCAGCAGCGGTGGCGTGCCCTGCTGCTTCATCTGCTCGCGAGCGACCGGCATGTTCACTTGCAGCTGCGCCAGCAGGTTCGGATCGATCGGGTAGTTGTCGAGCACCACCTTGCCGCCCTGGCGGGCCTGGTTCAGCGAACCGAGCAGCATGTTTTCCAGGTCGCCGCCAAGGTTGAACGCCTGCATCTCGATGCGCTGGCCGAAGATCGCGGTAACGATCTGGCGCCGCAGCGCGCACCGTACTTCGGCCGCCAGCAGAATCGGGTCCTTGGTGGTTTCCGAGCTGTCCACCAGCGTGGTGGCGATCGGCACGATGTCTTTCAGCGATACATTTTCCGCCAGCAGCACGCGGAACACGCGAAGGAGCTGCGTGTGCGTCAGCGACTTGTCGAGCGTGGACGCCAGTTTCGGCGACAGGCTGGTCAGGCGGTCGAGCATGGCCGGCACGTCTTCGTGGCGGAACAGCTCGGGCAGGTATTCGCGGATCAACTTGGATAAGTGCGTGGCAATCGCACTGGACGTTTCCACTACCTGGTAACCGAGGCCCAGCGCATTGGCTTTCTCACTGGTTTCGATCCACGTGACTGGCATGCCATACGCCGGTTCGATGCCGGGAATGCCGTCAATGCTGCCGTACACATTCGGCGAAGGGATCGCCATCAGGCGGTCGGCAAACACCTCGGCCTGCGCCACCACGCTGCCCGACAAGATCACCGCGTACTGCGACGGCTTCATGCCCAGGTCGTCGCGCACCGAGATCGTCGGCAGCAGCAAGCCCATCGCTTCGGACAAACTCTGGCGCACGCCACGCACGCGCTTGACCAGCGGCTCGCCATGCGACTTGTCGATCAGGCTCACCAGCTTGTAGCCGAGCGCCACTTGCAGCGGCTGCGTGGCCGGCAGGCTGTGCCAGTCCAGTTCGGGCGCGCCATCCTCGCGCAACGCCTTTTCAATCGCTTCGATGTGCGCGGTATCGGGCGCCTTGACCCGCTGCCCCAGCTTCCAGCCCACGTAGGCGAGCACCAGCGCAAACGGCATGAACATCTGCCACGGCATGCCCGGCACCAGCGCCAGGATGAACATCATGCCGGCGGCGCTGAACATCACCTGCGGCGACGTCAGTACCTGGTTGCCCACCTGCTGTTCGAAGTCGCCGGTGTCGGAAATCCGGGTCACCAGGATGGCGGACGCAGCTGACAGCAGCAGCGCCGGGATTTGCGCCACCAGGCCGTCACCGATGGTCAGCAGTGCGTACTGCTTGAAGGCGTCGCCGAACGACATGTCCTGCATGATCGAACCGATGGCCACGCCGCCCACCATGTTGATGATCAAGATCAGGATACTGGCCACGGCATCGCCGCGCACGAATTTCGAGGCGCCGTCCATGGCGCCGTAGAAGTCGGCCTCGGCCGCGACGTCCTTGCGTCGCACCTGGGCCTGTTCCTGGTTGATCAGGCCGGCATTCAGGTCGGCATCGATGGCCATCTGCTTGCCGGGCAAGGCGTCGAGCGTGAAGCGCGCCGACACTTCCGAGATCCGCTCGGCGCCCTTGGTCACCACCATGAAGTTAATGATCATCAAGATCACGAACACCACGATACCGACCACGTAATTGCCGCCGATAACCACGTGGCCGAAAGCCTCGATCACGGCGCCGGCGGCGTCGGTGCCCTGGTGGCCGTGCAGCAGCACCACCCGGGTCGATGCCACGTTCAGTGTCAGCCTGAGCATGGTGGTGGCCAGGATCACGGTCGGGAACACCGAGAAGTCGAGCGGCCGCCTGGCCGAGACCGACACCATGATGACGATCAGGGCCAGCACGATATTGAACGTGAACATCACGTCCAACAGGAATGGCGGCAACGGCAAGATAATCATTGCCAGGATCGCCAGCAGGAAAGCCGGGGTGGCGAACTTGTGGCGGCGCGCTTCCGTAATCAGCGCTTTGAAGAAATTCATGACTGCTTGACCTCGCTCATGGATGTGGGGACGACAACTTCGGTAGGTGCAACCGGCTGCGCAGTGCGCCGGCCGCTGCGGAACGCCCGCAGTTGCAAGACATAGTTCAGCACCTGCGATACGGCCTGGTACAGCTGCACCGGGATCTGCTGGTTGACCTGGCTGGTGTTATAGATGGCGCGCGCCAGCGGCGGCAATTCCATCACTTCGATTTCAAATTCTTTGGCCAGCTGGCGGATGTACAACGCCATCTCGTCGACGCCCTTGGCCACCACGAACGGCGCCTCGGCGCGGTCGTTGTCGTATTTCAGGGCCACGGCATAGTGCTCCGGGTTGACAATGACGACGTCGGCCGTGGGCACCGTCTTGCGGGCGCTGCCGCGCGCCAGCGCCCGCTGCAACTGGCGGATCCGTCCTTTCACTTCCGGCCGGCCCTCGCTGGTCTTGTGTTCTTCCTTCTGGTCGTGCTTGCTCATGCGCTGGTTCTTGGCGAAAAAATACGCCTGCGCCGGGACGTCGATCAGCGCAAAGATCACGAACACGGCCACCAGCGCCATCAGGCCGTCGAGCATCAGGCTCGCGCCGGCCGTGATCGCCTGCCCCATCGGCATCAGCTGCAAGCCCGTGTACGACGCCGTGCTCGACCGTGTAATGTGGATCAGCGTGGCAATCAAAATACCGGCCTTGGCAATCGACACCAGCAGCTCAAACGCGTGCTTGCCACCGAACAGCCGCCCCAGGTTGGCGGCCGGACTCATGCGCGATAACTTGGGCGCCCAGTTCTTGGTGGATACCACCCAGCCGCCCGGGATCATTGCGCCCAGCATGATGCACAGCGACACCACGAACAGCGGCAGCACCATCTTGATAAACAGCAGCACCGACGACGTCAGCAAGGTCGACATGGTGTTGTCGATCGCGCCCACGCTGTCGAACGGCGCAAAGGCCTGGTGAAAAATCTCGTTGATGTCGAGCATATAGCTTGGCAGCAAGTACACGAACAGCTTCAGGCTGACCAGGATGCCGATCGCCGTGGCCAGGTCGCGCGAGCGCACCACCTGCCCTTCGTCGCGCGACTTTTTAATTTTCTGCTGTGACGCCTTTTCGGTCTTGTCACCGGTGCTCTGGTCAGCCATGGCCGGCCGCCTGCATCTGCTGGCGTATCATTTCCAGCACCTGGTTGGTCATGCGCACATAGTGCTCGGGAATGAAGCGCACCAGCTCGGCCAGCATCATCAGGCCGAAAATGGTAATCACGGCAAAGCCCAGCGAAAACAGGTTCAGGCTGGGCGCCACCCGGTTCAGAAAGCCAAAGCCGAGCTGCACCACGATGGTGGAAAACACCACCGGCAGCGCCAGCAGCATGGCTGCCGAAAAAATCCAGGCCACGTTGTACGCCACGGTATTCAGGAGCGCCGGCGAGTAGCCGTGGCCCAGCGGCCACGCCAGGAAACTCTGGCCCACGATGTTGGCAATCACCAGGTGGCCGTCGATGGCAAAGAACACGATCATCGCCAGCGCCGACAGCATGGCCGACACCACGTCCGACGATTGGCCGTTCAACGGATCGTTCATCACCGCCATCGACAGTCCCATCTGCGAAGTAACCACATAGCCCAGCACGCCGATGACCGACATGGCAAAATGAAACGCCAGCCCCAGCACGAAACCGATCAGCGCCTGCTCGATCGTGGCCACCACGCCGTGCATCGAAAACGGATCGATCTGCGCAAACTGCCCATTCATCCCGCCCGTCAGCGGCAGCATTACCACCGCCAGCACCAGCGCCAGCAGGATGCGCACCGTCACCGGCGTGACCGCTTCGCCCAGCACCGGGGCGCCGTAAAACATCGCCAGGATGCGGCAGAACGGCCACCAGATCGCGGTCAGCATGGGCAGCAACTGGGCCAGTACCTGTTCCATGAACGCGGCTAGCCCACCAGGGTGGCGGCGCGGGTGAAGATCGAGACGCAGTAATCCATCAGGTAGCCCGACATCCAGCGGCCCATCAGGATCACGGCCAGCAGGGTCACCAGCAGCTTCGGTAGAAAGCTCAGCGTTTGTTCATTGATCTGGGTGGCGGCCTGGAACAGCGCCACCAGCAAGCCCACGATCAGGCCCGGCACCACCAGCATCACCACCAGCAACATCACGATGTGCAGCGATTCGGCCACCAGGTCGACGGCGATTTCAGGAGTCAGCATGGCTCTTCCTTCCCGCCGTCAATAGGCCTGGATGCTGGTCACCAGCGTGTTGACGGTCAGCGTCCAGCCGTCCACCAGCACGAACAGCAGCAGCTTGAACGGCAAGGAAATCACCAGCGGCGACAGCATCATCATGCCCATGGCCATCAGCACCGAGGCCACCACCAGGTCGATCACCAGAAACGGGATGAACAGCATGCAGCCGATCTGGAACGCAGTTTTCAATTCCGACAGCACGAACGCCGCCAGCTTGACGGTAAACGCATGCTTGGTCGGGTCGGTCACGTTGTCTTCGCCGGCCAGGTGGGCGATCTGCTTGAGCGCGGACTTGCTGGTTTGCGCCAGCATGAAGCGCGACACCGGCTGCTGGGCGATCTGCAGCGCGGTGTCGAGGCCGATCTTGTCCTGGTCATACGGCACGAAGGCCTCGGTCCAGATCTGGTCGCCGATCGGGCGCATCACCAGCAGGGTGAGGATCAGCGCCACGCCGGTAATGACGCGATTAGGCAAGCCCTGCTGCAAGCCGAGCGCCTGGCGCAGCAGCGACAGCACGATCACGAAACGGGTAAAGCTGGTCATCATCATGACCATCACCGGGAGCAAGCCCAGCAAGGTCATGATGATCAGGATTTGCATCTTGACCGTCAGTTCGGTCTTGGCGCCCGGCACCACGTTGGCCAGCAGGTCGACCGCATGGGCGGCGCCCGGCCACAGCGCCAGGGCTGCGCCGGCCGCCAGCGCAGCGCCGGCCCACGCCAGCGGCTGCCGCCGGGCAGTGACAATACTGTCCACGACCACGGTCATGGAGTCATCAGGTCCAGGTTCAGACCGTCGAGGTCCAGGACTTTGAGGCCATAGTTTTCGCCGGCCACCACCACTTCGGCGCGGCCGATGGCGGTGCCGTTGACCTTGATCACCAGCGGTTCGCCGGCCAGCACGTCGAGCTCGACCACGCTGTCGGGGCCGATGGCCATCAGTTCCTGCAGCGAGATCCGCGCCGAGCCCACTTCCAGCGTCAGGGTCACGGGAATCTTGCGCATCATGGCGGGCAGGTCGCGCCGCGGCGCGGCGGCCACGGCCGAACTTTCGGCCAGTTCGCTCCCGACCTGCTCGATGATCATTTCGTCGGACAGGTCGTCCAGCAAGGCGTCGTTGGGGTTGGCTACGTTCATGTTCATCTTCGTTTATTCAGCATCTTCAAAGGAGGTTAAGCACAACTTGCCCTTGTGCTCGGTCACGGCAGCGGTAAACAGTCGCGAGTCCTCGAGCAGGACATCGGCCCGATGCAAACTGATCGGTATCACATCGCCCACCTGCAAGTCGTACAGGCTGCCCAGCATGACTTCCTTGCTGGCCAGGCGGCCGATCAGGCCCAGGTGCAGGCGCTGCGCCAGCGGACCGGCCGGCTTGGGTTTCTTGGCGCCGTCGCGGTCGCGCAACAGGCCACGCAACACGCTTGCCATCAAATGCTTGTCGAGGGCAAACCAGAAGCGGCCCGCAGCGCCGCTGCCGGTCTCGGACAGCGTGACCACGATGACCCACGCGCCCTTGGCGGGCTGGGCGCCGGTGGCCGGCTTGAAACCATAATCGGCAGCGGCGTCGGCGGCGCCCTCGTCGGCCACCGGCTTGGCAGCGGGCAGGTTGGCTTCGATGCGGCCGGCCAGGGTGCCGGCCAACTGTTGCCCCAAAACCACAGCCAACCGTTCTTCGGTGGCGGTCACGCGGATCGTGCTTTCATCGACTTCGACCGCGGCGTCGCCCTTGGCGGCGCTGGCGCCGCTGCTGCCGTTGCCATAGCGATAATTGAGTACGCTGAGCAATACCTTGCGTTCGAGCGCGAACGCAATTTGCCCGGCTGGCGCGGCAAAGCTGAGCCAGCGGCTGCTTGGCGCATTGCTGCCGTCGATACGGCTGAACTGGACGTCGTCGACCTGGAAGCCGCCCCAGTAGCGGCGGTGCATATTCAGGCGCATCGACTGCGTGAGGTCGTCGCGCAGCTGGGCCGCAAAGATGGGCAGCAGGTGCACGGGACGCCCCAGCAGCGAGGGGTCCAGAACTTGATGTTGCACAGGTTGTTTGGTCATTGTCGTATCAGGGCTGTAGCCGGAAAATCGCACACTGGCGCGCATAACGCATCATCGCATCTTCCGGCCGGTAACAGCAGAACTCCGCGAGCTTGCGCACCTAAAATTTATTTAATGCAACAGCATATCGGAAGCCACGGTGATTCCGGTAGCGACAGCATACCCGAAAATTCACATTATTGCCATTGAACAATATTTGACTTGAAATGTGTCATCCCGAGTGTCGCGCTATGTTTACGCAGGGCAAATAAACCTTTACAGGAGTGTTGCTAGCCGGTAAGCTTACCACAGCCTCAAACAGTCTCCGCTGCAATGCAACAAACGGGTACACATCGTGCTTAGTGAATGATTTATAACGATATTTACTTAAAGAAAACATGATCCGAAGCAGAGAACGCGTGCGGCGCATCGAACCAGCAGGCGACCGTCAAACGTGAATTTTTTCCCTCGCGTCGCCACCCGCCGGCCCCTCCCAGGCTGGCCTTCCCATCCGAGTTTGGCCGACATGCATGCCGCGCAATTCTGACAAGACTGTGACATGTGACACGGGTGTGTAGCACGAATGAGATAGGCAAACGCCGGATGCGCCACGCAGTGCTTGCTGCGGTTTGGCAATCTGGATATGTTAGGGACATCAACGCTGTAGTAACCGGAGGTAGCAAGATGAGTAACGGAATTTCGGGTTTGATCCAGGCCGACCTGGCCGCGCTGACCAATGCCGCACAGTCGCTGTCGAACAGCGCCGTGGCGCCCGCCATCGCATTCGGTCAAACCGAACCCAACCAGGGCTTTTCGTTTGCCCAGACCCTGCAGAACACGATCGGCAAGGTCAACGACGGCGACGTCGCCGCCGGCCAGAAAATGGCCGATGTCGAATCGGGCAAGAGCGACGACCTGGTCGGCGCCATGCTGTCGAGCCAGGAAGCCAGCCTGTCCTTTTCCATGTTGATGCAAGTGCGCAACAAGGTCATGGGCGCGGTTGACGAGCTCATCAAATTGCCACTGTGATCGTCCGCAGTAATCCGCCCGCGAAAGCCCATCCGTGATTAACACCTTCAAGACCGCCTTCGGTCGCTGGCGCGCCAGCCCGGCCGCCATGTCCTTGCCTCCCAACCTGCTCAAGAACCTGTACCCGCTGCTGCTGCTGGCGATCGGCGTGACGGCGCTGGTACTGATGCTGTTGTGGAAAGACCAGGCCGATTACAAGCCGGTATTCGGCGCCCGCGAAAAAGTGTCGGCGCCCGACATGATGAACGTGCTCGACACCGAGCGCATTCCCTACCGCGTGCATCCGGAAAGCGGCCAGGTCATGGTGCCGGCCGACATGCTGGGCAAGGTCCGCATGCTGCTGGCGGCCAAGGGCGTGACCGCGCAACTGCCGGCCGGCCTGGAGCTGATGGACAAGAACGATCCGCTGGGCGTGTCGCAATTCGTCCAGGACGTGCGCTTCCGCCGCGGCCTCGAGGGCGAACTGGCGCAATCGATCATGACGCTCGACGCGATTGCCCATGCGCGCGTGCACCTGTCGATTTCCAAGTCGAGCTCGTTTGTGTCGTCGGATGGCGAAAAATCGTCGGCGTCGGTCGTGGTGGCGCTCAAACCCGGCCGCACCCTGCAGCCGGAAGCGATTGCGGCCGTCATCAACATGGTGTCGGGCAGCGTGGCCAGCCTGTCGCCGTCGCGCGTGAGCCTGGTGGACGGCGGCGGCAACCTGCTGTCGTCGCATGTCGACCTGACCGACGGCTTCGACGGCAGCGCCGGCGGCAACGAAGCGGCCAAGCGTTACCAGGACGACGTCAAGCAAAGCATCAAGGGCTTGCTGGGACCGGTGATCGGCGACGACAACTTCCGCCTGTCGGTAGCGGCCACCGTGAACAACGACAAGGTCGAGGAAACGGTCGAGAAATACGGCGCCGATCCGAAAGTGACCAGCGAAGCGATGCGCGAAGAGCAGGACCGCAACCGCATGGTGATGGGCGTGCCGGGCACGCTGTCGAACCGGCCGCCGCCGGCCAATCCGAATCCGGCCGACGCCGCCAAGCCTGCCACCGACCCGGCCACCGGCAACGACGGCACGGCGCGCAAGAACGCCACCACGCGCCAGTACGCATATGACCGCAGCATCACCCAGACCAAGCGCAGCCGTGGCAGCCTGGAAAAACTGAGCGTGGCCGTGGTGCTGGCGCAAGCGGCCGCCCCCACGCCTGCGTCGGGCTGGAGCGCTGCCGAAATCGCCAATATCGACAAGATCCTGCGCAACGGCCTCGGCATCAACGCCGAACGCGGCGACCAGCTGGTGGTGTCGGCCATGAACTTCCCGGCCAAGGCGGCCGTGGTGCCATGGTGGCAGGAACGCGACAACGTGGTCGACATCAGCTCGTACGTGATCTACGGCGTCGGTTTCCTGCTCGGTTACCTGCTGTTCCTGCGTCCGCTGATGCGCCTGCTGACCACCCGCCTGGCCCCCGATACCACCGACGTGGCCGAGCGCGCGCGCACTGCCGCCGACCGCCGCGCCGCCGAAGCTGCCGCCGTGGCGGCCGCACGCGACGCCAAGGATGCCAACGGCAACCCGGTTGCCGCCCTGCCCGGCGCCCCGGCGGTGCCGGCGCTCGGCGCCGACGGCCTGCCGGTGCTGCCAGGCGCGACCGGTGCGGCCGGCGCCGCCACCATGGTGCCGCTGCTGGAAAACTACGACCTGCCGCCGCCAGGCTCGGCGGTGGACGTGATGGTCGACCACCTCAAAGTGCTGGCCGCGAAAGAACCGGAACGCGTAGCCGAAGTCGTCAAACAATGGATGCAGAAAAATGGCCGAACTCAATAATTACCAGGATAACGACGACGGCGACTATGCCGCTCCGGCCAAGCTGACCCCGGTCGAGCAGGCCGCCATCGTGCTGCTGAGCATAGGCGAGGAGCCGGCTGCCGCCGTGCTGCGCTGCCTGTCGCGCGAAGAACTGATCGAGGTGACGCAGGTGATGTCGCGCATGAGCGGCATCAAGGTCGAATCGGTGAAAACCGCGATGCAGACCTTCTTCGACGACTACCGCCAGCAGTCGGGCGTGCATGGCGCCTCGCGCAGCTACCTCAAGCGTTCGCTCGACCTGGCGCTGGGCTCGGACCTGGCCAACACGGTCCTGAACAATATTTACGGCGACGAACTGCGGCCGAAAATGGCGCGCCTGCAGTGGGCGTCGCCCAAATGGCTGGCGGAATACATCTCCAACGAGCACGTGCAGATGCAGGCCGTGTTCCTGGCCTTCCTGCCGCCCGCGCTGGCCGGCCAGATCATCGACGCCCTGCCCGAAGAAGGCCGCGACCTGGTGCTGTTGAACCTGGCCCGGCTGGACGAGATCGACCGCGACCTGCTGCAGGAACTCGACGAACTGGTGGTACGTTGCCTGAGCTCGTTCGACTCGCAAAGCACCAGCGTCGAAGGCATCCGCCAGACCGCCGAGATTCTCAACCGCCTGCCGGGTAACCGCGCCCAGATGGTGGAACTGCTGCGCGCCCACGACCCGGAAGTGGTGTCGAAAATCGAACTGTCGATGTACGACTTCCTGATCCTGGCCAACCAGTCCGAAAACGCGCTGTCGCGCATCATCGAAGAAGTGCCGCTGGAACAGTGGGCGATTGCCTTGAAGGGCGCCGAAGTATCGATCCGCGACGCCATCCTGAAAACCATGCCGAAACGCCAGGCCCAGGCGTTCGAAGACATGATGCGGCGCGCCGGCCCGATGCCGATGTCGCGCATCGAGCAAACCCGCCAGGAAATCATGAACACCGTCAAGGCACTGGCCGACAACGGCGAAGTCGAGATCCAGCTGTTTGCCGAACAGGTGGTGGAATGAAGCAGTTCCGTGCCTACCGTTTTCCGCCGCTGGCCCAGTTCACCAACCTGGCGCAGCAGCGCGCCGCCAGCGGCCAGTCCGGTGGCGACGCCGGCGCCCAGTGGGCGGCCTCGGTTACCGAAGGCTACGAACAGGGCCAGCGCGACGGCTATGAAATCGGCCTGGCGCGCGGCCAGGAAGACGGCTTCGAAGCCGGTCGCAACGCCGGCCAGCAGCAGGGCCGCGAGGAAGGCCGCCACGAAACCCTGGTCGCGTACGACCAGATGGCGCGCCCCGTCGATGCCATGCTCAAAAGCCTGAAAAAACTGCGGTCCGACTACCGCGCCGCCCAGCGCAAGGAAGTGGTGGACCTGGTGGCCAAGGTGGCGCGCCAGGTGATCCGCGCCGAACTGGCCCTGCAGCCGGTGCAACTGATGTCGCTGGTCGAGGAAACGCTGGCCTCGATGCCGCCCACCCGCGAGGAAATCGACGTCTTCCTCAACCCCGAGGAACTCAAGCGCATTACCGAGCTCGATCCCAAGCGTTCCAAGAAATGGAACCTGATTGCCGACGCCCGCCTGGAAGGCGGCGAATGCCGGATCAAGGCTGGCGATAATGAAGTCGATGCCGGCTGTCATCAACGTCTTGCTGCGGTCATGGAACAGGTCGATAATCAGTTGCAGGCCGCCGATGGCGGCGATGACGACACGGAGATCGAGCAGTGATCGCTGACGCCTTGCGCAATCTCGAACTGGGCACCGTTCCCATGGCGACCCCTACCGGTCGGCTGGTGGGCGCGTCCGGTTTGCTGCTCGAGGCGGTCGGCTGTCCCTTGCATACGGGCCAGCGTTGCCAGATTGAGACAGTGGGCGGCGAATGGCTCGACGCCCAGGTCGTCGGTTTCCGCGACAAGGTGTCGTACCTGATGCCGTTCAAGAAAGCGATCGGCCTGACCACGGGGGCGCGGGTACTGCCCTCGCCCGACAAGATCAATTTACAGATCGGCAACGGCTGGCTGGGCCGCATGGTCAACGGACTGGGCGAACCGATCGACGGCCTGGGCAAGCTGGGCGGCGAGTATCCGCTCGACTCGCAGCCGCCGCGCATCAATCCGCTGAAGAAAAAGCCGGTCACCGAACCGCTGGACGTGGGCGTGCGCGCCATCAATTCCATGCTGACGCTCGGTCGCGGCCAGCGCGTGGGCCTGATGGCCGGTTCCGGCGTCGGCAAGTCGGTGCTGCTGGGCCTGATGACGCGGCAAACCGTGGCCGACGTGGTGGTGGTGGGCCTGATCGGCGAACGCTCGCGCGAAGTGCGCGAATTTGTCGACATGTCGCTCGGCAAGGAAGGCTTGCAGAAAGCCGTGCTGGTGATCGCCCCGGCCGACGAGAGCCCGCTGATGCGCATCATGGCTACCGAGCTGTGCCACTCGATTGCCGCCCACTACCGCGACCAGGGCAAGAACGTACTGCTGCTGGTCGATTCGCTCACGCGGTACGCGATGGCGCTGCGCGAAGTGGCGCTGGCGCTGGGCGAGCCGCCGGCCACCAAGGGCTATCCGCCGTCGGTGTTTTCAAACCTGCCGCAGCTGGTGGAATCGGCCGGCAACGGGGAAAACCAGACCGGCAGCATGAGCGCGATCTACACCGTGCTGGCCGAAGGCGACGACCAGCAAGACCCGGTGGTCGATACCGCGCGCGCCATTCTCGACGGCCATATCGTGCTCACCCGCGAACTGGCCGAGCGCGGCCACTACCCGGCCATCGACATCGGCCAGTCGATCAGCCGCTGCATGAGCCAGGTGATCACGCAAGACCACATGCTGGCGGCGCGCGCGCTCAAGGCCAGCATGGCGCGCCACGACCGCGTGCGCGACCTGATACCGCTGGGCGCCTACGTGCCGGGCGCCGACCCGGTCACCGACCGCGCCGTGATGCTGCACCCGCGGGTGGAACAGTTTTTGTGCCAGGGCACCAAGGAAGACGCGCCGTACACCCCGTGCGTGCAGCAACTCGAACAGCTGATGACGTGAGACTGACGAAGCGAGACTGACACCCATGAGCCAACATAACATCCGCAACCTGACCACCCTGGTCGCCCTGCGCAATACCGAGGTCGAGCGCCTGCAAACCGAGATGGCCGAAAAGGCCAACTTGCGCGACCGCTACCAGAAAAACCTGGAACGCCTGACCGGCTTGTACGTGAATAGCGGCCCCAGCGGCAACCTGCATCCTGCGCTGGCCGGCAACTGCGGCGACTACAAGCAGGCCGTGATGGCCATGGCGGACAACCACCGGGTGGACCTGCATTTGCACGAGGCCGACATGGCGGTGTCGCAGCAGGCGCTCAATGCCGCGTGGGCCAAGCGCGAAGTGCTGGGCAAGGTACTCGACAAGCAGCAGCGCGTGGTTCAAAAAGAGCAACATTCGAAAGAACGCAAGCAGCATGACGAACTGGCAACGCAAGCATGGTGGCGCGGTCAAAAGTAAGCTGCCGGAATGACAATCCCCGGTGCGTCGTCCACGCAACACCTAAAAAAAAGTTAAAAATCTTTTCATACGGAAACGATTTGGGTCGCCTTGTATCAGGGTACACTCACTTATCCTTCCAGGAGCATGAATCATGGCAACAGTTATCACCAGTCCAACCTACGATCCGGTTACCACGGCGACCAACCTTGCCAACTCCTACGTCGCCCCCAGCAAGGCGATCCTCGACGCCCAGGCCGCCAAGGCCAAGGCCAACTCCGCTGCCCTGACCACGCTCGGCTCGGCGCTGAGCGCATTCCAGACCGCGATGGCGTCGATCGCCAGCGGCACCAAGTCGGTCAGCGCCAATTCGGCCACGTTCAGCAACAGCGCAGTAGCCACCGGCACCGCCAATGCCAAGGCCACGGCCGGCACCTATTCGTTTTATGTCGAGCAGCTGGCCAAGGCCGGCCAGGTGTCGTACACGGTGCCCGACACCACCGCCACCACGCCCGGCAAGTTCAACATCGCGCTCGGCGACGGCTCCACCTTCGAAGTGTCGCTCGACAGCGCCGATACCGATCCCGCCACCCCGGGCGTGCTGACGGCCAAGGAAATCGCCGCGGCCATCAACGCGGCCACCGGCAATAATTCGCGCGTCACCGCCTCGACCATGACCATCAACGGCAGCACCCAGCTGGTGCTGAGCTCGGCCAAGACCGGTACCGACAACGCCGTCGCCTCGATCCAGACTGCCGGCCTGGCCACGCCGGCCCTGGCCACCGCGCTGTCGAACCAGACCGTGCTGTCCGCCGCCAGCAACGCCGTGGTGTGGGTGGGCGCCAAGACCACCGGCACCCGGATGGAACAGGCCACCAATACCTTCAGCATCGTCGATGGCGTGTCGTTCACGGTGAACCAGGCGCAAGGCGCCAGCGATGCGGCCGTGGTCATGACGGTGGGCGCCGACACCAGCACCACCGCGGCCAATGTGCAGACGTTCGTCACCGCCTACAACACGCTGATGGCCGCGTACAGCAGCGTGACCAAGGTGGGCGATGCCGCGGCCGGCACGGCCAGTGCCGCCCTGGCCGGCGACTCCGCAGTCAAGTCGCTGCGCGACCAGCTCAATACCGCGCTGCGCACCGCCACCGGCGGCCAGTCGCTGATCAGCTACGGCATCACGGCCAACCGCGACGGCACCCTGGCGCTCGACTCGAACCGCCTGACCAAGGCCATTGCTGCCGATCCCGAGGGCCTGGACAAGCTGTTCGGCCGCGCCACCACGCTCGGCACCGGCGACACCGGCGTGCTGGGCACCATGAACAAGCTCGTCAGCACCTGGACCAGCTCGGTCAACGGCGTGCTGGGCGCGCGCAAGAGCGCCAACGACAAGGTGCAGCTCGACGTGACCAAGCGCCTGGCCACGCTGGAGACGCAGTTCAACAATGCCTACCAGCGCTACCTGGCGCAATTTACCGCGTTACAACAGCTGCAATCGTCGATGACCAATACGTCCAACCTGTTTACGGCGCTGTTCTCCAGCGAGTCCTCCAGTTAAGCCACAACCCGGGCGGCCGACGGCTGCCCTTCTTTACCCCAGGTGTACACCATGCTGAACCAAGAAGCTTATAGCAGTTACCACTCCACCAATCTCGACGCCCAGGTGGCGCGCGCGTCACCGGTCGAACTGGTGCTGGTCCTGACCGACGGCTTGCTCGAAGAGCTGGCGCGCGCGCGCGGCCATATCGTCGGCAAACGCTACGAGCTCAAGGCACACAGCCTGAACAAATGCACCGACATCATCAATGGTCTGTCGAGCTCGCTCGATTACGACAACGGCGGTGAAGTCGTGGAAAACCTCGGCCGCCTGTACGAATACTGCGCCGGCCGCCTGTACACGGCCGGCATCAAGCTCGACCCGACCATCATCGACGAGGTGGTCGTGCTGCTCAACACCATCAAGAAAGGCTGGCTGGGCGTGCAAGCCAAGACCAATGGTGGATAGACAACGGACCTTGCTGTCGCTGGCGCACAAGATGAATGCCGCCATCGCGGCCGAAGACTGGCAGATGCTGGCGGCGCTCAATACGCTGCTGGCGTCCACGCTGCCGCAGATGGCTGCCCAGGGGCCGTGGGAAGGCGCCGAACGCGCCGCGCTATCAGCCTTGCACCAGTTACACCAGGAAGCCGTGCGCCGCTGCGACCTTGCCACCGCCGAAGCCGGTCGCAAACTCGGCGAATTGCAGGTGAATAAAGAAGGCTTGCTCGCCTACGCCCTCGACAGCGAGCTTGCAGAAAACGGATACCAAGCATGACCATCACCCTCCATACCGCCGCCAGCACCGCGAACGCCACCGCTACCGGCCCGGCGCCGGCCGCCGGCCGCCAGGCCGGCGACGACCTGTCGTCCACCAGCCATGGTGCGGCGCCGGCGCCACGTAACCAGGCCGCGCCGGCCGTGCCGGCTACGCCAGCCGTCGCCACCGGCCCTGGCGCCCGGACCACCGCGCCCGCCGCGCCGCAGGTATTTGCGCAATTGCTGGGCATGGCGGTGGGCACCACCCCTGCCACCGCTGAAGCCGACGCCGCTGCCGACGACATGGATGCCGCCAGCGCGGACCAGTCCGATGCCGGCACCACTGCCAACCCGGCCGATGCGGACGCCTTGCTGCCAGCCATGGCAGGCAGCTTGTTGACCGCCGCCATGCCGGCGCTGACGCCGACGCCGGCCACGCCGCTCACGGCGCCGGGTACCACCACCGACGCCGGCGAAGCCGCCGCCACGCGCAGCAATACCCTGGCGGTCTCCACGCTGTACCCGACCTCTACCCCGTTCAACCTGTCGGCGGCAGGCATTGCCGTCAACACGGCCACCGGCGCTGCGGCGCCGGCCCGTTATGACGGCAGCCAGGACGCCAACCAGCTGGCTCTGGCGCAGCAAGCCCAGCGCCTGGCCGATGGCGCCGGTGCGCCGGCCGCCGCCACCGCGCTGGCCGCAGCACAGGCGCTGGCCGTCAACACCGCCGCCGGCGCAGCCGCTACCGCCGCCGCAGCCGCGCCGGCAGCCGCCCGCCCGGCAGTCGCCACCCCGGCGCCGGCCGCCAAACCGGCGTCCGTGCCCGACCTGGCGCTGCCACGGGTGGCCGTGCGGGTGGCTGCCGCCCCGGTTGCCGAGGCCTCCTCCGGCGGCACCACCGCCAGCCTGGCCGACGCCGCCCCCGACGACAGCCAGGGCAGCGGCAAGTTCGCCAGCGCCCTGGCGGGCGCCGCCACAGCGGCCCCTGCTGCCACTTCGGCGCCTGTTGCTGGACCTGCCGGCACGGCCAACGCTGGCGTGGTCAAGCTGGCCGGCGCGCCGGACCAGTGGCAACAACCGCTGCGCGACGCCCTAGGCGACCGCCTGCAAGTGAACTTGCAGCGTAATAACGATCACGCCGTGATCCGGCTGGATCCGCCCAACATGGGCAGCATCGAAATTTCGATCCGCCACAGCGCCGGCGCACTGCAGGTGAACCTGTCGGCCAGCAACAGCGAGGTGGTGCGCCAGCTGAACGCCATCGGCGACAGCGTGCGCCAGGATTTGTCCACCCGCCAGTTCACCGACGTGGCGGTCACGGTGTCCTCGGCCCGGCCGCAGGGCCAGGGCCAGGCAGATACCGGCCGGCAGCAGCGCGAGCAGCAGGAACAGGAACGCGACCGCACGCCGGGACGCGCCCTGTACGGTGACGCTGCCGCGCCCACCTTTGCCATGAACGACCAGGAGTAACTTGTAGATGAATAAGAAAATGATAGTCGCAATCGTGCTGGCAATCGTGGTTGGCGGCGCGGTCGCCGGCGGCGCGGTCTGGTACATGTCCAAGGGCGACGATCACGCGGAAGAAGCCGACGGCAAGGGCGCCAAGAAAGCGGCCAAGAAGGAAGAGAAGAAAAAGGAAGGTCCGCCCAAGTACCTGACGGTGGACAAGGTCATCATCATGCTCAAGCGCCAGCCCGGCGACACCAGCGCCCACTACATGTCTGCCGACCTGGTGATCACCACCGACGAGAAGGCGGAGAAGGAAGCCAAGGAACATTTGCCGATGCTGCGCAGCGTTGCCGTGCGCACGCTGTCGAATTTGCCGATGGCCACCGCCCAGGTGATGACCATCGACCAGTTTGCCGGTGAACTGAACAAGGCGTTCGACGAGGCTTACGAGCACGAAGGACGCGAAAAGCCGTTTTCCGAAGTCATGATCGGCAAACTCATCATTGAGTAAGCCGCAGCCAGCATGGTTACCAGTGGAGCGGGCATGGCCTACGTAGAGCAGTCGGACTATCGCTATGTCGAAGGGTACGGGGAAGGCGCGGACAGCGCTGCGGTGGCCGTGCACAGCCCGGCCGACGAGCAGAAATACCTGCTGTCGTACGCGCCGCTGGTCAAGCGCATCGTGCGCCAGTTGAACTCGCAGGTGGCCGGCGCCATCGACCGCGACGACATGGAGCAGATCGGCCTGATGGGGCTGCTCGAAGCGTTGCGCCGCTACGGCACCCCCGACGCCACGTTCGGCAGTTATGCCAGCCTGCGGGTGCGCGGCGCCATCCTCGACGAACTGCGGCGCCAGGACTGGCGACCGCGCGCGGTGCGCCAGCAGAGCCACAAGCTGCGCGACGCGGTGCGTACCCTCACCCGCAAGCTCGGGCGCGAGCCGAGCGAGCAGGACATCATGACCGGGCTGAACCTGACGGCGGAACAGTATCAGGCCTACCAGCTCGACGAAAATGCCGAGCTGATCGCCAGCTTCGACGAAGTGCTGCAAGACACCGTGAGCCAGGAAAGCGCGCCGAGTCCGGAAGACCAGCTGATGGTGCGGCGCAGCCTGGAGCAGGCGCTGCGCAGCCTCGACGAACGCGAACAGCGGGTCGTGCAAATGTATTACGAGTTCGAACTGAGCTACAAGGAAATCGCTGCCGTGCTGGACCTGACCGACGCCCGCGTCTGCCAGCTCAACAAGGCGGCCCTGAACAAAATGAAAGCCGTGCTGCAAGCCGCCTGAGGGCGGACCAAGTCAAGCACGGCGAGCAAACAAGAAACATGACGCGGAAAGGCGAATCATCATGCAGCAAATAGTCGGCATACTCATCGTTTTAGGCAGCGTCTTCGGCGGCTTTTTCATGATGGGCGGCGCGTTCCATCAGATCTGGCAACCGATCGAGCTGATCGTGATCGCCGGATCGGGGCTGGGCGCACTGGTGATCGGCAACCCGACCCACGTGCTCAAGGAACTGATGACGCAAATTAAAAAGATCATCACCCGCAAGAAGTACGACTCGGAATTCCAGCGCCAGTTGCTGCTGCTGATGTACGAGCTGCTGCAACTGGCCGCCGGCGGCCTGAAAGCACTGGACGCCCACGTCGAAGCGCCGAAGGACAGCCCGCTGTTTCAGCGCTACCCGCGGGTGCTGGAAGAGCCGAAACTGCTGGCCTTCATCGTCGATAACTTCCGCCTGATGGCCATGGGCAAGATCAACGCGCATGAACTCGAAGGCGTGCTGGACCAGGAACTGGAAGCGCTGCACACGGAACTGGAACAACCGGCCAAGTCGCTGGGCAAGATCGGCGAAGCGATGCCGGGCTTCGGGATTCTGGCCGCCGTGCTCGGTATCGTCATTACCATGAACACCGTCAGCCAGGGCGCCACCTCGGGCGAGATTGCCGAACACGTGGGCGCCGCCATGGTGGGTACCTTCATCGGTATTTTCCTGTGCTACGGCCTGATCGACCCGCTGTGCAACATGATGAAGCAGCTGGTGAACCAGGAAGCGTCGAACAAGGAGACGGTCAAGGTGGTGCTGGTGACGCACGTGGCCGGCAAACCGCCGCTGCTGGCGATCGACTCGGGACGCCGCCTGGTGCCGCTGAATATCAAGCCAAGCTTTGCCCAGCTGGAGCGCTGGATCAACGACCTCGAAGGCCGCGACAGCGAGCCGGCCGACGACAGCCGCAGAGGAGGTCGTGGTGCTAAAGCCGCATGAGAAACATGAGCAGACCATCGTCAAGCGCGGTGGTGGCAAGCACAAGCACGAAGACCACGGCGGCGCCTGGAAGGTAGCGTTTGCCGACTTCTGCCTGGCGCTGATGTGTTTGTTCCTGGTGCTGTGGCTGATGGCGGCCCGCAATACCGAGTCGCTCGAGCAGATCCTGACCGAGTCGGACGGCGCCAAGACCGACCAGGGCAAGGGCGTGATGCCCGAGCAGGTGGGCGGCCCCCGCGGCAGCCTGATCGACCGTTTCCCGATGCCGCACACCGGCAGCACCGAAGAGCCGGGCGACAAGAAAGCCCAGGGTGAACCGACCACGACCACCACCACCGCCAAGGTCAAGTACGATAGCCCGGACGACTTGCAGGCCTTGTCGAAAGCGCTGACCAAGATGAGCGCCGACTTCGGCCTGACCTCGAACCTGGAAGCGGTGGTCACCCCGTACGGCTTGCGCGTGATGTTGCACGACACGGAAAGGCAAGGCATGTTCGTGCGCGGCAGCGCGGTGCCTACCGACAAATTCCGCGCATTGCTGCGCAAGATGGGTCCGCTGTTTGCAAAAATGGAAAACCAGATGCTGGTGGTCGGCCATACCGACTCGATGCAGTACGCCGACACCAGTTACGCGGCGTTCTCGAACTGGACCCTGTCGGCCAACCGCGCCATGTCTGCCCGCGCCCAGTTGCTCGGTGGCGGCATGAATCCGGAATCGGTGCTGCAGGTGGTGGGCATGGCCGACCGCGCGCCGCTCGACACCAAGCGCGCCGACGCCGGCGTCAACCGCCGCATCGAACTGCTGATCCTGACCACCAGCCAGGCCAGCACCATAGCCGCAATGTTCGGCATGCCGGACCACTCGGTGCCGCTGACCGAGCAGATCAACACTGCCCTGCCCGATCCGGGCCTGCTGCAAAAGCTGCGTGACTCGCTCGGCCGCAACCACTAAGCGTAAAACCTGTCAAGATACTGCCATGCAAACCAAGCCAACCAGAGGCACCCGTATGAGAATCACGACTTCGACCGCCGACGGCATGACCATCCAGCGCGTGGCCGAACCGGCGCCGGTGGATGGCGCCGAGGCCGCTGCAGCCCCGGTGGCTGCCGCCCCCCTGCAGTCGGCGGTGATGCAGCCGGCGCTGCAAGCGATGCGCGACATGCCGGAAATCGACCAGGAAAAAGTGGACATGTTGCGCGATGCGCTCGCCAAGGGCGAGCTGCCGTTCGACCCGACCAAGCTGGCCGGCCTGATCCAGCGTTTTCACGGAGTGGACAAGTGAACCAGCCCGCACCCCGCACTGCCGCAGCCGCCACGACGAGGCAGGACGCCATGCGCGCGCTGCTGGCCGGCATCGCCGACGACCTGCAGGCGTATGCCGGCCTCGCCGCGCTGCTGGAAGAGCAGTTCGATGCGGCGCTGCGCCACCAGGGGCCGCGCCTGGGCGAGATTGCCGCCCGCATCGGCACCATGGTCGCTGCCGCCGATGCCCGCCGCCAGCAACGCGTTGCACTAGCGCAACAGTTAAATGGCCCGAAAGCGACCATGACCGCCGCGTTTGGCTTGCTGAAACCAGCGGCACGCGCCAAAATGGAGGCCGATTGGCAAGCGCTCGAGGCGCTGGTCATCGAATGCAAGCGCTTAAGCAAGCGCAATGCCGATTTGCTGGTCGAGCAGCACAGCATCATGCAGCGCGTGCTGCATGGCGAAGAACACACCTACGAGCCGATTTAACAATCATGTTTAACAGCAACCTGTCAGCGACTGCCGCCACCTCGGCAGCCGTCTCGAACGTCAGCGCCACCCGGCCCACCGCCGGCTTTGGCGGCGCGGTCTCGGCCGGCACTTTCTCGGCCACGTTCCAGCAGGTGCAAAATGAAGTGGCCGGTTATATCAGCCGCGGCGACGGCGATTTCGCCGCCAGCGCAGCGCCGTCGTCGGCACAGGCCATGCAACTGGCGGCGCTGGCGGCGCGCCAGGCCGGCGGCGCCATCGACGAGGGCGGCGTGGACGGTGCAGCACGCCAGCAATTCCTCAGTTCCATTGCGCCGTGGGCCAGCGCTGCAGCCGAACAGCTCGGCGTGGCGCCGGAACTGGTGTCCGCGCACGCGGCGCTGGAATCGGGCTGGGGCCAGCTGCCGCTGCGCAAGGGCGGCGTCGATACCAATAATTTGTTCGGCATCAAGGCCGGCGCCGGCTGGCAAGGCGACGTGGCCAGCGCCACCACTACCGAATTCGAACACGGCGCCATGGTCAAGAAAACCGAGCGCTTCCGCAGCTATCCCGACGGCGCCAGCGCCTTCCGCGACTATGCCGACATGTTGTCGGCCAACCCACGCTACCAGGCTGCGCTCAACACGGGCAGCGACGCCCGCGCGTTTGCCAATGGCCTGGCACGCGGCGGCTACGCCACCGACCCCGCCTACGCCGACAAACTGGCGCGCCTGGCCACGCAATTGCAGCGCGCCAGCGCCAAAGCCGAGTAACCCTCCCCCTTATTTAGCACCACGCCCCCTGCGCCGCAGGGGATCGGACCGCGTCCCGGGTCCGGGTCCGGCCGTGCCGCGCAGGTTGGCGGTGAGCTACTTCGCCGCCGGCACATCCGCCGGCTGCACCGTCCCGGGCCCGGTCACCCGCGCGCGAATCACGTTACCGCTGCTGTTTTTCACCCGCACCACGCTGCCGCGCGCCCCGGCATCCATGGCCTCGCCCGACATGGTCACCGTGACCTGATCGCGGCTGGCGACAATGTTGACCAGGTCGCCACGTTTGACCTGGATCGGCGCCCCGAGCGACCCGGCACGCAGCACCTCGCCCACGCGGATGGTGCGCTTGGCGCTCATGCCCACCACCTCCTGCGGGTCCGACACGCTGTCGCCGAGCGTGGAAATATCGTGGCGCTCAAGCAACACATCTTCGTCTGCAATGATTTTCCCGGCGCCGATTTCGTTGGCCGCAAGAACGATGCGCGCCGACACCTTGGCCCGCACCACGAAGTCGTAGCGCCAGCCCCCCTGCCCCTGGCATAGCGCGGTAAACCGCATGCGCGCCGGCTGCCGGGTATCGGCCGCTTCCACCGTGACGTCACGCGCGCAAGCGGCCAGCGGCCGGCTGCCGCGCACCACGGTCAGGTCGAATTCGGGCTCGGCCAGGTTGCGACTGTCGGCCCAGCGCAACACATATTCGTGGGCCGCGGCCTCGACCAACAGAGGGATTTTGTCCGCTGCAACCGGTGCCGCGAGCGCCGAACTGTTAAAAAATGTGCTTCCGATCAGCAACATTCGCGCTAAACCAGTTACAATAGTTTTGTTGAACATGGGCAATACCTCTACTATGATGCAAGCGAACGCGCACTGGGCGCCAGACCGTCATTCTACATCCCGAGCAAGATTGCCATTCGGAATAAGACATAAAATTTCGCTTAAGCAACACAGCTTGTCAGATACTTAGTACTTACCATTTCATCCTGCAAGGAGATCACCATGGGCATCAATTTCAACCACGTCACCGGCGTTCACGCCGATGCGCTGCAACTGCGGGCCGAGCGCACCCGCATCCTGGCAGCCAACCTGGCCAATGAAAATACCCCCGGTTTCCAGGCCCGCGACATGGACTTCGGCGCCGCGCTGGCCAACTTGCAGGCGCAAGCTTCCGGCGAACTGGGCGGCGATGACGAAGCGGCGAATATGTACCGCGTGCCATTCCATCCCACGCGCGACGGCAATACCGTCGAACTGGGCGTCGAACAGGCCGCGTTTTCGCAAAACGCCGCCGACTTCCAGGCCAGCCTGACTTTCGTCAACATGAAACTCAAGGGCCTGGCCAAAGCCATTGCCGGCCAATAAGCCAGTCCGCTTGCTGATTTACTCCTACAGGGAACGACATGTCGTTTAAAGATATATCTGAAATCGCCGGTTCGGCCATGGCGGCGCAAAGTGTGCGCTTGAATACCATCGCCTCGAACCTGGCCAATGCCGATGCCGTCGCCGGCAACGAGGGCGACACCTACCGCGCCCGCAAGCCGGTGTTTGCCACCGTGATGAGCGAAGGCAGCAACGGCATGATGGCCGGCGGCAAAGTACAGGTGCTGGACGTGGTCGAATCGTCGGAGGCGCTGCGCAAGGTGTACGAGCCGGGCCACCCGATGGCCAATGCCGACGGCATGGTGTTTTACCCCAACGTCAACGAAGTGGCCGAGATGGCCGACATGATGTCGGCCTCGCGCGCGTTCGAAACCAATGTCGAAGTTCTCGGCCGCATCCGCACGATGCAGCAATCCCTCCTTAAACTTGGTGAAAGTTAAGTCATGGCAGTCAGTCTCCTCAATAACGGCACCACCACCTCGAGCACCGGCACCACGACCGGCGTGACGGCCAACAGCACCAGCGAAGCCTCCGAGATGTTCACCAAGCTGCTGGTGGCGCAGATCCAGAACCAGGATCCGCTGTCGCCGTCCGATCCGGCGCAATTCGTGCAGCAGCTGACCCAGCTGTCGCAAACCGAAGCGCTGCAAAAACTGTCGACGCTGACCTCCGCCAATTCCAGCATCCTGCAAAGCATGCAGGTGCTGTCGCTGGGCGCCCAGGTCGGCTCCGACGTCATGGCCGAGACCAAGCAGGTCAAGGTGGACGGCACCACCGCGGTCCAGGGCCAGATCACGCTCGAGGCCAGCAGCGCCACCACCAACCTGGTGCTGACCGGCGACAATGGCACCACCTACACCATGAAGCTGGGCACCGTGGCGCCCGGCAATGTGCCGTTCACCATCGACCCGACCAAGCTCGGCATGCCAGCCGGCACCTACACCATGGCCGTGGAAACGAGCACCAAGGAAACCCCGGTCATCGACATCCAGGGCCGCCTGAACAGCGTGCGCCTGTCGGCCACCGGCGGCGTGGTCCTGAACGTAGCCAACCTGGGCGAAGTCGATCCGGGCGCGGTCACGGCGTTCAACGGCAAGTCTGCTACAGCCATTCAATAATTCACTCTCTTACGAAGGATCTCCATCATGAGTTTCGATATCGCATTGTCTGGCATCCAGGCTATCAATGAAGCACTCAACAGCACCAGCCAGAACATCGCCAATGCCGGCACCTACGGTTACAAGGCCGAGCGCGCCAACTTCTCGTCGCTGGTCTCGGGCGATGCCCAGGTTGGCGTGACGATCGGCTCGACCACCCAGTACATCAGCAAACCGGGCGGCATCCTGAACACCGGCCGCGCACTGGACGCCACCATCAACGGCAGCGGCTTCTTCATTGCCAAGGATGCCAACTCGGGCCAGACCGAATACACCCGGGTCGGCATTTTCGATACCTCGAACGATGGCTTCCTGATCGATGCCCAGGGCCGCCGCATCCAGGGATACCCGGTCAATACCGCCACCGGCACCCAGGGCGCACTCGGTGACGTACCGATTCCGACCGGCGCCATTCCGGCCGTGGTGTCGGCCAAGATGAACTACGTGGGCAATATGTCGGCCGACTGGACCAAGCCGCTGGGCACCTGGAACACCCCGGCCATCACCCCGACCACCCCGCCGGACCCGAGCACCTTCAATATGTCGAAGGCCACCGTGGTGTACGACTCGCTCGGCGGCAAGCACACGCTGACCCAGTATTTCCAGCGCGATGCGACCAATGTCGATGAAGTCAACATCAACTACGTGCTGGATGGCAACCTGGTGGGCGGTACCGCGACCAAGATGAAATTCGACACCGCCAGCGGCACCCTGCAAGGCATCGGCGGCGTGGCCGGCGCCACCACGTCGACCATCGACCTGTCGACCATCAGCGTGGCCAACGGCGGCAAGCTGGGCGCGGTGGCCATCGATTACACCGGCACCACCGGATTTGCCGGCGAAGCCACCACGTCGACCAACAGCGCCGACGGCTATGCGTCGGGCACGTTCACCAGCCTGGCGCTGGGGAGCGACGGTTCGCTGATCGCCACCTACACCAACGGCCAGAAGCAGACCGTCGGCCGCCTGGCGCTGGCCACGTTCGCCAACGAAGGCGCGCTGCAAACCGTGTCCGGCACCAGCTGGGTGGAATCGGTCGGCTCGGGTACGGCACTGGTCAACGCCCCGGGCGTGGGCATGGGCGGCACCATCAGCAGCTCGTCGCTGGAACAGTCGAACGTCGACATCACGTCGGAACTGGTCGGACTGATGACCTCGCAGCGCAATTACCAGGCCAACTCGAAGGTCATCCAGACCGAGAGCACCATGCTGCAATCGCTGATGCAAGCGATCTAAGGTAAATCATGGATTCGTTGATCTTCACCGCCATGAGCGGGGCCGAGCGGGCCCTGCGCGGCCAGCAGGTACGCGCCAACAACCTGGCCAATGCCGACACCGTGGGCTTCCGGGCAGACATGGAAATGTCCACCGCACAGACGGTGCAGGGCTATGGCTACGACGACCGCCACATGTCGCAGTTGCAGGCCAACTCGGTCTCGACGCGCCAGGGCACGCTGAAAGCCACCGGCCGCGAGCTCGACGTTGCCATCTCGGGTCCGGGTTTCCTGACGGTCGAAGGTCCGACCGGCGAAGCGTACACCCGCGCCGGCGCCATGGCGCTCGACGAAAACGGCACGCTGCGCGTGAACGGCAACGTGGTGCTGGGCGAAGGCGGCCCGATCACGCTGCCCGAGTACAGCAAGATCGACATCGGCAACGATGGCACCATCTCGATCCAGAACCCGGGCACCACCACCATGCAAACGGTGGACAAGCTGCGCCTGGTCAAGGCCGAAGGGTCGGAACTGACCAAGAACGAAGCAGGCCTGCTGGTGGCGCGCGATGGTGTGCCGCTGGCCACCGACCCCACGGTGGTGCTGCGCTCGGGCCACCTGGAAGGCAGCAATGTGTCGGCGGTCGAAGAAATGGTCGCCACCATGAGCCTGAACCGCACTTTCGAAGTGCAAATGAAATTGTTCAAGGCCACCGATTCGATGGCCGAAACCGGCAACCGCCTGATCAGCGGCTAAGCTGATCCAGATACCGTTTAGGAGAAATCATGAATCCAGCAATGTGGATCAGCAAGACCGGCGTGCAAGCGCAAGACCAGAAACTGCAGGCGATTGCCAACAACCTGGCCAATGCCAACACCGTGGGCTTCAAGCGCGACCGCGTGGTGTTCGAAGACCTGTTCTACACGGTCGAACAGCAGCCGGGCGCGCAAGTGGCCGACAACAACACGCTGGCGCCGTCGGGCGTGCAGCTCGGTAACGGCGTGCACATGGTCGGCACGCAAAAAGTATTCACCAGCGGCAGCCTGCAAACCACGGGCCGTGAACTTGACGTGGCCGTCATGGGCAACGGTTTCCTGGCCGTGCGCCAGCCCAGCGGCGAAACTGCCTATACCCGCGCCGGCCAGTTGCAGATCGATGCCAACGGCATCCTGGTCAACGCCCACGGCCTGCCGCTGATTCCGCAAATCACGGTGCCGGACAACGCCACCGCGATCACCATCGGCGAAAACGGCACCGTCTCGGCCACCATTGCCGGCACTGCCACGCCAAGCCAGCTGGGCCAGCTGACGCTGACCAGCTTCATCAACCCCACCGGCCTGATGGCGCTGGGCGAAAACCTGTACGCCGAGACCGCATCGAGCGGTACCCCGACCGAAGGTGCGCCGGGCACGGCGCAGTGGGGCAAGATCAAGCAGGGCACGCTGGAAGGCTCGAACGTGCAGGTCGTGGAAGAAATGGTGGACATGATTGCCGCCCAGCGCACCTACGAAATGAACACCAAGGTGCTGTCGGCTGCCGACAATATGTTGCAATACCTGGCCTCGGCAGCGCGTTGATGAAAACCGTACTGCCCGCCATCGTCCTGGCCGCACTGACCGGTTGTGCGGCACTGCAACCGCCGGCCGTGCGCCCGGGTCCGATGGACGAACCGCCGCCGCTGGCGCGTTCGAACCAGCCGCGCGTGTCCGGCGGCGGCGTGTACAGCCCCGACATGGGGATGTCGCTGACGTCCGACAGCCGGGCGTTTCGCGTCGGCGACGTGGTGACCGTGATCCTGCAGGAAACCACCCAGGCCAGCAAGCGCGCCGGCACCAGCTATTCGAAAGAATCGTCGAACAATATCGCCGCGCCTAGCCTGCTGGGCAAGGTCTTCCCGAAAGCGGCAGTGGGCATCGGCGCCGACAACTCGTTTACCGGCGACGCCACCAGCACCCAGCAAAATGCCCTGACCGGTGCGATTACCGTGGTGGTGCAGGAAGTGCTGCCCAACGGCTTGCTGCGCGTATCGGGCGAGAAAAACCTGACCCTGAACCAGGGCGAAGAATTCGTGCGCCTGCGCGGCTACCTGCGCGCAGCCGATATCGATGCCGAGAACCAGGTGTCGTCGCTGCGCATTGCCAATGCCAATATTGCGTATTCGGCGCAGGGCACGCTGGCCGATACGCAGTCGGCCGGCTGGCTGTCGCGGTTCTTCAACGGGCCGTACATGCCGTTTTAAATTGGATTCCCGCGTGCGCGGGAAGGACGATTGGTAAGCCGGTGGTTGCAAAAGCTGACGGCATCTCATTTGGTGATCATCATGAATTTCCGTAAGCTGTCCCGTTTCATTGCCCTGCCGCTGGCGTTGACCCTGACCTTTGCCACCCTGCCCGCGCAGGCGGCGCAGGTGCTGCGCAACCTGGTGGCGGTCGAGGGCATCCGCGACAACCCGCTGGTGGGTTACGGCCTGGTGGTGGGCCTGAACGGCAGCGGCGACTCGACCCAGGTCAAGTTCGCCAGCCAGTCGGTGATCAACATGCTCAAGCAGTTCGGCGTCAAGGTGCCGGACGGTACCGATGCGAAGTCGAAAAACGTCGCCACCGTGATGGTGTCGGCCGTGCTGCCGCCGGGCTACCGCAAGGGTCAGGCGGTCGACGTGGTGGTCAGTTCGCTGGGTGACGCCAAGAGCCTGCGCGGCGGCGCCCTGCTGCTCACGCCGCTGCGCGCGGCCGACAACGAAGTGTACGCGCTGGCCCAGGGCAACGTGGTCGTCGGCGGCTTTTCGGCGCAGGGCAAGAGCGGCTCGTCGGTGACGGTCAACACCCCCACTTCCGGCCGGATTCCAAACGGCGCCGCCATCGAGCGCGCCATTCCCACCGATTTCGCCAGCACCCCGAGCGTGCGCCTGTCGCTGCGCCACCCGCACTTCCAGACCGCGATCAATATCGTCGATTCGATCAACAAGCGCTTCGGCGACATCGCCACCGCCAGCGACGCCACCTCGGTCGAGGTGCAGGCGCCGTCGAACCCCACCCAGCGCATCGCCTTCATGGCCAAGCTCGAGTCGCTGGCGATCGACGTCGGCCAGGAGTCGCCCAAGGTGGTATTCAACTCGCGCACCGGCACGGTGGTCATTGCCGAAGGCTTGCGGGTGCGCGCCGCCGCCGTCACCCATGGGTCGCTGAAGGTCGTGATTTCGGAAAGCACCAAGGTCAGCCAGCCGAATGCGCTGGCCGGCGGCACCACGATCGCTTCCCCGCAGTCGCAGGTGAGTGTGGACCAGGGTTCGGGCCAGATGTTCAACTGGCCGGCCGGCGCCAAGCTGCAGTCGATCATCGACGTGGTCAACAGCCTGGGCGCGTCGCCCGACGATATCATGGCGATCTTGCAGGCATTGGACCAGGCCGGCGCCATCGAAGGCGAACTGGTCGTCATCTAGGAACACCATGAGCATTCCAACCTTCGACCCATCGAAACTGATTCCTGGCACACCCGGCAAGCTCGGCGACGTGTACGTGGCGCCCGCCGCCGTGCAACCCGGAGTTGCCGCCGATCCCGCCGCAGCGGCCTACCGGTCCAAGGCTACCGAGGCGGCGGTCAAGTTCGAGAGTTTCTTCATCGGCCACATGTTGCACCAGATGCGCTCCGGCCTGCGCGTGCTGGCCGACGAGGACAGCGCGATGAACAACAAGGTCAACCAGGACATGCTCGACATGGCCGACAACCTGGTGGCCGACCAGATGGCCGGCCGCCGCGCGTTCGGCGTGGCCGACGCCATCCTGCGCCAGCTGCTGCCCGCCCAGGACGGCCCGGCCAACCCGGCGGCCCACGCCGCCGTCGCGGCCCAGGCGACGCAAGCCACGCCGGCGACCGGGGAAATTGTTTCCGAATCGCAAAATATTTCCCAAACGCTTAATCGCACCCGCTAAGCAGTCGCCTTCTACAAGTAACGGACCGGCGGCACTCTTCCATTGCATGCTGCGGTCCTTGGCGTTCACCAGGAAAGACCCTTGCACACATGAGCATTACCTACAACGCATTGTCGGGCGCGCTGGCGGCCCAGGCCGCTATTAGCACGGTCAGCCAGAATATCGCCAACTCGAAAACCGCCGGCTATACGCGCCAGGGCGTGTTGTTGCAATCGAACCTGTCCGACAGCAGCACCTCGGCCGGCAACGGCGTCACGGTGGGCTCGCTGCTGCGTTTTTCCGATTCCTACAAGTCGCAGCAAATGTGGCGCTCGAACTCGGAACTGGGCAAGCTGACCCAGGTGCAACCATACCTGACCCAGCTGGAAAAGGTGATGAACGATGCCACCTCGAGCATCAGCTATGGCTTCGACAATTTCTTCAAGGCGCTCAATGCTGCCGCTGTCGATCCTACCTCCACCCCGCTGCGCCAGCAGGTGATCACCTCGGCCGATTCGATGGCCAAGCAGATCAACAGCATTTACGGCATGACCTCGAACCAGATGGTGTCGTCGCAGCAGCAAAGCACCACCATGCTGCCGGCGCTGAACGAATCGCTGGCCAGCATTGCGGCCCTGAACGCCAAGATCACCGCGGTGGGCGCGGCCGGCACCAACACGTCGGCCCTGATCGACCAGCGCGACCAGCTGATCGACAGCGTGGCCTCGCAAGTGGGCGTGGAGGTCGTGTACGGCGCCGACGGCAGCGCCAACCTGTCGCTCAAGAGCGGCCAGCCGCTGGTGGCCAGCGACATCGCGGCCAAGCTGGCCTACGAAGCGCCGGGCGGCGTGCAAACCCTGACCTTGTCCTTCGCCAACAGCAAGTTCAAGCTCGACGACACCCAGGTGGGCGGCAAGCTGGGCGGTCTGGCCGATTTCCGCGCGAATACCCTGAAACCGCTGCAAGAGTCGATTGTCGACATCGCCAGCGAGTTCAGCAGCAAATTCAACGCCACCCTGCGGGCCGGCAGCAAGAGCGACGGCACCGCCGGCACCGACCTGTTCGTCCTCAATGCCAGCAGCACCACCAGCCTGCTGTCGATCGACCCCGACTTCCAGACCTCGGACCTGGCGTTCGCCGCCGCCGGCCAGCCGTCGGGCGACAACAGCAACCTGCAAAACCTGATTGCCGTGCAAACCCAGCCGATCACGGTCGGTTCGCTCGGGTCGGTACTGCTGAACGACGCCGACACCCAGCTGGTGGGCAAGCTGGCCATCCTGAGCCAGCAAAACCAGGCGCAGATGAAAACCGCCACCACCATCCGCCAGCAGGCGGAAGACGACTGGAAATCGACCAGCGCGGTCAACGTCGATGAAGAAGGCATCAACCTGATCGAGTTCCAGAACATGTATCAGGCTAATATGAAGGTGATTTCGGTCGCGAACACCTTGTTCGAAGCCACCTTGCAAATGTTTAACTAAGAGGAAGCACCATGCGTATCGCCACCAGCCAGTACCAGGCCACCATGTTGCGCGGCCTCGAAGAAAACCAGAGCTGGGTTTCCCGCCTCAACGAACAAATGGCATCAGGCAACCGCCTGATGGTGCCGTCGGACGACCCGGTCGGCGCCGTCCAGGTATCGCGCCTGACGCGCGAAGAAGCGATGATCGCCCAGTACCGCGACAATATCTCGGCGGTGCGGATCCGCATGTCGTCGAATGAGTCTTACCTGTCGAGCATGACCAACGAGATCACCCAGGTCAACGACCTGATGGTGTGGGCCGCGGACGGCAGCAACACCCCGGCCGACCTCAATGCCATGGTGACCAGCCTGACCGCACTGCGCGACAGCCTGCTGTACACGTCCAACCAGAAAGACGCCGAAGGCCGCTACGTGTTTTCCGGCACCGCCGTGGACACCGCGCCGCTGCAACTGAACGCGGTGACCGGCCTGTACGAATTCCACGGCAACGATAAAAAGCAGGTTACCGTGGTGGGCAATGGCATCACCCAGGCCACCAACGTGGACGTCAAGGGCGTCGACGATTTCCTCAACAAGCTCAACACTGCCATCACCGCCCTGTCGGACCCGAACGTGGTGCCCAATTCGGCGACCCTGCGCGACATTCTCGGCACGACCATGGCCAGCGCCACCGCCACGCTCGACCTGGTGTCGGGCAAGGTTGCCCAGCTGGGCGGCGCGCAGAACATCCTCAATACGCTGTACGATAACCACAGCAATGTCAGCCTGTCGAACCAGAACGCCCTGCTCAGCTTGAGCAAGCTCGACTACGCTGCCGCCGCGACCGACCTCAGCGGATACCAGCTGGCGGTGGAAGCATCGTACAAGGCATATTCCAAGGTCAGCGGCATGTCGCTGTTCAACATCCTGTAAGCGTCGGCCACCATGCAAATCCCGTCACCATCGACCCCACCCGTGATTGTCGCCGGCAGTGGCGGCAATGCCAGCGCGGTAGATGGCACCGCGCTCGGTCTGCACGGCGAGAACGCGGCCACGGCCACCCCGGTCAATCCCACGCCCACCACGGCGGCACCGCTGCGCCGCGGCCTGAACAACTGGGACCAGCCGCTGCAAAACGACATCTCGGGCGCCCAGCAGGCGCTCGACTTCCTCGAGCAGAGCGCCGGCCAGCTGCGCAGCCTGAAAGCCGATCTCAGCGCCCGGCTGGCAAATCGTCAGCGCGCCGACGGCGTGCTCGAATCGAATGTGCGCCAGTTCAGCAACGCCTGGCGCAACCGCTCGGCAGCCTCGGGCGGCACCCTCGACGCCCAGCTCAATTTCAGCAACGAGAGCACGAATACCCGGTTCACCGTGCGCGGCATGAACGTGGGCAACCTGCGCAACGGCGGCCGCGAAGTGCTGGCGCTGTCGCTGGGCGGCCAGAACCTGCGCTCGGTGGTGCTGGAGCCGGGCCTGACCGACCAGCAGATCGCCGGCCGGTTCGACGACGCGCTGGCGCCGTCGGGCGTGCGCGTCAAGCTGGGCGACGATGGCCAACTGGAATTTTCGGCGCCCGAGGCGCAGTACGCAGGCATCCGCGACAGCCTGGCTGTACAAGGCAACGGCCAGCGCTTCCCGGCCGGCCAGCTGAACCGCCTGAAGGCCGACGCCGAAACCCCCGCCGTCGATCCCGACAGCTGGCAAACCGCCGACGCGGAAGGTTTGCGCGCCACCTTGCAGCAAGTGCTGCAGGCGCTGGCCCACGTGGAAAAATCGATCACCTCGGTGCGCGCGGCGCTGGCCCAGGCCAGCGTGCGGGTCAAGAACGCTGCCGGTTCCACCACCACCAAGGGCATGGAACAGGCCGCCGACAACTTCGTCAGCACGGCGGAGCAGCCCGGTTACCAGTCGTTGTTGTCGATCACGTCGGCACTGTCCGGGATTAGCCGCGACCGGGTGGTGTCGCTGTTGCGGCTGCGTTGATTGACATTGGATTCCCGCCCGCGCGGGAAGGACGACTTTTAAGCCAGCGAAGCGATAGGCTTTCCCGCTAATCATTGCTGCGTCATTCCCGCGAAGCAGGACGGTCCGCCGCTGCGGTCCAGTTTATCCCCGCAGCCCCTTGCGCGCCAGCGCCGTGAACTCCCCCGCCGCCATCGGCTGCGCATACACGTAGCCTTGCGCAAAATCGCAGCCGGCCAGTTCCAGCAGGTGGCCTTGCGCCGCCGTCTCCACGCCTTCCGCTACCACCCGCAGCCCCAGCCGGTGCGCCATCAGGATCAACGCTTCGCACATGGCCAGGTCGCCGCTGTCGTTGGCCAGGTGCTGGATAAAGCTGTGATCGAGCTTGAGCAGGTCAATGCCGAAATGCTTGAGGTGCGCCAGCGACGAATAGCCGGTGCCGAAGTTGTCGAGCGCCACCTGCACGCCCATCTCGCGCAATTCGCGCAAGCGGTCCGCCACCTGCGTGGCCCGGTCCAGCAATACCCGTTCGGTAATCTCGATCACCAGGCTGCGTGGCGCCAGGCCCAGCTCGGCCGCATACGCCAGCCAGCCTTCGTACAGCGCGGCGTCGCCGCGAAACTGCGCCGACGACTGGTTGATGCCCACCTGGAAGCCAATGCCGATCTCGTCCTGCCACGCGCGCGCCTGGCGCGCCGCCTGGCGGAACACCCAGTCGCCGATTTCCATCATCAGCCCGCCCGACTCGGCAAACGGTAAAAAGTCGCCAGGCGCCAGCAGGCCGCGCTGCGGATGGCGCCAGCGCAGCAGCGCCTCGGCCCGTTCAATGGCGCCGGTGCGCAGGTTGACGATCGGCTGGTAGTGCAGTTCGAGCTGCTGGCCGGCCAGCGCGGTGCGCAAGTCGGTGGTGACCTGCTGGCGCGCCTGCGCCGCCTGCTGCAGGTCGGGCGTGAAATAACTGTAGCGGCAGCGGCGGCTTTGCTTGGCCGCGTACATGGCCTGGTCGGCGTTGCGCACCAGGTCTTCGGGCGAGACGGCATCGGCCGGGAACACGGAAATGCCGATGCTGGCCGACACCGCCGGATTGGCGGCGCCCAGCGCGAACGGCGCCTGCAAACGCGTGACGATGGCCTGGGCTATGCGCTCGACGGCATTGATGCTCTCCAAGCCGGTAAGGATCACGGTAAATTCGTCGCCGCCCAGGCGGGCCACGGTATCGGTAGCCCGCACGCAGGCGGTGATGCGCTGCGCCGCTTCGATCAGCAACATGTCGCCCTGGGCATGGCCGAGCGAGTCGTTGACCTGCTTAAAGCCGTCGAGATCGATGAACAGCAGCGCCAGCAAGGTGCCTTCGCGGCGCGCCTTTTTCACTTCCTGCGCCAGCCGGTCCTGGAACATGTGACGGTTGGGCAGCGCGGTGAGCGTATCGAAGTTGGCCTGCTGCCAGATCAACTCGGCCGACGCGCGGCTGTCGGTAATATCGGAAACCAGCGCCAGCGCACCGAGATACGTGCCGTCGCCGTCGAAGATCGGATTGGTGGCCAGCGTCACCCACAACTGGCCGCCATCGCGGCGCAGGAACTTGAATTCGTGGCGCTCGGCCTCGGCCCCTCGGCGCTGGCGGCGCGCGATATTGCGCTCGAGGATGGCGCGGCCCTCGTCGTCCATGAACGCCACCAGCGGCTGGTCGAGCATTTCCTCGATGGTATAGCCCAGCATCTGCGCCATCTTCGGATTGACAAAGCTGGTGCGGGCGCCGGCGTCGATTTCCCAGATGCCCTCCTCGGCGCAATGGACGATGCGGCGGAAGCGCTCTTCGCTGCGCTCGAGCGCGGCAAGCTTGCCTTCGGCCGGTTCCAGCTGCACGCGCAAGGCCTGGCCGCTGCGGTCGGCGCACGCGCGCAAGGTGACGGGCACGCCCTGCTGGTGCCGCAGGCGCACGATTTGCACGTCGCAGCGCTGCGCCACGTTGCTGTTGAGGGCGCTGCGCACGAATCGGTCGAAATCATCGAGAAAGCGTTCGGCAACGAAATGGCGCAGCGTCAGGTGCTCGGGATTGGTGCGCGGCACGCCCAGCAGGTCGGCACCGATCACGTTCATTTGCAGGATGCTGGAATCAATGCCCAGCACGAAATAGCCGACCGGCGCCAGCAGATACAGGTCGTTAAAAAAAGCCTGCTCGGCCTCGGCCAGGTCCAGGCTGCCCAGTTCGCCCGTAGCGACCGCCGTCATCGCGGCATCGTAGGGCGCCATCTCGGGCAGCACGGCAAAGCCGGGCAACAGGCCGGAACGCTCGTCGGCGTGCGCCGGCCGGCGGCGCGTATCGGTGGTGTGATTCTCCATACCCTCCCTTTGCAAAGCTGCTGGGACTATTCCTCAGGGAAAGACTAGCATTCTCCGTTGGGGATGTCGAGAAAACATCAATCGCGCGGTTAGCCGTGGTGACGGGCGCGGTTCAACCGTTGTTCCGCGCGCCGTTGCAGCGCCTCGAACAGCAGGCTCAGGGCCCAGTAAATGGCGGCAGCGGCCAGGTACAGCGGCAGCGGCTGAAAGGTGGTCGAGATCACTTCCTTGGTGGACAGCATCAGCTCGGTGAGCGTGATCACCGACACCAGCGACGTATCCTTGATCAGGCTGATCAAGGTATTGCTCATCGCCGGCACCGCGATACGCAGCGCCTGCGGCAGGATCACGTGCAGCAAGGTGCCGCGGTAGCCCAGGCCCAGGCTGTACGCAGCGGCCCACTGGCCCCGGCCCACGGCGCCGATGGCGCCGCGCAGGCTTTCAGAGAGGAAGGCGCCGGCATTCAGGCTGAGCGCCAGCACGCCGGCCGTGACCGGCGTGAATTCGATGCCGATGCCGGGCAAGCCATAATAAATCACGAACATCTGCACCAGCAGCGGCGTGCCGCGAAACAGGCTCACGTACACGGTGGCCGGCCAGCGCAGCAGCCGGTATGGCAGGATGCGCAACACCGCAACCGGGAAGCCGATCAGCAAGCCGCCGAGCATCGAGGCCAGCGCAAAAATCACCGTGTAGCCGGCGCCGCGCAACATGATCGGCGCGGCATCGACCAGCAAGGTGCGCAGGTCCTGCAGGCCCTGCCAGTCCATGGTCAGGGCGCCTTGCTGACGTCAGTGCCGAACCACTTGAGCGAGATGGTCGAAAGGCTGCCATCGCGCGCCATGCCGGCCAGCGCGCTGTCGACCGCAGCCTTGAACTGCGGATTGCCCTTCCGGAACGGGATGCCCATGCGTTCCACCGCGCCCACGCGGGCGCCGGCCTTGATGGGCAGTCTGGAAATTTTCAGCAGGTAGGCCGACATCAAACTGTCGTTGAGCGCGGCATCGATGCGGCCGCCGGCCAGGTCGGCCATGGTGTCGGGCGCGGCCGGGTAGCTGCGCACCTCGATGCCGGGCACGGCCTTGGCCTGCTGTTCGTACACGCTGCCCTGCCCCACGCCGAGCTTCTTGCCCTTGAGGTCGGCCAGGGTCTTGTAGGCAGCGGTGTCGTTGCTGCGCACGATCAGCTGCGGCATCGAATAAATGTACGGCGTGGAAAAGTCGAACGCCTGCTCGCGCTTGGGATTGATGCCCACCTGCGAGACGATCACGTCGTACTTGTTGGCCGCCAGGCCGGCCAGGATGCTGGCCCACTCGCTGCTGATGAACTCGACCTTGACGCCCAGCCTGGCCGCCAGCAGGCGCGCGACATCGACATCGTAGCCGACCAGCTCACCGGTTTTTTCCTTGTAATTGAACGGCGGATACGTGCCTTCGAGCGCCACCTTGAGCGTGCCGCGCGCCCTGACCTTGTCGAGCAGGTCGGCGGCCGATGCCGGCACGCACAGCAGCGCCAGGCTGACGGTGATAACGCCCAGCGCAGCGATGCGGCCCAGCCGCGCGGTGAATTCACGTTTGTGCATCGCTATCCTTGGAGTAAACAGCAGTTACCAGGCGGCGCCCATGCGGCGGCGGCCGAAATTGTGGCCGACCACCAGGATCGAACTGGCGATCAGGCTGCTCAAGCCTATCATCAACTGTATCAGTTTATCGTCGGGCAGTACCCAGATCGAACCGGGCGGCGGCTCGGCCACGTTGGCGGCGGCCATGATCAGCGGCGCCACCCACGCGGCTTCGTCGGTGACGTCGAGGATCAGGGCGCCATCCTGGGTCGTGTGCAGGTAAATTTCCCCGCCGGCGTCGAGCGTGAAGCACACGCCGTAGCCCGTTTCGTGGGCGGCAATGTGTTCCTGCAGGCTCAGATTGTGCTCGGCAATCCACAGTTCGACGTCGGCCGGGGTTTCCAGGCCGCTCCACGGCACCGGGCGAAAGCGCGGGCGTTCGTTGTTCTCTTGCATATCCATCCAGTCTGGTCACCAAGGCGCCAGTGTACCCGATGCGCGCAATCCGCACGGCATGCCGGGTCGGCCCCCAGCAATCAGGCTGGCGTGGTGGGCAAGACTAGCCCTTCCAGGTGCGATTGAGGCCGGTGTCGGCGTGAATCCAGCCGCCGCGCGGGCCGCCGCGGTAATAAAAGCCCACGCCGCCCTGGCGGAAGCTTTTCACCAGGCCGCCCAGCACTTCCTCGTTCAGGTTGACGATGCGGATATCGGCAGCGCGGCCCACCATGTGCAGCGACTGCCGCGCGGCAGGCACGCCCGCTTCGCGCAGCTTCTGGTTTGAGGCTGGGGTGCGGTAGCCGGACAGGATCTCGAGCGGCGTGTCGATGCCGAAGCGGCGCACGAACGCTTGCGCGCCCCACAGGGTTTCAAACAGCTTGGGGTCGATTTTCGCGGTTTCCTTGCCGTTGACGTCGCGCAGCAGGTGGCACAGGTCCTGGTAGGCCGAGTCGATCACTTCGCCGTCGCGCCAGTACAGCAGCTTGGCGCGCTCGTTGCTGGCGGGGCGGTAGACTTCGATGGTGCGCGGGCGCAGCCAGAATTCCAGGTCCAGCGCCTGGGCGTCGAAGATGTCGGGCGGCGGCTCCAGCTCGCTGCTCTTGCCGGACGGCGCCGACTGCGTGGAAGCATGCGGCATGACCGCCGCGGTTTTCGACTCGGTAATCACGGCCGGCGCGGCCGGCGTGGCCCTGGCCACCGGCTTGGGCCTGGCCACCGCCGTGGCAGCGGCCTGGCGTTTGCTATCCGAGGCACATCCGATCAATGGCAACGCCAGCACGCTGGCCGCCGTCACCCCGAAACCCTGCTGTAAAAATTCTCTGCGCGAAGCCATGGCACATCCGTAAATAATGATGGGGTACTATAACTTATGCTGGGGGAAATAAAAAAGCGCGCACGCGTGGATTTGCAGCACTAATGCGGAGATGAGAAGAATCTTAAGCGGAGATTAAGGGAAAAGACCAGGCGACGGGCGATCCGTCTTTATGGCGCAGGCGGCAATCCAATGTGTACGCGGCAACGCCACGCAACGAAATCGGGTTCCCGCCTGCGCGGGAACGACGTTGGCCGAGGTGCTGGTCCCTTATGCTGCCACCGGCTGCGGCAGTACGCCCACCAGGGCGGCTTTCGGTTCATCGAGCAGATACCCCTGCCCCAGCAACGCCACGCCCGCGTCCCTGCTCAAGGTGCGCAGCGATTGCAGCGCTTCCCCGGTTTCGATGCGCTTGAAGACGACGGTCACGCCCGCGTCGCGGGTGCGCGCCAGCAATTGCAGCAAGCCGTCGGTGTCGTGCAGCACTCGCGTGTCGAGCTTGAACACGTCGGGCCGCAGGCGGTCCAGTACGGCAATCGCATCGGCCGCGCTGTCCACGTTGACGGCAAACCGGAAACCGTTGCGCCGGTAATTGTCCGAGACATAGTTGAGCAGCCAGCCTTGCTGCGGCGTGGCCACCGGCAATTGCAGCACCACCCGCGACAGCGGCAGTTCCAGGGCGTCGAGGATGCGCCGGAACGCGTGCCCGTGGTTGCTGCTGACGGCACTGAGCAGGCGGTCGTGCACGTTCAGGTACAGGTCGGCATCCGCGTTGGCGGCGGCGTCGGGCGTACCGTCGGCCTGGCGGAAGAAATTGATCGCGTGCAGCATGCGGCACAGGCGGTCGAGTTCGATCGATTCGTCGTCGCTGGCCGCATGGTCGAGCAGTTTCCACAGCGACAGCCCCTTGTCCTGCGCCGACACGCTGCGCGCCAGCCCTTCGTAAGCGCGCACGCGACCGTCCCCGGCGCCAGCGCTGCCGGCGATCTCGCGGACGGGCTGGAACGCGCTGCTCATGGTGCAATTGAAGAAGCGCCCCTGCGCCCGGCCCTCGTGATCGAGCCAGATGCTGGAAGCGGAGCCCGTGGCGTCGGATAAACGCGTCAGGTACTTTTGCAGGATGGGGAAGGACATGAAAAACCTCGACGACGACACAATACCGACAGCGTATGCGTGCGAGCGGGAAAGCTGAACGAATGCTTTCAGCTATGGATATGCCAAAACATTCCTTCCAGCGCAACAGTGCGACCGCTATCGTTAGGCATCGTCCATGCCAAAGTCTCACCATGTGCCAACTCCTCGCCATGAACAGCAGCAAACCCGCCGCAGTTGATTTTTCCTTTGCCGGCTTTGCCGAGCGCGGCGGCCGCACGGGCGAGCACAAGGACGGCTGGGGCGTCGCCATCCACACCGCCGCTGGCTGCCGCCTGGTCACCGACCATCTGGCGTCGATCGATTCGCCGCTGGCGCTGCAGTTTCGCCAGAACCCGGTCAAGGCCAGGAATGTGGTCGCCCATATACGCAAGGCCACGCAAGGCCGCATCGCGCTGGAAAACAGCCACCCGTTCGTCCGCCAGCTGTGGGGACAAACCTGGTCGTTCGCCCACAACGGCGACCTGAAGGCCTTCGCGCCCAGGCCGACGCAGTTTGCCCCGCTGGGCGACACCGACAGCGAACGCGCCTTTTGCCATTTGCTGTCGGGACTGGCGCTACGGTTCGATCAGGCGCCCCCGCGCCACCTGCTGTACGCGGCGCTGGCCGCACTGGCCGGCGAGATTGCCGCCCATGGCACGTTCAACTTCATCTTGTCGAACGGCGACCTGCTGTTCGCCCATTGCAGCACCGAGCTGCACTACGTGGTGCGCGAGTATCCGTTTTCCGTGGCGCAGCTCATCGACTGCGACCTCAGCATCGATTTCTCGCGGCACAACCACCTCGACGACCGCATTGCCGTGATCGCCACCCAGCCGCTGACCTCCAATGAAACGTGGATCAGGCTGCAACCGGGGGAATTGATGTTGTTTGCGGGCGGCGAAGCGGTGGGCGCGGCGCCGGTACGCTGCCGCCGCAGCGAACTGGCGATCTGCTGCTAGGCGGGCCGGTACGGGCTCAGGCCGAATTGCACTTGCAGAAGCGCTTGCGCTTGCCGGTGTCGCCGGTGGCGCCATCGGCATCGAGTTGTTTCCAGAAAAAGATGGTCTCCACGCCGTACGGCGAACGTACCTTGCCGGCATCGACATACCCGCGGCTGGCAAAGAAGCCATGACCGGTGGCCGTGCTGTGCAACTGCAGCGCTTTCACGCCCCAGCACAACACCTGTTCTTCCACCCGCGCCAGCAGCGCCTTGCCAATGCCCCGGCCGCGCGCCTCGGGCAGCACATAGCACAGCGCCAGCTTGCCGGCGCCGGTGAGCAGCGCAACCCCGGCAACGACGCCATCGAGCTCGGCGACCACCGAAAAATTGGTGGGCGAGACAAACCAGCTTTCCACCATCTGCGGGGTTTTATTGCCCAGCCAGGCGCCGAGGATGACCGGATCGCCGTGGTGATCCGCGCCGCAGCATTCCGCGATGGAACGGCGCAATACCGTGCACGCCGCTTCCGCGTCTGCCGCTACCGCCACGCGGACTTCCGGGCTACGTATTTCAAGACTCATGTATGCTCACAAAACATTCCAATAGCAAAAGAAGCGTTGTACGCTTCCCCGTGCCTGACGGCGAC
>Ga0308164_10000430_pt1 | contig 75602 bp, 75 predicted proteins | sample PhyTR2_FD_201031 | JGI IMG/M metagenome (GOLD analysis project Ga0308164, IMG submission 201031) | Phyllosphere microbial communities from UC Gill Tract Community Farm, Albany, California, United States - DLSLT.R2 | ecosystem: Host-associated > Plants > Phyllosphere > Unclassified | place: USA... | reverse complement strand
AAACTGCTGAGAATTTGTTTTGGTGTCGTGAAAAATAAAACAGCATATCAACAGGATTATCAGAAAAACTTTAAAATTTTAACCTGAATAATTTGCAAATTAACATAGAACATCGGGGCTATGTTGAGGTTTTCTACTATCTTTCACGCAAAAAAAATTCCGCCTCTTGTTGAATGAGACGGAATTATTTATTTTGAACTACTTTTAAATACTATTTATCAAATCCAAGTTGCTTTTTGGAATCTAGATTAAAATGATATTGCTCTTCTACAGAAATCGCTTTCCTCGAATTTTTATTGATGTCTTTTCCCTCTTCAGTCCACAAAAATGGATAGAAGGCAAAAATCTGATCACCAGATAATCCGGAAACATCTTTGCGCCAGTTTTGCCATCGGTTTCCTTTGTAAAATTGGTCTAAATCATTATTGAAACAGAAATCTAAAAATTGTGTGTAAGAAATATCAAGAGGCTCGTATTCCAGATTATCAGGCGAAAAATAATAGATTTTACCTAAATCTTCGCCAAGACCGCCGCCATTCAGGATAAAAAAACCGCCAATCGCATCATCTGCAATCAACAAAAAAGAAGGCGCCTCCCCAAATTCTCTGAATGATTTTCCCTTATTCCAATCTGGAAGTGTTCTGTCGAGCTTTTCGTTTCCTGAACCCAGAATTCTGATCCACCCATCATCTACCAAAATTCCACCAGTCTTGTAAACAATTGCGCCCATCGGAGAGCGCGTTGTAACTTGTGTTTTGAACAAGGCCTGCTCAGCTTGCCAAGGATTTACTGGTAAAATATCAATCTTATTCTTAGCAGACTGTATCATTTCTTCTACCATGGGCCAGCCTGGATCTGTCTTGTTTATAAGTTCGTCAACCGTTCGCATTTTATTTTGTGCAAGGATATTAAATGATAAAAAACAAAGTAGGATGATAATTAGGTTTCTGTTGATAGATAATCGAATATCATCCACCAAAAACCTGATTTTCCTGCTCCTGAACTCGGATAAAAGTCGTTCTCTTGGAAAGCTCTTTCAGTTTTGATGCGCCCACATACGTACAAGTGGAACGAACGCCTCCTAAAATATCTTTCACAGTGTCAGAAACTGGACCTTTATAGGCAACTTTTACAGTTTTTCCTTCTGATGCGCGGTATTCTGCAACGCCGCCAGAATGTTTATCCATCGCGGTTTGTGAACTCATTCCGTAGAACAGTCTGTAAGTTTTTCCATTTTCTTCCACTATTTCGCCGCCACTTTCGTCGTGTCCGGCAAACATGCCGCCGAGCATGACGAAATCTGAACCGCCGCCAAATGCTTTTGCCACATCGCCGGGCACTTTGCAGCCACCATCACCGATGATTTGTCCGCCCAGTCCGTGCGCTGCATCTGCACATTCTATGATGGCGGAAAGCTGCGGATACCCAACACCTGTCTTCACACGTGTTGTGCAAACGGAACCTGGACCAATCCCAACTTTGATGATATCAGCGCCAGCCAAAATCAATTCTTCTACCATTTCGCCAGTTACGACGTTTCCGGCGATGATGATTTTATCCGGGAAATTGGCTCTTGCTTTTTTTACAAACTGCACAAAATGCTCGGAGTAGCCATTGGCGACATCAATGCAGAGAAACTGGATCTGCGGATTGGCGTCCAGAATGGTTTTGATTTTTTCTTCGTCAGCCTTGCCGGTTCCGGTGCTGAGTGCAATGTACTGGTAGAATTCGTCGGATTTCCCATCGAGGAACTGATTCCATTCTTCTACGGAGTAATGCTTGTGAATGGCTGTGATTATTTTTTCTCTGGAAAGGGCTTCTGCCATTTCAAAAGTTCCGACAGTGTCCATATTGGCAGCAATCAATGGAACACCGCTCCATTTCTTTTGGGTGTGCAGAAAAGTGAATTCTCTTTCTATCGTAACTTCGCTGCGGGATTTGAGTGTGGAACGTTTCGGGCGAAACATCACATCTTTGAACCCCAACTTGATTTCGTTTTCTATTCGCATACCTCAAAATTAGTATAAATTTTTTTGAAAGGCGTGATGTTTTCGATTGAAAATTTCATTTGAAACGAAACCTTGTTTTTATGACGAAGCTGCAGCCCGACCTTAGTGAAGCTCATTTTTTGTTGAGTGCCAAACGCCCTTCAGGTAGAAAACTTCTGGCAAAAAATAGCGGGAGCGGAGGGCGGAAATAGCTGCCCAAATTAATACAATAAGAATCTCTATTTTTGTGGATGTGAAACATCTTGTTGTAATTGGTCTCGTAATCCCAGAACCGGCTTCTACTGCGGCCGGCCACCGTATGATGCAGCTTATAAGGCTCTTTTCTGAAGCCAATTATAAAGTCACTTTTCTGACGGCTTCCAATAACGTGGAATTTTCTGAAAAAATCGAAATTCAGAAGATTGAAATCAATAGTGAGAGTTTTGATGAGAAGATAAGAAATCTGAATCCCGACCTTGTTCTTTTTGACCGTTATGTGACCGAGGAGCAATTTGGCTGGCGCGTTTCTGAGCAGTGTCCCAACGCCGTAAAAATTATTGATACGGAAGATCTTCATTTCTTGAGGGAAGCGAGGCGGAAAGCTTTTGCTGAAAAGCGAACTTTGGAGAAAAAGGATCTTACCAACAGTATTTTTGTGCGGGAAGTGGCGGCCATTCTGCGCTGTGATCTGTCATTGATTATTTCGGAATTTGAGTATAATCTATTGGTCAATGAGTTCAGAATCGATCCTGCTATTTTATTTTACATTCCGTTTCTGACTGAAAAGGTGGAAAAAAGTACGCTCGGTTTTGATGAGCGGCAGCATTTTGTAAGCATCGGAAATTTTCTCCACGAACCAAATTGGCAAACCGTTTTGAAACTGAAACAAATCTGGAAGCTGATACGAAAAGACCTTCCAGAAGCTGAACTGCATATTTACGGGGCGTATGCCGGACAAAAAGTTTATGATCTGCACAACGAAAAAGACGGTTTTCTGGTGAAAGGCAGAGCGGAGTCTGTAAAGGAGATATTTGAAAATGCAAGGGTTTTACTGGCACCAATTCCTTTTGGTGCAGGTCTGAAAGGGAAGCTTTGGGAAAGTATGCAGTTTGGTTTACCGAATGTGACTTCTCCAACAGGAGCCGAGGCCATGCATAAAGATTTACCATGGAACGGTTTTGTGGCAGATTCTGATGAGGTTTTTGCTGAAAAGGCAGTTGGGCTCTATCAAGATGAAAAGCGGTGGAATGAGGCTGTGCAAAACGGTTATGTGATACTAAAGTCTGTGTACAGCAAAGATCTTTACACGAATTCGTTTATCAATAAAATTCAACAATTATCCACTAATCTTGAAAACCACAGAGCCGGTAATTTTCTTGGAAAAATCCTTCAGCACCATCAGCATCAGTCTACAAAGTATATGAGCCGCTGGATTGAGTCGAAAAATAAAAAGTAAATTTTAATCGTATAGCTTTAGATTTTAGTTAGCGTAAGCAGATTTGTTCTGGTATACATTCATCGCTGCAATCCTGTTGTTTTTATTGTAAACGATTTCCACAGAGAAAGAGGAGATCTCGTAAAGAACGAATTTCAGTTCATCCTTGATTGTTTCGTTCATCAGGTGACCTTCGTTCAACACGATGTCGCACTGGGACTGATTGGGTAGATTTTTAAAATCGTAGTAAGAAATATTCATAGCGTTAAGTTTTAGCAGACGTTGTTGATATATAACCAACTACGCAATTTCTTTGCCAATTCCTGACCGATAATTAAATATTTTGTTTTAAAATATTTGAGCCTGCCACGCACAGAATTTTTTGGTGACTATCTAACACAAAAAAACCACCACATTTCTGTGATGGTTTGCTCCTCTTCTTGGGCTCGAACCAAGGACCCTCTGATTAACAGTCAGATGCTCTAACCAGCTGAGCTAAAGAGGAATGTTTCTTTTTGCTTTAAGCGTGTGCAAATATAGAAACTTTTTTAAAAACTCCAAAACTTTTTTTGAAACTTTTTTTAATTTTTTTAGCTCAAAGCTTGCGCTATCAGCTTAACTATATCATTTCCAAATATTAACACCATTAGTCCCAACAAGAAAATTACACCCACCATTTGTGCATTTTCCAAAATTTTCTGCGGAACAGGTTTTCTTGTAATGATTTCCCACAATGTAAACAAAACGTGGCCGCCGTCTAAGCCCGGAATTGGGATCAGATTAAGAAATGCCAGCCAAACGGAAAACATCGCCGTGAAACTCCAGAAAAACTCCCAATCTATAGAAAGGCTGCCGTCTTTGCTTTTGTCCACGTGCATATTATTGACGATGGCAATCGGGCCACCCACTTTCTTGTAACCTTGCGTCTTGGTGTTGAAGATAATCTTGAACTGCTTGATTTGCATCGTCAACACATCAATTGTTCTGGTAAATCCGCGCGGAATTGCTTCCAAAAAGCTGTATGTTTTTACCGTTTTGCTCTTGTCCAGATAGTTTTGAGCCAACTGTAAATTCGGCGCAAAACCTAATTTACCTTCCGCGTCAGGTTTGGCTTGGATTGTAAGAGGCTGATTGTTTCGGAGCACTTCTAAACTAACGTCGCCTTTCTTGTTCTTCAAAGCATCGGTTACCTGATCATAGAACTCAACTTTCTGTCCGTTGATGCCAACAATTTTGTCGCCTTTCTGTAAGCCTGCCTGGATGGCCGGTTTATTGGGAACCAAACTGTCAACCACTGCCGGAAAACGGTTTGCGAAGTAAAGTTTTGCCTCGTTGGAATGCAGAACCTCTGCCACGCCGTCTTCGTTGATTGGGAAAGTCACTTCTTTGCCGTCTCTCAGGACAGTGGCTTCATTTGCAAAAAGCAGATTGATCGTCGATGTTTCCATTCTCTCCGCAGGTTTTCCGTCGATAGCTACGATTTTATCACCCGTTTTCAAACCCATTTTTTCTCCGGCATCAGAAACTGCAATCCCGTTTTCGAATTTGGCATTGTCGTGGAAAGTTTCTCCGGTGAAGTAGGAAAGAGAAGAATAAATCAACCAGGCCAAAAAGAAATTAACCGTCACACCGCCCATCATAATAATCAACCGCTGCCACGCCGGTTTCGCACGGAATTCCCAAGGCTGCGCCGGTTTTTTCAATTGCTCGGTGTCCATACTTTCGTCCACCATTCCTGCAATTTTCACGTAACCGCCAAAAGGTAGCCATCCGATGCCATACTTCACACCCTCGTGCTTTCTCCAGTCCGAATCCGGTAGTGCAGAAACATCAATAGGCTGCAGCACCTTTTTACCGTCGATCTCCACCTCAATTTCCGTGGGATCGTTCTTGGAAAGGAATCTATATTGCCATTTCCCATTGATCTTCTTCATCGCAAAAAGGGAAAAATACGGGTCAAAGAATAAAAAGAATTTGTCTACTTTGGTTTTGAACCATTTCGCCGGCAGAAAGTGCCCGATTTCGTGTAGTGTTACAAGGATAGAAATGCTCAGGATAAACTGAAATATCTTTAATGCTAATTCCATTAATATGTTTTAAAATTATAAGTGCTCAAAGGTAATCAATTAGTCAGAAAGTATACCAATGTAAAATAGCCGTCTTTTTGTCATATTAAATGCTATTTTCCTTACAACACCGATGATCTGGGCAGCTTTTCCGCCCTCCATTCCCGCTATTTTTTGCCAGAAGATCTGATTATTGTAAAAGATTTTGTCCGCGCAAAAAATGAGCTCCATTCAGGTCGGGCTGCAGATTACGGCATTTGTGACAAAGTTGGAACATTAATTATAAATCGTTATTTTTATTTCAAATTAAAAAGAAAACCTATGTCAAATATTCAAATGATCATCGAGGAGAGAGCCGCCGATATCGGTAATTTCCTGGTCGGCAGACTGTTGCCGTTTTCCCAGAAGAGAAGCGTCGGCCCCTTTGTTTTTATAGACCATATGGGACCTGCGGCACTCAAAGATTACGAAAATCTGGATGTTCCGCCGCATCCGCACATTGGACTTTCTACGCTCACCTTTTTGTTTGAAGGCAGTATTATGCACAGAGATTCCATCGGGACAGAAATTGAGATCAAGGAAGGCGCCGTCAACTGGATGACCGCCGGGAAAGCCGTTGCCCACTCCGAACGCACGCCGGAATACCTGAGAACGACAGATAAAAACCTGCACGGACTGCAGATTTGGGTGGCGCTTCCCAAAGAATTGGAAGATATGGAACCGGAATTTTGTCACATCAATAAAGAAGATATCCCAAACTGGCAGGATAACGGCGTTACCTACAAACTGATTGCCGGCGAGATCCTGGGTCGCAAATCGCCGGTGCCTGTCTATTCGCCGCTCTACTTTTTGGAAGTTAAAAACACTTCGGTAGAAGATCAGGAAATCATTTTGGGCGACTATCTTTTCGGGGAATCATCACTTTATATCCTGGAAGGGCACATCGAAAGTGAAGGCAACCTTTACAATCCAAAACATATATTAATTGCTAAAGATGCCAAACTCTGCCATTTTGTTCTGAAGCCGGAGTCTACAGTCTACATCTTCGGCGGCGAGCCATTCCCGGAGCCGAGACACATCTACTGGAACTTTGTATCTTCGGAAAAAGAAAAGATAGAAGCTGCAAAAATCAGATGGGAAAACCACGATTTCCCAAAAGTCATCAATGATGACGGCTATGTACCGCTACCGCCACAGAACAGGAATCTTAAACTCAAATAAATTATAAAGCATTTTATTTTTGACGGTGCTTTTTACATGAATCAAGTACATTCTATAAAAAACCTCCGTATCTTTTGCTAAAAAGGTACGGAGGTTTTCATGAAAAGACACGTGCGTTTTAAGAGAAAGACACGTGCCTTTTGGCCCGACTCTGCCAGGCGTCTGGTGATCGGCCTTTCCGAAGGGCGATTTTCCTGATCTTATTCCTTGGATTTCAGACAAAAAAAGACCGGAATTGCTCCGGTCTTTTCTCATTGTAATTAAAAGTTCTCGTGGTGGTTGTTAATATGCTGGATTCTGTGGGAAGTTTTTGTTTTGGTTCAGATCTATCACCGTTTGCGGAATAGGTCTTAGTATTTTTAATTGTCCGTTGTTTCCTGCAAACTGGGCGGCACTGGTGATTTTGTAATTGTATTTTACGGTGCGCTCTACCAGTTTTCCGGTTCTCTTCAGGTCAAACCATCTTGTGTATTCGCCCAGCATTTCGCGGCCTCTCTCATCTAAAATATAATCGATGTTGAATTCTCCAGCAGTTGCGGGTGTGACACCAGCTCTTGTTCTTACTGCATTCAGTCTTTGCAGGCCAGTCGCAGGATTTCCTGCTTTAAGGTAAGCTTCGGCAGCTACCAAATATGTTTCTGCAAGTCTGGCAGTAATAATGTCTCTTGTACTTACAGGACCTGTGCTGGATGGCGTTGTAAGTGCGGGATCATCAAATTTTCTGACAGGAATGGTTTGGGCATCTATATTTTTAGTTAATGTATAAGCTGCGGAGTAAGTTCCCCAATCGTGATATACAAATGTGGTGGATAATCTTCCTGCGTTGGTTGTCATCCAAGCAGTTTTGTCTGCCGGAGTAAACCATTTTGGCGCGTAGAAATGTCTTACCTTCACATTAGGATCTCCAGCGTTTCTGTAAAATGGATAGTACAGTACCGTTTTAGTTGGTGATTCTTTTAATTCTAAAATCTCTGTCATAAAAGTAGCGTTCCACCGGGAGTCACCTTTTTCAAAGAGACCGAGTGCATAATCTGTAGGACATAGGTTGTAGCTTCTCAGCGGTGCTCCGGTTTCCGAACCTCCAAGATAGGAGCTGAAAAAGTAGAACTGCTTGTTCCCCAAAGTCGTTGGTGATGAAGAAGTGGAATTAAAGTCATATTGAACAGAGAAAATTACTTCAGCATTCTGATCAGTCGCAGGTGTGAAGAGTTGTTCGTAAGGGATGGTCAAGCCCTGGCCGGCGATAGCGGCATCTGCATAGGTTGCAGCGGTTTCAAAATCTGTCGGCTTACCAAATGTTTCGTATCCACGTGTCAAATACACTTTTGCTAAAAGATCATTTACTGCTCTTTTGTTGACTTTGCCTGCGGTGCTGTAGGACGCCGTCCCAACACTGGCAAGAGAGGCTGTCAAATCCTCAATGATAAAATCGTAGACCTGCTCTGCTGTATTTCTGTCAAATTGCAGAGGGACTGGTGTTGTAAAGTTTTCTGTGACAATAGGCACGCCTCCGTAAGTCTGTACCAGGAGGAAATAGGCATTAGCACGAAGATATTTAGCCTCGCCTACCATCACAGGAACATTGGGATTCTGTTCTGTAATGGTAGAATAGTAAACCGTTTTGTTGACCGACTGTATCAATTGATAACACGACATATATAGCTGATCCACACCTTCTGCCGAAGGGATAAGCTGCTTGTACTGGCTGAGTCCTGCAGGCTCGGGAGTTCTGCCTTCTGCATACATATCTGTACCGGATACAAACAGCCAAGGATCGCCACCATAGATTCCTTTCAGCCAGGCATAATTGGAATTAAGTAATAATTGGAAACCAGAAGCCGTGGTGTAGGTTTCTTCTGCTGTAACAAAGGATAAGCTGTCCTCCTCTATAAAGTCGTTGCAAGAGCCGAATAATGCTGCGACGACACCTAGTATGAATATTGATTTTTTCATGAGATTTATTTTTTAGAATTTAGCACTTAAACCAAATTGAGTTGTTATAGACGCAGGTCTGTTGATCCCAAAAGCCGAAGCTGCCCATTCTGGATCATAACCGTCAAATTTCGTAAATACAAAAGGATCCAAGACGTTGACGTAGATTCTTAAGCTATTTATTTTAAGTTCTTTTAATAAGCTGGAGCTGAAGGTGTAGCCCAAAGATATATTTTTAACTTTCACGAACGAAGCATCTCTGTAATATGCCATTCCGGAACTCCAAAAAGCGCCTGCTCCGGTCGCAATGGCACCTGGTCGCGGGTTTTCTCTGTTGGGATTGGAGTCTATGCCTGCACCATTTGTCGGGATGAAGTAATCCATTTTGATTTTTTGTCTTCCTCTATCCGATACATCCGCAAAATTTCTGTGGAAGGTGCTCAGTACAGTTTGTCCTTGATTAGTAATTACTGAGAAATTGAAATCGAAATTTCCGAAGGTCAATTTGTTGTAAAAACTGCCTTGCCATTTTGGTACAGAGCTTCCGATAACTGTTCTGTCATTGGAATCAAATTTACCGTCACCGTTGATGTCTTTTGGTCTAGCCATGCCTGGAGATTGGCCGTAAGCAGCGGCCTGTGCGGCTTCACTTTCTTGCCATACGCCATCATAAATATAGTTGTAATTGGGGTTCAAACTGCTTCCAAGGATCAGGTTGTTTCCGATATCGCTTACTCTGTCCTGCCCGTAGATAGAAACCAATTCGTTCACGTTTTTAGTAAATGTAAAGGTAGTTTCCCAGTTTATTTTTTCGCTTTGGATATTTTTTGTCGTTAATAAGACCTCGACGCCTTTGTTACTCACAGATCCAACATTGGAGTAGGTATATCTCCAGCCGGTTTCTGCAGGTAATTGCTGCTGATAGATGAGATCCTTTGATAATCTGTCATAAACGTCGACAGTACCGGTAATTCTATTTCTCACGAAGCCAAAATCTACTCCAAAATTGACTTCTCTTGTTTTCTCCCAAGTCAGGTTTTTGTTTGCCAAAGCATCAGACTGCCAGCCGGAAAGAAGGTTTGATCCGTTGGCGTAAAATGTTTGTTGGTTTAATAATGCCTGAGTGGTATAAGGGATGACATTGTCATTTCCTGTGTAGCCTAAACTCGCTCTCAACTTGAAGTCTGAAACAATTCTGTTGTCTTCCAGAAAAGATTCTTTGCTCACTCTCCAGGCCAATGCTACAGAGGGGAAGTTAGCCCATTTGTTACCTTCAGAAAAAACAGAAGAACCGTCATATCTTGTGGAAGCCGTCAACATATATTTATTTTTGTAAGCATAGTTGAGTCTACCTGCAAATGAGTTTAAAGTTCTTTTTGTAAATCCGGAAGTGATCTGAAAACTTGTTTGTACGCCGGAACCAAGATTGTAAATATCTGTGTCAAAGGGTTGTCCGTTGGAATAGGAATAAGATGACATATCCTCGTTATAAAAAGTACTTTGGAGCAACAACAAGCTGAAATCATGATCATCTCCAATTTTGTGCTTCATATCAATTTGATTGTCCCAGGTGTAATTGAAGTTATCATTTCTTTTTATAGAAGAAGAAATACGTTTAACTGCAACACCAGCATTAGTTTCTATACCATATGCTGCTCCTAGTTGAGTATTGGAGAAGCCTGTTGAAAAAGTAGTTTTGAAAGACAGCCATTTCTTAGCCTGGTACTGGAAAAACACATTGCCTAAAGCCTGCCATACTTTCTCAGTTTGATTGGAATTGGCGATCTCACTCAAAGGGTTGGGTGTACTGGTTTTGTCGATAGCCGGAACGCCGTTAGGATAAAATAATTTTCCTGGTAAGAAGAATTTGGTTCCTACAAGCTCATTACCATTGGCGTCTATGGCCCAGGGCGAGGTGAGTGGACTTAGTCGGAAGGCTTCCTGCATAGCAAGATCACTACCAAGTTCTGTGGTTATTTTGGCAACTGTTACATTTGCGCCGGTGGAGAATTTTTCATTAATCTTATGCGTAATTCCCAGCTTGAAGCTGTATTTGTCCTGAGAATCTTTATCAATCAATCCTTCATCTTTTTGCACACCAAATGACATATTGTACGCTAGTCCGTTATCAGACCTTCCCGATAGATTAAGATAATGATTTTGTGTAGCGCCTGGCCTTAGAACCGCATCATACCAGTCAAAACTATACCCGTTGTTGGCTCTTTGAACCATCAATGGACTTCTGAGACTATACAGCGCTGCCAATTGTTCAGGCGTTTGCATCAGCGGCGTAGCACTCATATAAGCAACCTGATGGAACTTCCACCATTCTGCACCAGTCATCATCTCCGGTAATCTTGTTGCGTTTTTCACACCGTAAGACGTCTCCAGTTGCACAGAAAGGCCACGTTTTGCAGAAGATCCGCTTTTTGTCGTGACAATCACAACACCGCTGGCTCCTCTGGAACCATAGATGGATGCTGATGACGCATCTTTGAGAACATCCATTCTGGCAATATCCTGAGGATTAAGAAAATCGATATTATCCAATGGTACACCATCTACAACGAACAGCGGATTTCCACTTGCTGTTAGGGAATTTGCACCACGTATGATCATTTTAAAACCATCTCCGGCACGACCGGTGTTGGATGTAATATTGACCCCTGGTGTACTTCCTTGTATCGCTTCCAAAGGATTTGTATTGTTTCTTTCTGTGATTTTTTCAGCACTGATGGTGCTGACAGATCCTGTCAAATCTGTTTTTTTGACACTGCCGTATCCGACTAATACAACCTGCTCAATCTCCTTTTCTGTGCTTTTTATAGTGTCGGATGCTGGTGTTTCCTGAGCAAAGGCAACAGCGGACGAGAATAAAAAGAAAGCTGCAATTGTCTTCCGGAAATCTAAACCGGATCCTGAAAATTTTTCATGTGGCATAACTTTGACATTTATGGTTTATTTTTAATTTGATGCAATCGATTGCACAACAGCAAAAAATGTTTTTCCTATATTAACACTTTTTTGCTATATCGTAATATTTTGTTAATAAATATTACACATTAAATTATAAACACCTGTAAATGAGGTGGTTTAATTTTAATTCTTTAACGGTTTTTATTATATTGGATGCTGTATGATTATGATTTTAGTCATAATTGAATTGTCGGAATTATCCAAAAATAAGAGCAATAAATGAAATCTTATATTTTAATGACGAAAATGCATTGGTAGAGAGAAAAAAATGCAGATGATTTATAGAAGATTTCTTCACGATATCAAAATGAAATTGAATTGTCTAAATTGCTCATAATAATATAATATAAACCATCTCATCCAACAACAAAAAAAGCATCCCGAAACTACAGAATGCTTACGATGATAAATTAAAAAAATTCTAAAACGAATAGGAGACGCCGAAACTTCCATTGTTTCCGGCTTCTACAAACGCACCCCAGTTTTCTGTAAAGAAATATCTGGCGCCCATGTAAACACCCAATCCAAAATTTCTGCCGGCAACGCCCACATTGGCGCCCGGATAGATATCAAATTCAGGAGGCAGAGCCAGCGTTTCCTGCAGGTGAAAGCCAATCCTTCCGAAAATAAACGGATTGTCCTCATCTTCATTAAAATAGACATTGGCACCACCACCGACGGAAATCAGACTGTTGAGTCCGTAATCGTAGCTCACAGAAGGCCCGGTTCCCAATCCCCAAACATTGATGCCGCCCTGTGCTTTTTGGTCTCCGGCGCCTGTCCAGGCCTGAGAAAAACTTAATAAACTCAAATTGATTGCCACAAATGCAAAAATCTTTTTCATATGCAAATATTAAAAATTATTAATTGGTTTAAGCTCAATATAGTAGCTCTGCACTTAATTGTTTGCGCTAAATGCCTATTGAAAATAGAAATTTATTACTACAAAATATAAGTTCTGAAACGCCAATTGTCAGTTTTTATTTTCTTTTTCATCAAACGAAAAGAGAAGATAAAATAAAAACGGCAGGATAAAGATGCTTCCCAGCAGCAGCGCCCATCCCAGCGCAGCGATGGTTTTTGGTGCCGCACTTTCATCAAACAAAGATAGGGAAGTCCCGTTGGCAAAAAGGATAATATCAGGATTGTGCTGATAGGTTGCCGCCACGAGGATCATAATAATCTGAAAACCACCAAGAATTCTTACCAGCAGGAATTTTTTCTTTTTTATAGCATCGTTGGTGAAGAGAAGACTTACTGTCGCCAAGGTAATAGCGATGATTCCCAAGGCTTTGGAGAAAATCCATTTCAGCAAAGGAATATCAGAATAATAGGCACTTGCAAAAACAAGAATCCCCGATAGCACCACATATACGGCTGTCTGTCTTGTTTTCCGGATGATGATCGGCAGAGAGTCACTGAATCTGGCCTGATGAAGCGAAAACAACGACGCCAGATATCCGCAAAGTGCCACCGTAAAAAAGCCGACACAGACGCCAAACCAATTGAGCCAGCTGAAAATATAAAGACCAAGAAAGTCTTTGGCCTCCGTGTCTATAGATCCTGAGATGGTTGCTGCTGCTATCATTCCCAGGAAAAACGGTGTCAGCAAACTGGAATAATAAAAAATCTGCGTGTATAGTTTTTGCCAGCTGTCGTGCACCGCATCGTAATTTCTGAATGTAAAGGCGGTTCCTCTAGCAATAATCCCGACAAGCATCAATACCAAAGGAATATGCAGATAAGTTGAAACTGTTGTGTAAATAGTAGGAAAGCCGACAAACAGTATAACGATCGCAATAATCAGCCACATATGATTGGCCTCCCAGATTGGTGCAATCGATTTCAGCATCAGAGATCTGGTCTTTTCTCGGTAAGAATTTCGTGAGAATAATTCAATAATTCCCGCACCGAAATCTGCGCCGCCGGTAATCAGATACAGACAGATAGAAACCCAAAGAAATGCTATTACAACGTAGATCATTTTGTTTTGCTTTTAGGATTATAATGAGGATCTGTAGGGTCATACAGCTTCGGAACCATTTTGATTTGTCTTAATAAAAGAAAAACAATCACCAATGATAAGGAGAGGAAAACCAGTGTAAAAAAGTAAAACGAGTACTGGATTCCCGGCATCGGCGTCACGGCATCCACCGTTCTCATAATGCCGTAGATAATCCAGGGCTGTCTGCCAACTTCTGTCACTGTCCAGCCTGCTTCCAGCGCAATATAGCCGAAAGGAATAGCTGCCACAAAGATCTTCAGAAACCAGGATTGGGTCAGCCACTTCTTTTTCCAGAAGCTTGCGATGAGGTACAATCCGGCGATGGCCATCATCACACTGCCAAAAAATATCATAATCTGAAAAGCATAGTGCACTACGGCAACAGGCGGCCACTCATCCCGTGGGAAATCCTTGAGGCCTTTCACTTCCGAGTCAAAATCGCCATTGGCAAGAAAACTTAAAAGTTTGGGAACTTTGATGGCGTAATTGATTTTTTCAGTACTTTCATCCGGAACGCCGCCTATGACGAAGCTGGCGCCTTTCTCGGTTTCGAAATGTGCTTCCATCGCTGCTAACTTTATTGGTTGTCTTTTTGCAACAGATTTAGCGGCAACATCGCCACTTATTGGTGCCAGCAACGCTCCGAAGATGGCGAATCCTGCGGCAATTTTAAAAGCTTTGGTGTGGAAAATGACATTTCGTTTTTTTAATATCATAAAGGCGTGAATACCGGCAACCGCAAATCCAGTCGCTGCAAATGCCGCCACGCTCATATGAAAGGCCTGAGGAAACCAAGCCTCGTTGAACATCGCTTTTATAGGATCTATATTCACATATTGCCCATTAATATGATCGAAGCCGGCGGGACTGTTCATCCAAGCGTTGGCTGCTACGACGAGAACTCCGGAAGCTAAACCGCTGACGCCTACGACAACGCCGCAAAACCAGTGGAACCATTTGTTGAATTTTTCCCAGCCGTAAAGAAAGAAACCAATCGCAATCGCTTCAATGAAAAAAGCAGTGCCTTCCAGAGAAAAAGGCATTCCGAAAATTGGGCCTGCGTGCTCCATAAACTTCGGCCACAGCAATCCGAGTTCAAAGGACAGCATTGTGCCGGAAACTGCGCCTGTTGCGAAAAGAATCGCCACGCCTTTGCTCCAGGCTTTGGTGAGGCCTTTGTAAACTTCGTCTTTTGTAGTGAGGTATTTGTAATGAGAAAACGCCATCAAGAAAGGCATTACCATCCCAACGCAGGAGAATATGATGTGAAAACCAAGTGACATCGCCATCTGCGATCGGGCAGCCATAAAATCATCCATAAGCTTAATTTGATGGTAAAGTTAGTTTTAATTTTAAAGTGGGCGCTTGCATTTGGTCAAGACAATTGTCATATTTCCGGCAAAAAATCGGATTTAAAAGGGAGCATCTGATTTTTATTAAATTTTGATGTCTATCTTGCCTCTACCAATTAATTATTAAAATAATTTCCCTTTTCTTTAGCCGTTTTCTTGCTAATTATTTCTAGTTCAAAAAAAAAATCTCAATTGGGTTACGACCGTTCATCTCTAGAAACAACAGTTGTTTATGATCAAGGAAAAACCAAAACTGTCTATGATAATGGAGAAAGGGAACTTTGGGCATTTCGAAGTTTATGAGGATACTAAAAATTAATGGAGACGGAAAAATGGCAGAAAATTAAGTGATGATTTTAAAAAATAATATCGCGCTTGTACACCATTACAATAAGTTTTCAAACGTCTGTTTATTCTATTGGTTATTTAAATAAAATGGCTTATTTTTCCTAAATTTGCAAATCTTACGGCAGTTTCTGTAAGATCGATTTTAAATTTAAAAACCTTAAAAAGAATGTTACCTAAAATAAATCCACTCCATACTTCCGCCTGGAAAGCGCTCAATGATCACTTTGCCAACAACGATTTCGAACTGAGAACCCTTTTCCAGTACAACGAAAACCGTTTCAAGGAATTTTCGCTGGAAACAGAAAATTTTCTTTTCGATTATTCAAAAAACTTAGCAGATTCCAAAACGATGGAATTACTGTTGGATTTGGCAAAAGAAACCGAGCTGCAATCGGCGATCAAAAGTATGTTTGCTGGAGATAAAATCAATGAAACAGAAGGCAGAGCGGTGCTTCACACAGCGTTGAGAGATTTTTCTGATAAAGAAATTTTGGTGGATGGTGAGAATATCAAACCTGCCATCAAAAAGGTTTTGGATCAGATGAAGGCTTTTTCAGAAAGCATCATTTCCGGTTCTCACAAAGGTTTTACAGGAAAAGAAATCACCGATGTTGTGAATGTCGGAATTGGAGGTTCAGACCTTGGACCAGTGATGGTTTGTTCTGCATTGAAACATTTCAAAACAAGATTAAGTGTTCATTTCGTTTCTAATGTGGACGGCAATCATATGGCTGAGGTGGTAAAAGACCTTGATCCGGAAACGACGCTTTTCATCATTGCTTCTAAAACATTTACAACTCAGGAAACGATGACGAATGCCAAATCTGCTAAAGACTGGTTCCTGAAATCTGGCGCAACGGAGGCTGATGTTGCAAAACATTTTGTAGCTTTATCAACTAATATTCAGTCGGTTAAAGCGTTCGGAATTGCAGAGGAGAATATCTTCGAATTCTGGGATTGGGTTGGCGGCCGCTACTCACTTTGGAGTGCAATCGGTTTGAGTATCGTTTTGTCCGTTGGTTATGAAAACTTCGAACAATTATTAAGGGGAGCTCACGATACAGACGTTCATTTCCAGACTGCAGAATTAGATAAAAACGTTCCTGTTTTGATGGGACTTTTAGGGATTTGGTACCGTAACTTCTTTGCAGCCGGGACTTACGCGATTTTGCCTTACTCTCAGTATTTGGACCGTTTCGCAGCCTATCTTCAGCAAGGTGATATGGAAAGCAACGGAAAATCGGTGGACAGAAACGGTGAATTTGTAGAGTACGAAACAGGACCGATCATCTGGGGAGAACCCGGAACCAACGGTCAGCACGCATTTTATCAGTTGATTCACCAAGGAACAGAATTGATTCCTGCAGATTTTATCGCTTATGCAAAATCGGTGAATGAGGTTGGGGAACATCAGGATATCCTGTTGGCCAATTATTTCGCACAGACTGAAGCTTTGGCTTTCGGGAAAACAGAAGATGAGGTTTTCAACGAACTGAAAACATCTGGCAAAACGGAGGAGGAAATAGAATTCCTGTTACCGTATAAAATATTTGCAGGAAATACGCCTACGAATTCTTTCTTGTTTAAGGAATTGACGCCGTTTACATTAGGACAGCTGATTGCTTTGTATGAGCATAAAATCTTTGTTCAGGGTGCCATCTGGAATGTCTTCAGTTTTGACCAGTTTGGAGTAGAATTAGGGAAAGTATTGGCAGGAAAAATCCTTCCGGAGCTGGAAAGCGAACATACAATTGAAACGCACGACAGCTCTACAAACGGACTGATCAATTATTATAAAGGAAATAAGTAAGAAATAAATGTGGTGTTGGGAAAGGAACACTTCATTATTCAAATTAATCTAAAAGTAAAAAGAAAGAAAATAATGGCACAAATTCTAGACGGACTGAAGGTCTCCAAAGAGGTAAAAGCTGAAATCAAAGAGGAAGTTGAAAGAATCCTCGCCAACAAAAAAAGACCGCCGCATTTGGTGGCCATTCTTGTTGGAAACAACGGCGCAAGCCAGGCTTATGTAAACAGCAAAGTGAAAGACTGTCAGGAAGTTGGATTCAGTTCTTCATTGATCAAATTTCCAAGTACGGTTGCAGAATCGGAATTGCTGGAAAAAATTGATGAACTTAATAAATCAAAAGCAGTAGACGGATTCATCGTTCAGCTGCCTTTGCCAAAACAGATTGATCAGGAAAAGATCATTATGGCAATAGATCCAAGAAAGGATGTGGATGGTTTTCATCCGGAGAATTTCGGGAAAATGGCTCTGGAAATGGACACTTTTCTGCCAGCAACACCATTTGGGATTTTGACCTTATTGGAAAGATATAATATAGAAACAAAAGGTAAAGACTGTGTAATCATCGGTAGAAGCCGTATTGTAGGCAAACCAATGAGCATCCTGATGGGAAGAAAAGACTTCCCGGGAAATTCGACCGTAACTTTAACACACTCGTATACTGAAAAGATTGAAGAATATACAAAAAAGGCAGATATTGTGATCACAGCTTTGGGAGATCCTAATTTCCTGAAAGGCGATATGATCAAAAAAGGCGCTGTCATCGTAGATGTGGGAATTACACGTGTAGAAGATGAGTCGGAAAAAGGCTATCATCTCGCGGGCGATGTAGATTTTGAAAGCTGCGCAGAAAAAGCAGACTGGATAACACCCGTTCCCGGTGGCGTGGGACCAATGACCCGTGCGATGCTGATGAAAAACACCATCATTGCATACAAAACGTCTGTTTACAACGACTAATTTATAAAAAAAATAATCCCACCAAAGAAGAGACTGTAAAAGTCATTCTCCTTTTGGAGAGGGATTTAGGGAGAGGACAATGACTAAAGAAGAAGAAAATATTTTATTAAAAGAAGGTAGAATGCTCCCAGTGATGGAGCATTTTTACACTATTCAGGGTGAAGGATTTCACGCTGGAAAAGCGGCATATTTTATTCGCCTTGGCGGATGCGATGTCGGCTGTCACTGGTGCGATGTTAAGGAAAGCTGGGATCCAACGCTTCATCCACTGATGAATGCTGAAGAGATTGCAGAAACAGCAGCCAGACTCTGTAAAACCATAGTTTTGACGGGCGGCGAACCGCTGATGTGGAATCTGGATATCCTCACCGCAAAACTCAAACAGCTAGGCTGTACGATTCATATCGAAACTTCCGGCGCTTATCCGATGAGCGGACAGCTGGACTGGATTACACTTTCTCCCAAGAAAACAGGACTTCCTTTGGCAGAAATCTACTCCAAAGCAAGCGAGCTGAAAATGATTATTTTCAACAACAACGATTTTACTTTTGCCAGCGAACAAGGCAGCAAAGTGAGCGAAGGATGTGAACTTTATCTGCAAAGCGAGTGGAGCAAGCGGGATGCTATGTATCCGAAAATCACAGACTTTATTCTGGTAAATCCGCAGTGGAGATCCTCCATCCAAACACATAAGTATCTGAATATTCCATAAATTTGAGCAATGCAGCAGGTAAGGTATTCTAGATATTTCAAAGCGTTTGTGATCCTGCTGGATATGGTTCTGGTAGCAGCTGTTTTCTGGTTCCATTATTTCAGGAATTTTGAAGTTAGATATGATTCTGAAACGCTGGAACAGAATATTTTGTCCATGCTACTGCTGTGCTCTTTCTGGATCCTGCTTAGTGGCAGAACCAAATTATACCATATTCCGCGGAATGTCACCTACACTGTTTTTCTGGAAAGGATCTTTATCCACGTTTTTGTCTTTTTCATAGGTGTGTTGATGCTTGCAAAAGTCAGCACCAACGATTTTCTGAAAACAGAACGTTTCTACCTTGCGTTTATCCTGCTGCTGGTAGTGATACCAATCAAAAGTGCGATTTTCTTCATCCTGAAATATCTGAGGAGTAAAGGAATCAACCACAGGAATATTATGTTTATAGGAGAGAGTCCGTCGTCTGACATTCTGAGGGAAATTATCACGCAGAGAAAAGATTACGGTTTCAGGATCTATGACTATCCTTCAAGAGATTACGATCCGCAGACATTGATCAGATTCTGGAAGGAAAACGGGATTCACACTATCTTTCTACCGTCAGAAAACTGTCTTCAGAAAACTTTTGAAGATGCGCTTTTCCATCAGGCAGAACTTAATAAAGTTAGGATATCGCTCGTTCCAAACATCATCCAGAATGATTTTTTTGAATACGAATTCAATTATATCGAGACTGTTCCAATACTGTCTCAGGCCAAATATCCTCTTGATTTCTTTACCAATGTGACTGTAAAACGGACATTTGATATAGTTTTTTCCGTTTTCGTCCTGCTTGCACTTTGCTCCTGGCTGTTCCCGATTATTATCATACTCATAAAACTGAACGACCCGAAAGGATCTGTCTTCTTTCTGCAGAAAAGATATGGGTACCACGACGAGGTTTTCGACTGCCTGAAGTTCCGCACGATGAAGGCCAACGATCAATCCTCCGAAAAAACAACAGATGCCAATGATTTGAGAATTACTAAAATTGGTAAATTCCTCAGGAAAACAAGTATGGATGAGCTGCCTCAGTTTATCAACGTCCTTCTCGGAAGTATGTCTGTAGTAGGTCCCAGGCCGCATATGCTGATGGTGGATGATTTTTATAAGCCTAAAATCAGCCGCTACAGCCTGAGAAGTATGGTAAAACCCGGCATCACAGGTCTGGCCCAGGTGAGCGGATTGCGCGGCGACGAAGGCGATATGAATCTCGGAATGAAGAGAAGAATACTGGCAGACTCTTTTTATGTGAAAAACTGGAGCTTTAGCATGGATATTGTAATCATCTTGAAAACCATATTTTTAATAATAGTCGGAGACAAAAATGCCCGCTGATATTTATTAGAAAAAAACTAATTTTGTTTTATGTTAAAACGACTATTTGTAGCTATTGGAGAATATTTTATTCTGCTGGGAAAAGCTATCAGCAAACCGCAGAAGAGAAATGTATACCTCAAACTCCTCGTACGGGAGTTCTATGATCTTGGAGTCAATTCCTTCGGTTTGGTTCTCTTTACCTCTTTTTTTGTAGGTGCCGTTGTGGCCATCCAGATGTTCAATAACTTCAGTGCATCATCATTCCCTATTCCCAACAGTTTTGTAGGTTATGCCACAAAAACAGTACTTATTTTGGAATTTTCCCCCACAATTATTTCGGTGATCCTGGCAGGAAAGGTAGGTTCCTATATCGCGTCCAGCATTGGAACTATGCGGGTTACAGAGCAGATAGACGCACTCGATATTATGGGAGTCAACTCTCCGAATTTCCTGATTTTACCAAAAATTGTAGCCAGTGTGGTTTTCAATCCGATATTGATTGCAATCAGTATCGTCGTAGGGATTCTAGGCGGCTATTTCGCAGGAGCAGCTACAGGAAGCTGGACCAAGGCAGACTATATCACAGGAGTCCAGATGTACATGCCCACTTATTTTATCTGGTATGCCTTTTTGAAAACTGCTGTTTTTGCTTTTTTAATTGCAACGATTCCTGCTTACTTTGGATATAATGTAAAAGGTGGCTCACTGGAAGTGGGAAGAGCAAGTACACAGGCCGTTGTCTGGACTATGATTGCTGTGATTATTATGAATCTGATATTAACCCAAATGTTACTAAGCTAATGATAGAAGTAAAAGAATTAAGGAAAAGCTTTAATAACGAGGTTGAGGTTCTAAAGGGTATAAATACCACATTTGATACAGGAAAGGTCAATCTCATCATTGGTCAGAGTGGATCGGGAAAAACCGTTTTTCTGAAGTCTCTTCTCAATGTTTATGAGCCTTCCAGCGGAAGTATCTTATTCGACGGACGGGATATCATGAAAATGTCCCGTGAAGAAAAGCAGGTTTTAAGGTCCGAGATAGGAACCGTTTTCCAGGGCAGTGCACTTTTCGACTCTATGACGGTAGAAGAGAACATCAGTTTTCCGCTGGATATGTTTACCAATCTTACTTACCGTGAGAAAAAAAGAAAAGTTCTAGAAGTGATAGGCAGGGTAAATCTTGATAAAGCCAACAAAAAATATCCATCTGAGATTTCCGGTGGTATGCAGAAAAGGGTCGCCATTGCGCGCGCCATCGTCAACAATCCAAAGTATCTTTTTTGTGACGAGCCCAACTCGGGTCTGGATCCTTACACGTCCAATGTCATCGATGATCTGCTGTTGGAAATAACCAGGGAATACAACACGACCACCATCATCAATACACACGATATGAACTCTGTGATGACGATTGGCGAGAAGATTCTCTACCTCAGATTAGGCATAAAAGAGTGGGAAGGCGATAAGTCTATGCTTACCACGGCAAAAAATAAAAATCTGATAGATTTCGTTTATTCATCAGAACTGTTCAAACAGCTGAGAGAATTTATGTTAGAAAATGATCAAACAAGTTTAATTAACGATAAACCAGAAGAAAATGAAAAAACTGATTAGTACCATCGGTGTATTAGCAAGTGTATTTGCCTATTCGCAAGTAACATTTGGAGTGAGAGCAAATGCATTATTCAACACATCATCTGCAAGTTGGGAGAATCTGAAAGGTACCTTCAATGGTGCTATAGACAGCAAAGGAGATAACACTTCAGGCTTCAACGTGGGATTGGCTGCAAAAATCGGATCACCTGTTGGCGGCTGGTTTGTAATGCCGGAGATCTACTATACCTCTTTCAAGAACAAAAACACAATAGATGGTGTAGAGTTGGAGGCAAAAAATGACAGAATTGACGTTCCTGTACTGTTGGGACACAACTTTCTTTTAGGAAAGCTTTCTGCATTTGTAGGTCCTGTTGCGTCTTACAACCTTGGTACAGACAAGACTTATGCTAGTTTCAAAGAAAACGCTAAGAATGAATTTACTGTTGGTTACCAGTTTGGTGCTCAAGCTACACTTTCCAAGTTTGTAGTCAATGCAAGATACGAAGGTGCTTTCTCCAAAGATACCAGAGTTTTCACCTCTGTAGCAGGACAGGAAATCCGTTATGATAACCGTCCAAGTATGTTTATCCTCGGTATCGGATATAATTTCAATTAAGAGAATTACCATTCTATAAAATATGAGAAGGCTGGAAAAATTAATTTCCAGCCTTCTTCATATATAGACCTTAAAAATTCACAAACACAATCTTGTGAGAAATTGTTTTTGCTTTACAAAAGTAGAGGCATTTGGGCAAATTTCTTTTAACGCAATAAATAAAAAATAGAACAATATTAATATGTTTTGTTTATTTTTACATAAAAATAACATTAACTGGAATGAAAGTTATTCTAGAACATATTTCTCCGGACGACAACAGCTCCTTCAAAGTATTCCATATCAAGGATATTCCGATTTCAGAGCTCAACTGGCAGTATCACTATCATCCTGAAATTGAGATCGTTTGCGTCCTCAAGGGGAAAGGGACACGTCACGTTGGCTATCACAAAAGTCATTTTGAAGACGGTGCGCTGGCGCTTATTGGCTCCAATATTCCCCATTCCGGACTTGGTCTCAACGCAACAGATCCGCATGAAGAAATCGTTATTCTTTTCAGAGAGGAAATCTTGTCTCTGCCGGAAGGTGAGCCGGATAGCAACGCCATCAGAAAACTGATAGAAATGTCCAGATACGGCGTTCTGTTTTCTTCCGAAGTAAAAAACAGGATCATTCCAAAGCTGGAAGTCATCACGCAGTCAGAAGGTTATACCAGATATCTGCTTCTTTTAGATTTGTTATTTGAGCTCTCAAAAACCGAGGATTATGAACTCCTGAATACGGAGATAATGCCATATACAATCGTCTCCAGAAACAGAGTACGTCTGGAAGCGGTTTTCACCTACGTTGAGAATGGTTATCAGAATGAAGTAGACATCCAGCAGGCCGCTGATCTGGCAAATCTTACAAAGCCGGCGTTTTGCAATTTCTTTAAAAAAGCGACTTCTATTACCTTCGTGGAATTCGTGAACAGATACCGTATAGATAAGGCCTGCATTCTGCTTTCGCAAGAAAAAAGCATAGCAGAAAGTTGCTATGCTACGGGTTTTAATAATATTACTTATTTTAATAAGATCTTTAAGAAATATACCAAGACTACACCTGGCCAGTTTATCAGAAGCTTATAAAAAGTTTTCTTTGTTCAGGCTGTTATCCAGACGCTGCTTTTCCAGTTCTGCTTTTTCTTTTTGAAGCTGTCGGAATTCTTCCCGGTTCTTGGCTTCTTTCAAAGAATTTCCCTTACTTACGTATCCGATAATTCCCCCGATGATAAAGCCAATACCGACTCCCGAAAGTGCTCCGTAAATGACCCGCAGGTCAATAGCCATATCATTAAGATAAAATAACAGAGCGCCAAGACCCAATAAAACAAGTCCGATAATAATTAAACTTTTCATATTTTGATGTTTTTGATTTTATAAATTTAATCAAAAAAATTAAAGTTTACCACCTGCGGCTTTGTAATATTCCAATGCTTTTGGCATATCGGCATTCAGATCAGCAATTCTATTTGCAGGATTCGGATGCGTAGACAAGAATTCCGGAGGTCTGTTTCCCGTAGAAGAAGATTCCATTCTCTGCCAGAAAGACGTCGCAGATCTTGGGTCGTAGCCGGCCATTGCCATTAGCTGCAATCCCATTTCGTCTGCTTCAGATTCCTGCTTTCTGCCATAGGCTAACAGTCCCACCTGAGCTCCAACCGGATATACTTTTTCAAAAATACCTGCCCACTGGCTGTTAGACATTGTTCCGCCAATCAGACTTCCGCCGTATTGTGCCAGCATTGCCTGGGAGATTCTTTCGTTTCCGTGCCCGGCAAGTGCGTGAGACACCTCGTGACCCATTACAACAGCTACGCCATTATCATCTTTGCAGATCGGCATTATTCCACTGTAGAAAGCAACCTTTCCGCCGGGCATACACCATGCATTTTTCTGAGCATCCTGAATAAGGTTGAATTCCCAGCTGTAGTTGGCCAGATCAGATTCACGACCGATATTTTTATAATAAGCATAGGCTGCATTTTTAATTTTTGCGCCTACATTTTTCACCCTGTTGGCATCTGCAGTTCCGGTAACCACTTTTGCGCTGGAGAGCGTTGTTCTGTATTCTGCAGCAGCAGCAGTAGCTATCTCGCTGTTGTTCGCAATCTGGATAGACGATCTTCCTGTCACCGGATTTGTGACGCAAGCCGTTATACCAAGTCCTGCTATCACATAGCTTGAAATTTTGAAAATTTTCATCGTTTTTTGATTTTATTAATCTTATTTGTGCTTTACAAGTATTATTCCAAAAATTATTCTTTATTGAGGAAGGCATCCCAACCCTGCGCTGTGAGAGGAATCAGTTGATTGGATCCGCGGGCAATCAGAAAATTGCCTTCATTGTTTTCTGTGGCATGGCCGATGATGGTAAAATCCGGATGGTTTTTAATTTTATCAAAATCAGAAGGCGAGATGGTGAAGAGCAATTCGTAATCTTCGCCACCGTTCAGGGCTGCCATTGCAGGATTCAGGTTCAGTTCATCGGCCGTGTGGATAGAAGTCTCATCCATTGGGATTTTTTCTTCATAGACGTTAAAACCAACTTTCGACTGGTCAGACAGGTGCAGCACTTCAGAAGCCAATCCGTCGGACACGTCTATCATAGAAGTCGGGAGAATATCCAGCTCCGCCAGTTTGGTTTTGATGTCAGTTCTTGCTTCAGGCTTCAGCTGTCTTTCCAGAATATAATCATAGCCTTCCATTTCCGGCTGCATATTGGGGTTGGCAAGATAGACGGAATGCTCTCTTTCGAGGATCTGCAAACCTAAATAAGCGCCTCCCAAATCACCGGTTACGACCAAAAGATCGTTTGGCTTTGCACCGCTTCTTTTGACAATATTTTCTTCTTTCTCGAGTCCGATTGCTGTGATGCTAATCACCAGACCAGCGTTGGAACTTGTTGTATCTCCGCCAACTAAGTCTATTTTGTATCGGTTACAAGCCAGTGCTATTCCGTCATAGATTTCGTCCAGTGCTTCTACAGGGAAACGGCTGGAAACAGCTACTGAAACCAGGATTTGCGTAGGAGTTGCATTCATCGCAGCAATATCGCTGAGGTTTACTACCACAGCCTTGTAACCCAGATGTTTCAATGGCACGTAGCCGAGATTAAAATGAATCCCTTCCGCCAGCATATCCGTTGAAACAACTACTTTTTGCCCTTCAGCATCGATAATTGCTGCATCGTCTCCAATGGAAAGTTTTGTCGAATTTTGAACAATTGGGAAACTTTCCGTCAAATGTTTTATCAAACCAAATTCTCCAAGTTTGGAGATCGGTGTGAGTTCCTGTGATTTATCTTCTAGCATAATTTTATTAATCATTAATTATAATTGATAACTGATGAACCTCAGTTCTCAAAATCATTGTTTTACCGGATCTTTTCTGTGAAAATTGAAGTATCAATATTTTCCGGACGGAAGGGCAGTGTTTTCAGAAATTCTCGCGTAATTATCTGGACGTTTTCAGATTTGAATTCTTCCATCACCAGGATAATATCTTCCGGCGGCGTGGTTATTTTTCTCAGCATAATATCTATCCAAACGCCTGTAGCTTCTGCGGTGGCACAGTGAGTACCATCGGGCAGATAAAATTTATGCACAAACTGATAGATGGATCCGTCTTCTGACAAAGAAGCCACCTCCAGGCCCACATACACGGTTTGATCTGCATATATTTCTTTGAAAAAAGAATAGCGCTCGTGCATCATCACGGGACCTACGCCCCAGCGGTTGAGCTGCGTGAGCCCTATCTTATTTTTATTGAGGAAAGCCATTCTCGTTTGCGAGCAATAGTCAACGTAGGTGGAGTTTCCGAGATGGCGGTTGGCGTCGATATCGCTCCATCTCACTTCAAATTTATGGTAATAAACAGACATGTTTTCGATTTTAATATTCTTCAAAATTAACCATTTGAGATGGATCTTAAAAATGTAATTTTGCAGCAATGAATTCCAGCAAAAAGAAAATATTTATTATAGGAGGTGGTGCAGCAGGCTTTTTTGCGGCCGCTAATATGGACGAAATGCTTTATGATGTCACCATTCTGGAGCAGAATTCCGACGTACTGCAAAAAGTAAAAATCTCCGGAGGGGGCCGGTGCAATGTCACGCACGCCTGTTTTGACCCGAGAGAACTCGTCAACTTCTACCCAAGAGGAAACCGCGAACTGCTGGGTGTTTTCACCAAATTTCAGCCTGGTGACACGATGGAATGGTTTGAGAACCGTGATGTGCCTCTGAAAATCGAAAAAGACAACAGGGTTTTCCCAACGACAGATTCTTCACAAAGTATTATCAATGCGATGGTAAATGACGTGAGGAATAAAAACTTCGAGGTGAAGACTCAAGTTTCCGTCTCAGAAATAATTCGGGACAATGAAGGCTATCATATTAAAACAAAACAAGGCGATTTCCAGGCAGATATTGTAATTTATACCACTGGCAGCTCTCCAAAATCCTTGAAACTAATCCAGAATCTGGGGCATAAAATTGTGGAAGCGGTTCCTTCTCTGTTTACTTTTAATATCAAGGACGATCTTCTGAAAGATCTACCGGGAACAAGTTTTGAAAACGCAGAAGTCAGCATTCCAAGTTTGAAAACTGTAGAAAGCGGACCGCTGCTCATCACACATTGGGGACTTTCCGGTCCTGCTATTCTGAAAATATCTGCATGGGAAGCGCGAAATCTTGCTCAGCTGAAATATAATTTTGAGATTGAGGTCAATTTTATTTCACAGCCACTTGCAGAAGCTGAGGAATTATTAAAAAATTTTAAAAACAGCAATCCGAAAAGGTCTATTGCCCAGTCCAAAATTTTTGAGGTGACCAATCGTTTCTGGAACAAAATCCTGGAAGTCTGCCGTATTGATCCTGAAAAACAGATTGCCAATATTTCCGGAAAAGAAATGGCTTTGATTCTGGAAAATCTTTGCGCCAAAAAACTTAAAGTTACAGGAAAGTCCACCTTCAAAGATGAATTTGTCACCGCTGGTGGCGTAGATCTTAAAGAGGTTAATTTTAAAAAAATGGCTTCCAAAATCCTTCCCGATTTTTACATCGCAGGTGAGGTCCTGAATATCGATGCAGTTACCGGCGGCTTCAATTTCCAGGCTTGCTGGAGTGAAGGGTGGCTCATTGCTCAACATTTGAACTCAAAATCGTTATAAATAAATTTCAAAAATTTTTTTTAGCAAGGAAACTACCATTAATAGTGTAATGGCGTGATATTAAATTCCTTAAAGCTATGAAAATTGCAGAAATGTTTTGTTTTTTTTGCAAATAGTATTTATCTTCGCCCCGTATTTAATGTATTATTGCCAGTAATTATCAGATTATGGCGTATATTCTTTAATTATAATAAATTATTGACCGTATTCTTTTCTAATATTGTTATCATATTTTACTTTTAGAATAGAATCAAAAAAAACACAAAAACACACACACAAATGATTGAACATACACACACGAATTCTTTTTATTTACAATAATAAAACGCACAGTTCTGCCTATATCGCTGCAGAAATCAGATAATTTACAAGTATTTTACCTCTCGCCTTCACATCTCAACGGTAAGTGTTGATTATAGCTTTACTTCCCCCTACCTGCAAGTCAGATTATTAATACTTCGGCAGAGATTATTGCATACCAAGGGATCCTGGATCCTATCAATAATCTGTACAAACTACTTTCAAAAACAACACACATTATGATAAAAAATATTTTCCGGACTACGTTATTGTTTCTCAGTCTTTTCACTCACAGAGTACATGCTCAAACTAATATTGCTTTGGGCAAGCCGGTCACATATTCTACAGGGACAGGCAAAGGTGCTGCGCTTGCAGACGGCGATTTTGCTACCAATTTTCAAACTAGTAATACACTTGGTCCTCCCAATGCAGAATGGATACAAATCGATCTTGGCGCAGATTACCTTATAGAAAATCTGGTACTCGGGGGTCTTCCCACGGGTACGAATGACAGGCGGTTTATGATTGTAACCTGGCCGAGCACGGTTGCATTTACTCCTACTGCACAACCTGACACCGCTGGTTATCTATCCAATTCGTTTCTTAACCGTTTGATCTATACAGATCCTGCTCTTGTCAATGGAAGCAATGTATTTGGTGAGTCGGCCGCAAACCCCAATACACCAGGAAATGCAGGTCAGACTCTTGGGCCTGTCTATCCTACAGAAGTAATTGGAGGCGTCAGCAGACCGGTACTCAGGCTAAATGTGGGGATTCATGAAGCCCGTTATATTAGGATTATCAATCTGCAGGATACCTCTTTAGGATTTTCAGAAGTGCAGGTTTATAATACCAATATTTCACCTGTGAGGGTGTTCAAGAATGGTGGCTTCGAGCAAGGTACTACATCAGTTCAAAATGTGGTAAGAGAAGCTCTTGTTCCGGGATGGAGCACTACTGATCCTGTAGGAATGTATGATCAGGATCCTGCAATTCCGGCTAATGGGTCGTATATAGAGTTCTGGCAAAGCGGCTTCGGCGGAGTTCCGTCTGCTGAGGGCAATTATTTTGTAGAACTGAATGCCAATGCCAGTGGGATGCTTGTGCAGGAGCCAATGTGTGTACTTCCCAACGAAACCTTTACGTGGTCCTTCGCTCACAGGGGCAGGTTTGGAGTAGACAGGATGGCATTAGTAATCAATGATCAGGATGTTGCGCAGTTTGATGACAGCAATCTCACTGGAGGAACCCACTCAGTTGTTGCAGGCTCTGTGACAGCATCTGCTACGGCGACACTCGTGAGTACGGATGCCAATGGCTGGACACGCTACAGTGGAACATGGACCAATCTGAGTGGTACTTCTGCGACGATCAATTTTGGTTTCAGGGCGGTAAGTTCTTCCGGAGGTACGATATCCGCAGGAAATTTTCTGGATGATGTGAAAATGACGACTAACAATGCTGTTGCAGGTTTTGCCAGCCCAACATTCCAGGGTGTAGAAAATATTCCTACTGCCAATCTGCCCATTATTGTACTTTCAGGGAATGTAACTACTGCAACTACCATCGAACTGAATGTAGTAGGTGGAACGGCTACCAGAGGAACGGATTTTGCAACAACGCCTGCCTCGGGAATTATTTCGGTGTCGGTTCCTGCAGGGAATTATGATGGTACTGTTGCAACAGGAATCAGCCTTGCTCCGTATATGCAGATCCTAAATGACACAGTGTCGCCAGAAGCGGACGAGACCATCATTCTGCAACTCCAAAATTCCGGAGGCAATATTCTACTTGCTGGGCCAAGCTACTGCGAGCCATTCTACACACCGGTAACTTATACAGTAAAAGACTTCCCCCGCTGTTATAAGCCGGCCACTACAACAGGCACTGTCTTACCAACAAATCATGGCATCACTGCTCTTGGAAGAGCTGGCAACTGGCCGATGGTGAGAACAGGCGCGTGGACAGTACTAGAGGCAAAAACGAAAGGATTTGTTATCAACAGAATTGCCACGACAGTTGCAGTAACTGCTATTTCTAATCCAGTAATTGGGATGATGGTCTATGATGCCGAGGCAGATTGTCTTAAAATCAATACAGACGGGACATCGTCAGGTTGGAAATGTTTCAACACCCAAACTTGTCCTTAAATAAAATTAGCGTTGCCAGAATCCTGAGATTCCGGCAACGCCTTTTTATAAAATCAAAAACATAAAAGATGAAAAAAATAATTATAACAGGTACACTGCTGATCTCATCGGTCATTTTCGCACAGGTAGCCATAGGAAAAGCAGCCATCAGCACCCTGCCGGATAATGTAACACCAAATCCGAGTATCTCTCTGGAATTTGGAAATGGCAACAAAGGTATTGTCTTGCCTTGGGTGACCTCCGCAGGGAGTGTAACCGGAGCAGTGAATGGCACCATAATCTACGATACCACGGATAAGAAGGTAAAAGTAAAGCTGAACTCCGGCTGGAAAGATCTTTCGATAGATGCTACCGGCGTTGTAGATACCACTTTGCAGAACGCACTGTCTGATCTTCCCAACTCAAAGACACAGATTGGAGGGAATCCAGCGACAGATTCTACGCCGGGGATTTTGGTTTTAGCAGACACAGACAAAGCGATGATCCTACCGAAAACCACATATTCCGCTATTGTGAATCCCGCTTCCGGGATGATGGTTTATGACACCACGGCAAATCAACTGGCAGTCTTCAACGGGACAGTCTGGACTTTCTGGAAACCTTAAAACAACAGAAATAAGGCTTTAACACTTTAATATTATATAATTAAATTGCAGTTTGTAAAATGTCAAAGTTTTGCAACTGCAATTTTTTTTAATTTAAAAATCGCCAACGGAATCGGTGTAACGCAAGGAATTCTGAGGATTATCTAAAATATCATTGTCTACTATTACAAAATCTTATTAACTTTGACAGCATATCTAATTATCCTACAAAAAATGAAATTCTCAAAGAATCTTTTTTTATCACTGATCGTTTTCCTGGCTTTTGTATCCTGTCAAACCAGAGTTGTATCTCCCAACAGACCAATGCGCGACAATTCTGTGGAACTTTATAAAAAATATACCATCCAGACTAAGGATGCAAAGACTCAGAAAGTGGAAGTTTTGAAAGTCGATAATACGAAAATCTATGGTAAAAATAAAGCCGGCGAAATGGTAGAAATCGAGAAAAGTGAAGTTCGCGAAATAAGAAAACCGGATGTCATCTCTTCAGTTATTGTTGTTTTAGCAGCTGTTGCGGCAGTTGTTTTTATTCCGATCTAGATTATCAGGCAATGTTTGGCTTGCTAACATCCAAAAATTTAGTTTTTAAAAGTATCATTGCACTTGCTTTTATTTACTTTTTTGGACTGATGCTGAAAATAACTTTAGACTACGTCCCGATAAGTTCCAATGTCAGTTTTCTGATGATCAAACAGACGGAAGTGCATTCCCGACCGGAATATCTTCCTATTTTTTACATACACGTTTACAGCAGTATTTTCGCTTTGTTGGCAGGATTTATTGCTGTTTTTTTTGATAAAAACCTAAAATACCTGCACCGCTTTTCTGGCAGGATTTATGTTATTGTGACCTTACTACTGTCGTCAATATCAGGTATTTATATTGGCTTTTTCGCAAATGGTGGATGGATTGCAAAATTGGCCTTTGTTTTACTTGGAATACTCTGGTTCTACAGCACATTCAGGGCTTATGCAGAAATCAGGAAACGGAATATACGTAAGCACAGATTCTGGATGTGGCGCAGTTTCGCTTTAGCATTGTCAGCGATTACCCTGCGGATGTGGAAGGTTATTTTAGTATATTTATTCCATCCCAATCCGATGGATGTTTATCAGATTATTGCCTGGCTCGGCTGGGTTCCCAACTTATTATTAGTAGAATATTTGATTAAAAAACAAAAACCATGAAACAGCTATCTATTATTTTTTCAGCCATTGTTTGTACTTCTGCGTTAGTTTCCTGCAAAAAAGAAACGACAGAAGTTACGGAAAAACTTCCGGCAAAAGATTCCGTCGTGGCGAGTCAGGAAGTCCACAAAGAAATGTACGGTGTCTACTATGGCTACTTTTCTCCCGATGATACGCCCGACGATGGCGAATATCCAGATGAAGATTTCGTGAAAAAGATCTCTCTTAAAATAAGTAAAATAACGAAAGACAGCGTTTACGGTCAAAGCGTTTTGAACGGAAATCAACGTCCTTTCCGCGGAATCCTGAATGAGAATACCAGTTCATTCGTATTGGATGAGCCGGGAACGGATAAATCTGACGGTCGATTTGATGTTAAAATAAAAGGAGACAGCATCATAGGCAGCTGGACTGCCTTTAATCAGTCTGCCGTAAGAATTAAAACCAAAACCCTGAAACTCGAAAAGAAGGAATTTGTTTATAATCCTAATTTTATGCTGGACAAAGACACCGATCTAGTAGACTGGACAAGCCATAAAACTGCCAAAGTATCCTACGGCAAAAATGACGACGGCTCCGAGGAATCTTATGAAACAGATCAGCAGCGATATGCCACCAACGCTATATTTACAATCAATGCTTCCAAACAGAAACTGACCGAAAAAGACCTGAAAAACCTCCCAAAACTGGATATGGAAATCATCAAAAATGCCATATTTGCAAGACACGGCTATTCATTTAAAAAAGAAACTTTCCGTCAGTTTTTCAATCAGTCAGCGTGGTACGTTCCGGTTTCCAATAATGTAGATGCAGAACTTACACCTTTAGAAAAGGAAAATGCAGCGCTTCTCAACCGTTTTATAAAATATGCGGAAGACCATTACGATACTTTCGGACGGTAAGATTTTGTCTCAATAAAATATAAGATTACACAGCCGCAAAGGTAGCAGAGGATATCTATCCAGCTGAAAGAGTTGCCAAGAATGATCATCATAATTCTGTTGTCTTTGAAACCCAGCAGCTCTCCGAAGTGGAAATACTGTGCAAACTCTATCAGGCAGGAAAAGATAAAGATGCCGATAATCAATTTCACAGGTTCCAGATTGAAAAAAGCTTTGACAAAGTAGTAGATAAGCATCACCACGAAGACATCACCGAGATAGGCTCTTACAAAAAAAAGGTCTTTCAGCTTGGTTGCAATCAAAACTTCTGTCAGAAATAGAGCGACTGCAATCAGGAAATATTTGAGATTAAAATTCATATGGTAAATTTGGAGTTGGGATATTTAACGGTTCTGTATTCCAGATACGCAATCAGGCTGTAGTATCCGACAAAAAGAAAAAATTTACCCGCCATAGACATTACAACGCCGTCGCCCAGCTTTTCGTGATGGATGATTCCCAGCTTACCAAGCACAGATTCTGTAACAGCTACAGTGAAACTGACAGGAAATACTAATAGAAAACGCTTCATCTTTGCCATACCGAGACTGCTTTTTTGGTCCTGAGAGAGATTGAAAAGCAATTGCCTGTTCGCTAGAAATAAAGCCAGAAACGTATTAAAATAAATAGAGTTGAAATCGAATTTGAAGAAGAAAAATATGAGAGCAGCAACGAGGATTGTAAGTAAAATAATCCTTCTGATATTGTCCGGAAAATAAATAAGTACGATAATGGGAACGGCAAGAAAAACATCAAAAAACCAAAGGTAAATATAATTCTTTTCTATGTCAGAATTTTGAGAATCCGGAAACAGTGCTATGAAAATATATTGCACAGCGAGCAGTCCAAAGGCAATGGCGGTCTCATATTTTGAAAAGAAATGCTGCGTTTCTAAAATTTTTGTATGGTTAAAAATGGCTGTTAATTTTATCAAATTTAAAAATAGTATTTGATATTACAAGTGAATTGACAAAATGAATATCTTTGAAAAAAATAATAATTATGAAAAATTTAATTGTAGTTCTCAGTCTGTTTCTGAGTGTTGCGGCTTATTCTCAAACAAAAAAAGCGGCAGAAACTGATAACACCATTTATGCGTCGGTTGATAAAATGGCAGAATTTCCCGGTGGAATTGGAGCCTTCAGAAATGAGTTTGCTAAAAATGTAAGCACAAAAAAGATCAAGCAGAAAGGTGTTTTCCGCACAGAAGTGACTTTCGTAGTGGAAAAAGACGGCACCATCTCCGAAGTCAAAGCTGTTGGTCAGAATGCAGATTTCAACCAGGCGGCTCTGGAAGCTATGAAAAAAATCACCACAAAATGGACGCCGGGTAAGAAAGACGACGTTCCTGTAAGATACAGATTCAGATTTCCGGCTGCTTTGAATGTAGATTAATCGTCTTCGGTTTGATTTTTGAAATTCATTAATGAAAATTCACCTTATGAAAAAGTTATTGTTAATTGTTTCCGTGGCGTTTTTGGCGACAGGATGTGTACAGGACAAAGAGAAAAGAGATGAGAGAAAAGCGGATCACAGCGCAGAACATATGCGCAATGCCGGTATAGATTCTGCAGCGTCTACAAGTGACAAAAAAGCGGATACAGTGGGAATAGCGCCTCAGAAATAATAGCTATTTACCAATCATTTTTTTAATCGAATTCAGCTTCATCAAGGCTTCAATTGGCGTCAAAGTATTGATGTCAATTTTTGTGAGTTCTTCCCGGATGTTTTCCAAAACCGGATCATCCAGCTGGAAGAATGACAGTTGAAGGTTCTCCTCCGTCACCCGTTTTATCTTCTCTCCGGAATCCTGCGTAGATCTGCTGGATTCCAGAGTTTTAAGAATCTCATTGGCCCGGTTCACTACTTTCGACGGCATTCCTGCCAACTTGGCCACGTGAATTCCAAAACTGTGTTCGCTGCCACCGGAAATCAGCTTCCGCAGAAAAATAATTGTTCCTTTGGCTTCCTGGATAGAAACGTGGAAATTCTTGATCCTTTCAAAATTGATAGACATCTCGTTCAGCTCATGATAATGCGTTGCGAACAGTGTTTTCGGCTGCGTAGGATGCTGGTGCAGATATTCTGCAATGGCCCACGCGATGGAAACGCCATCATAAGTAGAAGTTCCACGACCGATTTCATCCAGTAAAATCAAACTTCTGTCTGAGATATTATTAAGGATATTGGCAGCCTCATTCATCTCCACCATAAAAGTAGATTCGCCGGCAGAAAGATTGTCCGACGCGCCAACTCTTGTGAAAATCTTGTCTAAAGTTCCAATTTCAGCGTGTTTGGCGGGAACAAAACTCCCTATTTGAGCTAACAGAGAAATGATGGCAGTCTGTCTCAGGATCGCTGATTTACCAGCCATATTCGGGCCTGTTACCATAATGATCTGTTGAGAATCTCTGTCCAGAAACACATCATTGGGAATATAGGATTCGCCCAGCGGCAAAGACTTTTCAATAATCGGATGCCGTCCTTCTCTGATATCTAATGAGAAAGAGTCGTTGAGGATTGGCTTCGTATAATTCTCCTCCACAGACAGTTCAGACAATCCTGCAGCACAGTCCAGCTCGGCTATCAGCTTTGAATTCTCCTGTAGCTGATCGATATAAATCATCACATTTTCGCACACATTCCTGTAAAGTCTGAGCTCCAGCGCACTGATTTTGTCGGTAGCGCCAAGGATCTGCGTTTCATATTCTTTAAGTTCTTCTGTAATATAACGCTCGGCATTTACCAACGTTTGTTTACGAATCCATTCGGCAGGAACTTTATCTTTATGTGTATTTCTGACTTCGATATAATAGCCGAAAACACCGTTGAAATCGATTTTCAGACTCGTGATCCCGGTTCTTTCGATTTCACGTTGGCACATTTCGTCCAGAAAACCGCGGCCTTTACTTTGAATATTTCTTAAGTGGTCAAGTTCTTCTGAAATCTCTTCACGTATGACATTTCCTTTATTGATGTTGACCGGAAGCTCATCATTCAGATGATTTTTTATCAATATGATAAGCTCTTCCAGATTTATGATGGGATCAATCCAGGCCAGAACATCAGGAAATTTCAAAAGCTTTAACCTGATTTCCTGAATGTTGACAACAGACTGCCGTAGGTAACCTAATTCTTTAGGTGAGATCTTTTCGGCAGCCAGTTTTCCTATTAACCGGTCGAGGTCAGAAATGCCTTTCAAAAGATCCTTAACCTCATATTTCAAAGATTCTTCTTTGTTCAGAAACTCGATAAGACTGAGTCTTCTATTGATATCGCTGATATTTTTCAGAGGAAGAATAATGCGCCTTCTCAACAAGCGGCCGCCCATCGGTGTGCAGGTTTTATCGATAATGTCCAGAAGTGATTTTCCCTGCTGACTGGCAGAATAGACGATTTCCAGGTTTCGCAATGTAAAACCATCCATCATCAGATAATCATCCTGCGGAATCAGATTGATTCTTGTAATGTGCTGCAAGAGAGAGTGATGCGTATCCTCAACCAGATAAGCGAAAATAGCACCGGCTGCGGTGACACCCAATTGATATTCTTCGATCCCAAAGCCTTTGAGAGACTGGGTTTTAAAATGCGATGTCAGTTTTTCGTAGGCATAAGGATACCTGAATGCCCAATCTTCCAGCTTGAACGCACTTTTATTTTTTAATTGAGACGGAAGTTCTGTGGTTCTTTGGTAAATAATTTCGCTCGGATCAAAGGTATGAACGATGTGCAGAAGTTTTTCCAGATTGCCTTCGCTTACGAGGAATTCGCCAGTAGAAACATCTACCAGCGCCAGTCCGTATCTTTCTTTTTCCTTGTGAAGAGACAGCAGGAAATTGTTTTTCTTGGAGCTCAGCACCTGATCATTGAAGGTAACTCCGGGTGTTACCAACTCCGTCACACCACGTTTTACGATGCCTTTGACGGTTTTCGGATCTTCCAATTGGTCGCAAATGGCGACGCGCAAACCTGCTCTCACCAGTTTCGGGAGGTAAGAATCTACGGAATGGTGCGGAAACCCGGCCAGTTCTATATGGCCTTCGCCATTGGCTCTTTTGGTCAAAACAATACCTAAAATCTGAGAAGTGCGGATCGCATCCTGGCCAAAAGTCTCATAGAAATCTCCAACGCGGAACAGCAAAAGTGCATCAGGATACTTAGCCTTGATGGTGTTGTATTGCGTCATTAAAGGAGTTTCTTTCTTAGCCAATTGTCAGATTTTTGAAGCGCTAAATTACAAAATTAATTCAGAGGAAAATGGGCGATATATGGGCAGCCAGCTGAGATTTTTAAAGATTTTCAGGCTTAATAGTAAAGAATATCGCAAAAGTATCAGTCTAATAAGCTTACTTGTCAAAAGAAAATTGAAGATAATCCGTTTAATTCTTAAATTTGGCTAATGAAAAATTATCTTTACCTTCTTATCATATCATTTTCTCTGATCAGTTGTTACACGTACAGGGCGAAAGCAGAAAACAATGAGAAAATACCTAGCAGGCAACAGTCCCAAACCGCATCAGATCAAATGATGGCAGAAAAAATAAGCATTGATTCCCAATCAAAAATTTCAGCAGTTGAAAAGGGAAGACCTAAAGCAAACAGGAATCAAGTTGCTTCTCAACCAATGACTGTTCAGCAAAAACTGGAGCCTAATAAATATTTCAAAGTAGAAGTGGGCGGCCAGCCGTACAAAATTCAGGTCGACAAGTGGGAAAGCGATACATTGGTAGCACACGTGGTGAATAAACCCAAGAAGGTGCTGAAGTTTCATAAAAATCAGATCAATCAATCCACTATTGCAGAGAGACGGTTTTCACAGCCGACAGCCGATATTATTACAGTTGTGGCCTATGCAGCAGCAGGCGTCGGAATCTGGGCTCTGGTAAAATAATTCATAAAGATGGGCGCAGGTTCTTCTGATAGAAAAATTAAGCGTTTGTTTAATTTCAAATCGGAATCATCAATAATATCTGTTAGAATTTATTTATAATTATTTTAAATAGTCTCATATTTGTATCCACAAAAGTTAAAAACAACTTTTTTCTTAAGCTTTTGACTATAATCTACTGATTTACAATGAAAATCGAGCAAATATATACCGGATGTCTTGCGCAGGGTGCGTATTACATCGTTTCCGAAAACGAAGCGGCCATCATTGATCCGCTGAGAGAAATCAAACCTTATCTGGACCGTCTGGAAAAAGATCAGGTATCGCTCAAATATATTTTTGAAACGCATTTTCATGCCGATTTTGTATCCGGACACCTGGATTTATCAAAGAAAACTCAAGCTCCTATTGTTTACGGCCCTACGGCGAAACCCGAGTTCGATGCCATCATTGCAGAAGATGAACAGATTTTTGAAATAGGAAAAATTAAAATAAAAGTCCTTCACACACCAGGACACACCTTGGAAAGCTCGACCTATCTTTTAATTGATGAAACTGGTAAAGAATCGGCGATTTTCTCCGGAGATACTTTATTTTTAGGTGATGTAGGCAGACCAGATCTTGCACAGAAATCCGGTGAGATCACAGAAAAAGATCTTGCAGGAATGCTGTATGATAGTCTTCACAGTAAGATTATCCCACTGGATGATTCTATCACCGTTTATCCCGCGCACGGTGCCGGCTCTGCGTGTGGGAAAAACATGCAGAAAGAAACTGTGGATACGCTCGGGAATCAGAAAAGAACCAATTATGCGTTGCGACAGCCCACGAAAGAGAGTTTTATTGATGAAGTCCTGGACGGATTGACTGCGCCGCCGAAATATTTCGGGATGAATGTGGCCCTCAACAAAGGCGGCTACGAAAGCTTCGAAACAGTTCTTAAAAAAGGCAACAATCCGTTGTCAGTTGCAGATTTTGAAACTGCCGCTGAAGAGACAGGTGCGTTGATCCTTGATACAAGAAGTGCCGCAGATTTCCATAAAGGTTTTGTTCCCAATGCGATCAATATTGGCCTCAAAGGTGATTTTGCGCCTTGGGTGGGTGCAATGATTGTGGACGTCCAGCAGTCGATAATCCTGGTTGCAGATGTAGGGACAGAAGAAGAAGTGATTACCAGACTCAGCAGAGTTGGTTTTGATAATGTGGTAGGCTTTTTACAGGGCGGATTTGAAAGTTGGAAAAATTCGGGTAAAGAAACAGATGAGGTCAGAAGAATCTCTGCCGAACAGTTTGCTGCGGAATATTCTGAAAATCAAAAAGTGATTGATGTAAGAAAAGAGACGGAGTACGAAGCGGAACACATTGATGAAGCGTACAGCAAACCGCTGGCTTATATCAATGACTGGGTGAATTCTATTGATAATTCTGAGCATTTTCATTTGCATTGTGCCGGTGGTTACAGAAGTATGATTGCGGCAAGTATTTTGCAGTCGAGAGGTTACAGGAATTTCACAGAAGTTGATGGCGGTTTCAATGCTATCAAGAAATTTGATAAAGTTCCTACGAGTAATTTTGTCTGTCAGACGAAAACTTTGTAATACTAAGGCTTCGAGAGCCTCAGTCTGGCGATGCAGAACCAAACTCTACATCTAAATTCTAATCTCTAACTTCTTTCAATATGTCACAAAAATTCCAGGAACTTATAGAATCCGAAAGACCTGTTCTGATTGACTTTTTCGCAACTTGGTGTCAGCCTTGCAAAGTGCAGTCTTCTGTTTTGAATTCTGTAAAAGAACAAGTTGGCGAAAAAGCCAGAATCGTAAAAATTGATATCGACCAATTTCCATCAATCGCAAATGAATATAATGTGCGTGGTGTTCCAACCTTAGCAGTTTTCAAAAATGGCGAAATGCTTTGGAAAGAAAGTGGCGTTCACGATGTGAATTCTTTGGTTGGTGTACTGGAGCAGTATTCTAATTAATGATTATATTTCCGCGAGAATCATAATTAAAACCCCAAATATGTTCTTTATTTGATGTAATGTTTCCTGCAAAATCATATTTTATTTCGGTGTATTTTCTAAAATTATTTATAGAAATTGAACGATAAAAATATTCATCTAGTAATGTAAATCTTTTCCAAGGATTATATGAATTGTCGTAATTTTCAAAAATTCTAACGGTTTTTTGTTTTGTATTAACGCCATTATTTTGTAGAATGTATTCGGACTTTGATAGATTACCTTTAGAATCGTAATAAAAATTCTCGATATAGGTCTCTATATAATCAAAAGGGTCTGTCGAATCATATGGCATATTTGGTAAAGTAGTCTGTATTTCGCTTAATTGGTTATTTATATATTTATACATTTTCTTTTCATCCCTATAATTACCATATGTATTGCTCGGTATCTCTTTTTGTGTAATTTGATTATTATCTAAGGTATAATATTTGGAGTTTTTTAGAACTGTGAAATTAGGAGATGAAGAAAAATCTTCAACAGTAACTTTATTTTTATCATAAACCAAAGCTGTGTATATTTTGTCTGTAAAATAACCGTTTAAACCTGTAGAGCCAGAAGCTGGTAAAAATCCGCCAGTCTTTTTTAGCAACCTGTTATTACTGTCATATTGAAAATTAAAACTTAATTCTGCATTATCATAAGAAGGATAACCAGGGTATAAGACAACGCTACTCATTTTTGTAATTAATGGTTCGTTGTTTTGTGTAATTTCATCTTCATTATCTCTTGAACAAGAAAAAAGAATAATGCTTAAAAAGAAAAAGAAAAAAATATTTTTCATTGATTAAAGTTTTCACAAAACTAAGAAATAATTTTAAACCCATCTCTCTCCGCCAAAAAAGGAAACTTAGTCCTAAATTCTTTTAATTCTTCCAAATCCCATTCAGAAATAACAATATTACTTTTCCTTTCCGAAATTTCTTTTCCATCAGGAAAGTAAACCAAAGAACTTTCTTCGTAATCGAGACCATAACCATCTTTTCCAATTCTGTTCAGTCCAAAAAGAAAGGCCTGATTTTCAATTGATCTTGCTTTTAAAAGTGTTTTCCACGCTTCAACTCTGTATTGCGGCCAGTTGGCAACGTACAGAATAGCATCGTAATCATCCTGATTTCTGGAAAATACAGGGAAACGCAGGTCGAAGCAAACCTGCAAAATGATCCGGAAACCTTTGTATTCTATAATTTTTCTTTCAGTTCCGGCGGAATAAATTTTATCTTCTCCCGAGTAAGAAAAAAGATGCCTCTTGTCATAATATTCAAAATTCCCGTCCGGAAAAACGAAATAAAATCTATTGTAAAATTTCCCGCTCTCTTCGATTGAAGCACTTCCGGCAACAGCGGTCTTTGTTGATTGTGCAAATTTCTTCATCCAAGTCAGGGTGTCCAGATTTTGGTCTGCCACTTCTTCTGCTTCCATACAAAAGCCTGTAGAAAACATCTCGGGAAGAAGGTATACATCGGCTTCTACAGAGGATAATTCATTTTCGATGGTCCTGAAATTATCTTCTTTATTTTTCCAGACGATATCCATATTGAGTCCGGCGATTCTTAGTTTTGTCATAACAGAAGATTTTTGTGAATGCAATTTATCACTTTAAAATTCGTTTCTAACCTTCATCCAAGAGATTTTGTGCCAATAAAATAATAACAATTTATCTTAACGAAGTCTTAATGAAAACAACCTCTAAATTATCATTTTGAGTTAAAGTTTCCCAAAGAACTGTTAAACTTAATGATAATAACTGATTGAAAATGATATAATTGTAATTTTGCACCACTAAAAATCAAACCTATTTTAATCCATTTATGAAGAAATTCCCACTGTTATTAGGACTCGTTTATTTGATGATTACTTCTTTTTTTCCTGTAAGTTCCGAGAATCTTTCTCACTCCAAAATCACGGTAAAAGAAATAAATCTAAGTCCTAAAAAGAATTTCTCACCAGTCAATGAAGCAGAAGAAGTATACAAAAATCTGCAGTTTGAAGGAGAAAAATTGAATTTTGAAGTCTTTGAAAAAGCCTTTCTGGGATTCCAAAATTTGAAAAAATCCGGCAAGCTGGAATCGTCAGCACATTTGCTTTCGGTTTGCGATTTCAGTCTTTCTTCCTGCAAAAAGCGCCTTTGGGTGATAGATACTGATGAGAAAAAATTACTGTTCAATTCCCTTGTAGCACACGGAAAAGGAACAGGTGAAGAGTTTGCAATGAATTTTTCCAATACGGAAGATTCTCACCAGTCCAGTCTTGGTTTTTATATAACAGAACAGACTTACAACGGAGACAACGGCTATTCTTTAAGACTATTCGGTATGGACAAAGGTTATAATGACGCCGCTTTGGAGCGTTGTATCGTCATGCACGGCGCCAACTATGTGAGTGAAGATTTTGTAAAAGCAGAAAAACGTCTTGGCAGAAGCTGGGGTTGCCCTGCTGTTCCAAGAGAGTTGGCTCAGCCGATCATCAACACCATTAAGAACAAAACCTGTCTGTTCATCTATTATCCGGATCAGAATTATCTTTCAAGTTCGGAATGGCTTAAGAATGATGCTCAGAAAGACCAAATTCTGACTTCTTCGGATCAGAAAATGGCGACCAATTAAACTATTCTAAAATTTAAATTTTAGTCAAAAAGAAAAATCCCTTCAGTTCAAACCGAAGGGATTTTTTATTGATTTTCTTTAAAATGTTATTGAGGATTTTTCACCAACAGTCTAAAACCTTCGCCGTGAACATTGATGATTTCCAGGCCATCATCTTCCTTCAGCAGTTTTCTGAGTTTTGCGATGTACACATCCATACTTCTGGCTGTGAAGTAATTTTCTTTTTTCCAGATCTTTCTCAATGCCAGATCTCTCGGCATAAAGTCGTTTCTGTGGATGCAAAGCAATTTAAGAAGCTCGTTTTCCTTTGGTGACAGTTTGTACTCATTATCGTTTACACGCAGTTGTCTCAGCATAGAATCAAAGAAGATATTACTGATTTTGAACTGCTCCTGATCTTCATTCTCCAAAACTGCGCTTCTCTGCAGGATGGCTTTTATTTTATATAGCAGAAGTTCTGTATCAAATGGTTTTGTGATATAATCATCTGCGCCTATCTGATAACCTTTCAGGATATCTTCACGTAGATTTCTCGCCGTCAAAAAGATGATTGGTGTATTTTTATCAATTTTCTTGACGTCTTCTGCGAGAGAAAATCCGTCTTTTTTCGGCATCATTACATCAAAAATGCAGATGTCAAATTCTTTTTCTGTAAACTCTTTCAGTCCCATTTCACCGTCTGTTGCCAATGTAACTTCGAAGTTGTTGATCGTGAGATAATCTTTGAGAACCGCACCAAAACTCTGGTCGTCTTCTACTAATAATATTCTATTGCTCATATCTTTATAATTGATGTTGATTAATAATTACTTGACGATAATGATTTGATAAATTGCTTATCTACTATCATTTATCATTTATTTTTATACCATTGGTAATTTAATTGTAAACGTGCTTCCTTTCCCTTTGTTAGAATCTACGGATATTTCGCCTTTATGGATTTCTACAATCTTTTTCACATAAGACAGTCCAAGACCTTGTCCTTTGACGTTGTGAATATTCCCGGTTTCCTCCCGGAAGAATTTTTCAAATATCTTTGTCCTGTTTGTGGCTTCCATTCCCATTCCTTTATCGGAAATCTCTATCACATAGAAATTGCCTTCATTTCGGGTACTGACTTTTATTTCCGGCGTCTCCGGAGAATATTTATTGGCATTGTCCAGCAGATTGATCAGTGCGTTTGAGATATGAAATTCGTCTACCAGGAAATTGTATTTTGTCGCATTAAAATCGGTGATCAGAGTTCCGTTTCGCTGGTCAACAATCAGTCGGAAAGATTCTGCAACATTTTTAATAAGCTGTCGTACGTTCGTTTCTCTCAGGTGAAGAGGCATCTCGTTTCTTTCCAGTTTGGACATATTGAGAACCGTTTCTACCTGTTTTTTCATCCGCAAGTTTTCTTGCTTAATGAGCCCTGAGTAGTATTTCACCTTGTCAGGATTGGTCGCAATCAGATCATTCGCCAAAGAATCGGCTGCTACAGAAATAGTTGCCAAAGGCGTTTTGAACTCGTGAGACATATTATTAATAAAATCAGTCTTGATTTCAGCAATTTTTTTCTGACGCATCATATAATTGATCGAAATAATATAAATCCCCAAAATCGTCAGCAATGAGATGAAAGTTCCCAAAAGCATCGGAAGATTGTGCTTTACCAGAGAATAATCTTTCCTCGGAAACACGATAGCGAGCGTGTAAAGCGTTCTGTCTTTGCTGTCTGTAAAAAGCGGATAAGTGTAATTGGTCTTATCTTTTTGGTCCAGATAGATATTATTGGCAACCGTTGTCAGCTGATTGGTTTTATTGATCACGCCATAGCCGAACTTGGTGTCTATTCCCTTCAGCCTCAACTCTTTAGTGATTACCGAATCTATGGTTTTGCTGTCTACCCTTTTTTCAATGGGAAGATTGGTAGCGCTCAGTCTCGCAAACTCCTTCATCTGAAAAGAATTATTGTCGATATCTCTGCTAATGTTGGTCGTCAGAGGTTCCGGAGAATTATTTTTGAGTTTCAGCTGACCTTCATCTTTGTACAGTTTGGTAGTATAAAGTGTATCGCCTTTTGCCGAAACCGGGATGTTCTGTTTCTCCACAATACTTGTCTGAAAGAGGATGTTTGAACGGTTTGCAGAGTCTGAACTTTGCTGAATATAAGTTTTTGTAGGTTGGTTGGAAGATGCCAAAACCTCTTTGCCAACGCCATTGTAGGTCTCATTCCAGTATTTGTTCACCTCAATCTGATTGACTTTCTGAGTAGAGGTTTCTAATGCGGAATAGACTTTGTTGGAGAAATCCTGCTCCAGAGAAGTGTATAATTCTTTGATCCAATACAACTGCAGAGAGACAAAAACGATTAGCGAGATTGTCATAAATACAGAAATAATCGGAATGAACTTATTATTCATATGATTTTTTAAGTTTGAAAAGTTAAAATTACTGATTTTAAGAATGTCTCAATAAAAAAAGACGTTTGAAATTATTAAATTTTTCTTAAAATCAACAGATTTAACAATTTATTGTGAATATCAAATATGCTGCCACACGAAAAGTTTGGTGTGATTTTTTATAATTAAGTTTGTATAAAAGAATAACGTTATGAATTCAGAAATTATTTTCAACACCGATTTAGACTCCGCAACGGCTTATGTATCAAAGATTTTTGATGCTGAAGTTTCAGAACTTTGGGATTATTTTTCCAAACCTGAGCTGATGGATCTGTGGTGGGCACCGGCACCGTGGAAATGCATCACAGAGAAAATGGATTTCCGTCAGGGCGGAAACTGGTTCTACGCAATGGCTGGTCCCGACGGCGAAAAACACTATGCCATCAACAACTATAGTGAGATTATGGAGCACAGAAGTATCTCCGGGACGGATGCTTTCACCGATGAAAAGGGAAGAATTATTTCAGAACTTCCGCAAACGACCTGGCTGATAGGATTCACAGGGATTGATGAGGGCACAAGAATGACCTTCAACTTGCATTTCAATTCCAGAGAAGAGCTTTCCCAAATCGCAGAAATGGGCTTTGAAGAAGGATTTAAAACGGCACTCAATCAATTGGAGGATTTGCTAACTCGTTAATTAGTAAATTGTTATCGATTAACAGTTTGGCAAATTAGCGCTTCCACAAATCAACAAAACGTTTAATCCAAATCAATCTCCTCATCTTCAAAATATTGAATAATCGCTTTTTTCATCAGAAGCAACTGTTCATTGGGTTTTAGTTCCGGCAAATCGTCTAGTTTATCATAATGCGGCCAGCCGTCTTCATAGTGGGTGAATTTGTAGTATCCAAAAGGCTCCAGCAATCGGCACACTGCGATGTGCAAAAGATTGACTTTGTCATCCTTCGTGAATTTCTGCTGTCCGCTTCCCAATTCCTGCACACCAATGATGAATAATAAGGTATCAATCGGCGGATTTTTTTCGGTCTGAAAATTGACTTCGAAAAAACGTTCTACTTTTTTCCAGATTTCTGCTTCGTTCATAATAATTATAATTGATAAATGATCGTTGATAAATGATTTTGTAATTGCTATTCGTTTGGTTTTCTGCGCAAAAACAGTGTTGGGATCTGCATTTATTATTTATTGCTTATCATTTATTTTCAATAGAAACGCATATTCCAATGCGATTTCCTTCAGACTTTCAAATCGTCCGCTTGCGCCGCCGTGGCCGGAGCTCATATCGGTTTTAAAAATCAGGATATTGTCATCCGTTTTCAATTCCCGCAGTTTTGCTGTCCATTTTGCAGGTTCCCAATATTGAACCTGGGAATCGTGGAATCCGGTAGTAATCAATAGATTTGGATAGTTTTTCGCTTCAATATTATCATAAGGCGAATAGGATTTCATATAATCATAGAATTCTTTCTCATTTGGATTTCCCCATTCGTCATATTCTCCGGTCGTCAGAGGGATGGTGTCGTCCAGCATTGTGGTGACGACATCCACGAAGGGAACCTGAGCCACTATTCCATTAAATAGCTCCGGATTGAGATTCATCACCGCACCAACCAAAAGTCCGCCGGCACTTCCTCCCATAGCGTAAAGGTGTTTTGGCGAGGTATAACGTTCTGAAATTAAGTGTTTTGCTGCATCAATAAAATCAAAAAAAGTATTCTTTTTCTGAAGCATTTTCCCGTCTTCATACCATTCTCTTCCAAGATATTCACCGCCGCGGATGTGGGCGATGGCAAAGATATAACCGCGATCCAGCAATGACAGTCTGGTGCTGGAGAAACTGGCGTCCACAGTGTGGCCATAGCTTCCGTAGCCGTAGAGTAGAAGCGGTGTGTTCTCAGATTTGATGGTGTCTTTGTGGTAAACTAAGGAGATAGGAACCTGTTTTCCGTCTCTCGCAGGCGCCCAGATTCTTTCTGAGGTATAATTTTCTTTGAAGAATTTTCCGCCCAAAACTTCCTGTTCTTTCAGAAGAATGGTGGTTTTTTCCTTCATATCATATTCATAAGTAGACGATGGCTTGGTAAGAGAGGTGTAGCCAAAACGTAATTTTTGGGTGTCAAATTCCATATTAGTTCCGATGTACGCTGTGTACGTGGGATCAGAAAATGGCAGATAGTGAGAATCTCCGCTTTTGCTTTCTATAATTTTGATTTGAAGCAGTCCGCGTTCTCTCTCCTCCAAGACAAAAAAATCATTGAAAATCTCAAAACCTTCCAGCAGTACATTCTCTCTGTGAGGAATGAAATCTACCCAGTTTTCGATGCCCGGATTTGCAACTTTTGTTTTTGCGATTTTAAAATTGGTCGCATCATCTGCATTCGTTACAATATAAAAATCATCCTGATAGTGTTCCACAGAATATTCCAGATCCTCCGTTCTTGGCTGAATAATCTTCCAGTCTGCAAAGACATTATCAGCGGGAATGAACCTGTGCTCGTCCTCATTGGTGCTGGATGAAGAGATGAAAATATAATCAAAAGTCTTGGCTTTGTAAACATTCACATCAAAAGTCTCGTCTTCTTCATGGAAAATCAAAACGTCTTTTTCTGTTTCTGTTCCCAATTCGTGGCGATGGATTTGAAATGCTCTCAGACTTTCATCTTTTCTAATGTAAAAGACATAATTGTTGTCATTAGACCAAACCGCTTTTCCTGTGGTGTTGTCGATTTCGTCTCCGAAGATTTCGCCGGTTTTTAGATTCTTGAAGAAAATCTTATAAATTCTTCGCCCCACAACATCAGTTGAAAAAGACAAAATATCATTATTCACGCTGATGGAAATACTTCCGATGTCGAAATATTCGTTGCCTTCCGCTAAAACATTGGCGTCCAAAAGAATCTCTTCCTCGTTCTCCAAGGTTTGAAACTTTCTTGAGAAAATAGGATATTCTTTCCCATCCTCATATCTTACGATGTACCAATATTGATTGAAAAAGTAGGGCAGAGACTCGTCGTCCTTTTTGTAACGGGCTTTCATTTCCTCATAAAGATCATTCTGAAGATCTTCCGTATCCTTCATTACAAAATCTGTGTAGGCATTTTCCTGTTCCAGATACTGGATTACTTCAGGATTTTCACGTTCGTTCATCCAGAAATAAGGGTCACTTCTTTTGTCCTGATGAACCTCGAGGTATTTTTCTATTTTTTTTGCTTTGGGAGCATTCATTTTGAAATTGGTATTAATTAAACCAGATAGACACTTAGCTTATAATCACTTTAACAAAAAATGGACAAAGCTGAATTGTCTTTCCTATTAAACTTAGATATTTTTTAATTTTCAGAAAACGCCGTGTCTATCGGGCTAAGAGTTTTCTAAGTGATTTTCAGAGGTGACAAAATTAAACAAAAAAACCATCCCGAAATCTCGGGACGGTTTTGATTTATGTAATCAATAATTACTTATTGATGCTTCTGACGTATTTTTCAATTGCCATTGTCATAGAAGGCGTTTCCTTTGAAGGCGCCATCACGTTGACTGTCAGTCCGGCCTCTTCTGCTGCTGCCTGAGTGGTGGTTCCGAAAACCGCAATCTTTGTCTCTTTCTGCTCAAAATCGGGGAAGTTGATTTTCAGAGATTTGATTCCTTGAGGGCTGAAGAATACCAGCATTTCATAATCATCGATGTTGATATCTGTCAGATCGCTGGCAACGGTTTTGTACATAATCGCTCTGGTCCATTCCACGTTTGCAGAATCCAGAACTTTGGGCACCTCCGGAGTCAGGATATCAGAAGATGGCAAAAGATACTTCTCAGAAGGGTGTTTTTTGAATAATGGTGCCAGGTCCGAAAATGTTTTTTCGCCAAAGCTGATTTTTCTCTTTCTGTAGACGATGTGCTTCTGCAGATAGTTGGCAATAGCCTCGCTCTGGCAGATGTAGCGCATAGAATCCGGAACTGAGAATCTCATTTCCTCAGCAAGACGAAAATAATGATCGATCGCGTTTTTACTCGTGAAAATGATCCCTGTATATTGCGTCAGGTCAATCTTCTGCGTTCTGAGATCTTTCGCATCCACACCCTGAACGTGAATAAAAGGGCGAAAATCGATTTTGATTTTCTCTTTTTTTGCAATCTCCAGATAAGGTGAAGATTCATTAGGTGCTGGTTGTGAAACTAAAATAGATTTGATTTTCATCTTATATTGTCTGTTTTACACTTAATAAAATAAGAACTTCCACAGTACCAGAACAGGTACTATTTGAAGCGTGCAAATATACAAAAATTTATAATACCATTTTTCAGGTAAAATAGCCTGATTGTGAAAAATATAGATGAGGTTTTTCAATACAAACAATGATATTAATACAATAATGATCCCATAAAAATATTGTACCAGATCTACCGGATAGTAGTAAAGTGCAAATCCTGCTGCAAGAAGCCCGATGGATTCCAAAAAGTAAAACTTGCTGGAGATCAGCGTCAAACCTTTCAGATTTTTGCCGTCGCCTATGCTATTGTAGAAAAGAAAAGTAAGTACATTCCTCACGGCATCGAAGGCTATGACTGCTAAAAAGGTAAAGCCAAACTTGTTAAGCTGCAACCCAAAAAGCTGAATGTCGGAGAATATTTGTGGTACAACCGGAACGAATTGTGACAAAAGGATAGACAGCATCACGCTTCTCACGATAGAAATTGTGGCCCAGGATGGTGTGAGATTGTTAGAATCTTCAATCTTTTGGGTGAGGAAATCTTTAATATTCGCATCACGGTTGAAAACAGACAGCACGATGATGTAAGCGAAAATACTCGCCAGGATACAATATACCACCCAATCATTATGTTCCGGAATTCTTACCAAGCTGCTAATTTTTTGCAAAAATAAGAATTACAAATTGTTATAGGTTTACTTCCCTCTGTTTTTTTTGGTGCTTGCGCTTTAGGTGGCAATTTATTTAGCGCGATTCATAAAATTGACAGCCTCATCAAACCTCTTGCTCCACGGCAAAAAGTATTGCAGCATCATTGGAATATGTTTCTTATTCAGCATAATTGGCTTCACGTCCGGCTGAAAAGGCTGAAGTGCTTTCACGAAATTCTCATTGGCAAGCTTGATAGACGGATAGGTTTTTTCTCCGACATAGATCAGAAAAGGTGGTGTTTTTTCATCAATGAAATAAATCGAAGACGCCTGTTTCCATTTCTCCGGATCTTTGCTCCAGGTGACATCATAATTATCGGCAGAAGTTGGCGGATATTTTTCCAGATAATTTTTCATGTCAATTCCCGCAGCATCAATTAAAATAATTCCTGAGATGGTGTTTTCCGGAATACCATATTTCGGATTCATCACTGCGGATGTAGCCAACTGTCCGCCAGCCGAATGTCCGGAGATGAAAATTCGCCTCGGATCGCCGTTGTATTTTGCTGCATTTTTTTTGGTAAACTGAATAGCAGCTGCAATTTCTTTGGTCATTTCGTCTACATCTGCTTTGGGACTTACGGTGTAATCGGGAACCACCACGGTTATATTCTGCCGCGCAAAGTTCTTGGCAAGAAGACGGTAATTGTTTTTGTTGCCGCTGTTCCAGTTCCCACCGTAGACAAAGATTAAAACTGGATTTTTTTGGTCTGAGGTTTTTTTCGGAGTGAAAATGTCCATCTTGACAGCTTCGCCCGCCTGGTTTTTGGTGTAGACAATATCTTTGTAGGCCGTCGTAGATTTGCAGCTTGTGACAATCAGGGCAAGGAAGACGAGTGTTATAAGTGATTTTTGCATTTTGTTTATTAATAAAATAATATACGACTATTATCAGTATTCAGATTGCTATGTCATTTTGAGGCCAACTATCGTTTTTCATAGAGATTAATTTATTTAATAATAAAATGTGAATATTATTTTAAATTTAGCATTGAGATTTCTGCTATATTCCTTCGAGGTATCTCCGTCATTCCTTTGTCGTTTCTTCGTTATCGGTGGATTGTCGAATTGATATTATTTTGATTGGAAAAATGTTATTTCATTAATTATACTTATTGGACTTAACTTTATAAAAAATTACTAATGATGAGAGCATTGAAAATTTGTGTTTCGTTCTTCCTATTTTCTTTATTTCTTTCCTGTAATAAGGAAGACATTGACTATGAGATAATAAATGATTTTATAAAAACAAACAAAATAGAAATATCGAATTTGCAAAGTGAACCATTCTGTTTTAAGAACCTTTACCTGACCAAACTTGAAGAAAATGCACTTAAGTTAAAAACCATTGAGGATGTATTATGTAGTAAAAAATTTGAACTACAAAAAATTCAAAGAAAGATAAAGGGTAAACAGGATACTGAGTGTAAAATTTCATATCCAGTATATTCAAATGACAAGTTGCATATTTATATAGTTGTATCAAATTATTACAGTAACGAAGTCAATTTTCATGAAGAGGTTATCCTTTATAAACTTATTAAAACCAGTGGTCATTGGAAAATTGCTGACTCATACAAGACGATTACACAAACATAATTTGTAAGCCAAACTGCAGAAAATCTTTCTTTACGGGTTCTATTAGCTAATCTTTCTATTAAAAAAAGTTAATTTCCACACCTCCAAATAAACATTAACGATTAAAGATTATCTTTGCGGATTATTTGCCGGATGAAGAAATTGGTTATTATTCCCACCTACAACGAAAAAGAGAACATCGAAAAGATCATTTCGGCTGTTTTTACTTTGGATCAGGATTTCCACGTTTTGGTGGTAGACGATTCTTCTCCCGACGGAACAGCGGAGATCGTCAAAAGCTTGCGGGAGAAGTTTCCGCTTCAGTTGCATCTGACTGTCCGGAAGATCAAAGACGGTCTCGGCAAAGCGTACATCCACGGTTTTCAATGGGCGATTCATAATCAATACGATTACATTTTCGAGATGGATGCCGATTTTTCCCACAATCCGAAAGACTTAGTTAAGCTTTATGAAGCCTGCAAAACGGCAGATATGGCGGTTGGATCCAGATATTCTCAGGGTGTGAATGTGGTAAACTGGCCGATGGGAAGGGTTTTGCTTTCTTATTTCGCATCAAAATATGTGCGTTTTGTTCTCGGACTTCCAATCCATGATACCACGGCGGGTTTTGTCTGTTTTAAAAAAGAAACATTAGTCGCAATCGGACTCGATAAAATCAAACTGAAAGGTTATGGTTTTCAAGTCGAAATGAAATACCGCGTTTTCAAAAAGAATATGAAAATTGTAGAAGTTCCGATTATTTTTACAGACAGAACCGAAGGTGTGAGCAAGATGAACGGCGGCATCATCCAGGAAGCAGTTTTTGGCGTCCTTAATCTGAAATGGAAAAATCTGATTGGAAAATTATAACAGTAAAAACCACATAAGCACAAAGAAATAAGAAATATAAATGAATAAGAAGGGTCAAATAGCAATTTTAACTTTTGGAGAAAATATTCTTCCTAAAAATCTATTGTGCCTGGGTGGTGGAAAACTTAATATGAAGCATCTTATTTTTTCTTTATTGATAATTTTCAACGTTTTGTCCTGTTCAGAAGCCATCGAGAAACCTAAAGATCTCCTGCCGGAAGATCAGATGTCTCAGATCATCGCAGATTTTGCCATCAACGAGCAGAGTTATACGATGGGCAACAGTATCAATTCTGAAAATGCCACCAGATTTATCCTGAAGAAATACAAGATGAAAGGCGAAAATTTCACAAAAAGCTACGAGTATTATATGACGAAACCAGACGTGATAGCAGAAATTCTGGACGAAGCTCAGAAAATTGTAGTGGCCAAAGATCCGAAAGCAGAGGCTTTCATCAATAAAAAATTAAAAGAAAATCCCGGAGTACCGCCGCAAGCAAGATAATCGGGATCAATGTAAGTTATGCAGAAATTTTTTGAAATCGAAAAAACGTCAGAATCCAAAGCAAGAGCTGGAGTTATCAATACCGATCACGGACAGATCCAAACGCCGATTTTTATGCCGGTTGGGACTGTTGCATCCGTCAAAACTGTTCACCAGAGAGAGCTGAAAGATGATATCAAAGCGCAGATTATTCTAGGAAATACGTACCATCTGATGCTTCGGCCAACGATGGATATTATGGAGAAAGCCGGTGGACTGCATCAGTTTATGAACTGGGATTTACCCATTTTGACAGATTCCGGTGGTTATCAGGTTTTTTCTTTGGCGAAAAGTAGAAAAATTACAGAAGACGGTGTTAAGTTCAAATCGCATATCGACGGAAGTACGCATTTTATGTCGCCCGAAGTTTCTATGCAGATTCAACGTCAGATCGGAGCCGATATTTTTATGGCTTTTGATGAGTGTATTGCTTATCCCAGTGATTATAATGCCGTGAAAACATCAATGGAACTCACGCACCGATGGCTGAAAAGATGCATCGAATGGACTGAGGAAAACAAAGAACTGTACGGCCACAAACAACGATTGTTCCCGATTGTTCAGGGTTCCTGTTATTCTGATTTGAGGAAAATTTCTGCTGAGGTAATTTCTGAAGCCGGCGCAGAAGGCAACGCAATCGGCGGACTATCCGTAGGCGAGCCGGAACCGGAAATGTACAGAATCACGAATGAGGTGACAGATATTCTCCCAAAAGACAAACCACGCTATTTAATGGGCGTCGGAACGCCTTGGAACATCCTGGAAAGCATTGGTTTTGGCGTCGATATGATGGACTGCGTAATGCCGACGAGAAATGCCAGAAACGCCATGCTTTTCACCTGGCAAGGTGTGATGAATATGAAAAACGAACGTTGGAAAGAAGATTTTTCCCCGCTTGATGAGTTTGGGACGAGTTATGTAGACAGTGCCTACAGCAAGGCTTATGTGCGTCACCTTTTCGTTTCGAAGGAATATCTGGCAAAACAAATTGCATCCATTCACAACTTGGCATTTTATTTAGATTTGGTGAAAGTGGCGAGAGAGCATATTGTCGCAGGCGATTTTTATCAGTGGAAAGATTCAATCGTTCCGCAGCTGAAGCGAAGACTGTAGTAGAAATATATAGAGTAAGAAGAATTAAAAAATAAACGATTATCAATCATCATTTATCAATTATAGTCCGATGAAAATCATAGACCTTTACGTCATCAAAAAATATTTGGGAACCCTCATTTTTATGTTGGCGCTTTTGTCTATCATCATTATGGTTGTGGATGTGCAGGCCAAAACACCCAGGATTGAGAGCAACGGATTTACAGTTGGTTATTTCCTTCTGAATTTTTATCCGTTCTGGATTCTGAATCTGATTCTGACTTTTATGTCCATTCTGGTTTTCATCACCGTGATATTTTTCACTTCCAGAATGGCGAATAATACAGAGATTGTCGCCATCATCAGCAGTGGTGCCAGTTTTCACCGGTTTGCAAGACCTTATCTGATTACATCTTTGCTGATTTTCATCATGACGCTGGCGGTCAATCATTTCATTTTGCCCTGGGCCAATATTCAGAAAAATATTCTTGAACCTTACACATATAACGCGGTCAACAAGGAAAAACTGCTGGGAAATATGAGCATTGCCTCCAATATCAATCCCAACGAATATATATTTGTCAACAGTTATAACAAGAAGGAAAACCGTGGCTCCGGCTATATGTATCAGAAATTTGATAAAAACAAAAAACTGCTTTATCAGATTTCCGCAATGGATATCCAGTGGGATGCAAAGAAGAAAAATTTCCTTATCAACAGTTATACTGAGAGAACGGCGGGCAAAAATGACAGTGAAATCCTTGGTGAAGGACCGTCCAAAATTCAGGATTTTAAACTGCCGCCTTCAGAGCTTTTTCCGGATAAACTGGTTGCTCAGAACAAAACGACACCCGAGCTTTTGACTTTGATAGAAAGAGAAAAAATGAAAGGAAACAGCAATGTAACTTCTTTCTATAATGAGCTTTATCAGAGAACGTCTATGCCGGTTTCGATTATTATTTTGACATTTCTCGGACTCTCATTATCGTCTCAGAAAAAAAGAGGTGGATTGGGGCTCAATCTGGCTTTGGGAATTGCGCTGGCATTCCTGTTCGTATTTTCTTTTCAGGTTTTGAATGTTGTTTCTGAAAATAAAACGCTGACACCACTTCTGGCCATGTGGCTCCCCAATATGATTTTCGCACCCATAGCGGCTTATCTTTACATCAAGCGTGCAAATCAGTAGAGAAGTTCAATTTCTTTGTGAAAGAACTTCTTCAAGCCTTCATTTTCCAGATCGACCCACAGAAAACCATTTTCGTCGGCACTTTTTATAATGCCATTTTGGCGCACATCGTTTTCCTGAAATACAGAAATTTCGCCTTTTCTAAAAAGGGAGTAATTGTAGGTATTTAAGATTTCTTCTGAATTGATGTCTTTCATTCTTGATATTAAATACTGATGAAATTGATTAACAAAATCATTCAGATCAAAACTTAATCCCGTGACAGACAATACGGAACCGGCTTTTGGAAGATTCGAAAAATCGGTTTGAAGCACATTGATTCCGATTCCGATGATGTAATATTCCACACTCAAAACCTTCTTTTTTTCGATTAAAATGCCGCAGACTTTTTTTCCGTTTAGGATGATGTCATTTGGCCATTTTATTTTAGAATCAGATTTTGTCAGATTGGCAAGGAAATCCCTGATTATAATAGCGGTATAGTAATTGAGGAAGGTATTGGAGACGGTTATTTCAGAAGCTTTTACAGCTAGGGAATAGGCAAGGTTTTGGTTGGGTATGATGTTCCATATTTTACCATACTGCCCACGGCCCTGGATTTGATTATAAGTAAAAACAGCAGTTGATTCGTCTTCAGATAAAAGCGACAGAATTTCGTCATTAGTAGAAAAACACTTTTCCAGATGGAATATAGGGCTCATTTATGAAAACTTTAAGAGATAATAAACGTCAGAAACAAAAGATAAATAGATTAAAATCAATAAATTTGCAAATTAGACAATTTTTTGAATGAGTAAAATTACAGAAAAACAATTATTAATCGATAAGATCGTAGATTCGATTCAAGATACAAAAGGGGAAGACATTTTGGTCTTCGATTTAACAGGCATAGAAAACGCAGCAGCAGAAACTTTTATCATCTGCAGCGGAAACTCCAATACGCAGGTTTCTGCCATCGCCGGCAATATTCAGAAAAACGTGAGAAACGACCTCAATGACAGACCTTGGCACGTAGAAGGTACCGAGAATGCCATGTGGGTTTTGGTAGATTACGTCTCTGTGGTAGTGCATATTTTCCAAAAAGAAATCCGCGAATATTACGATATTGAGGAGCTTTGGGGTGATGCCAAGATCACAAAAGTAGAAAGCTAAAAGATGCAATTTTGCATCATCAATTTTTAAAAATTAAGAATGAATAACAAAGGATTCAACTGGTTTATACCCGTTTTATTGGGACTCATTTTACTTATATTTCTTCCTGGACTTCTAGGAGATTCTATGGTAAAAAATATTGATGAAAAGGAATTTTATACACTTGTAGAGAAAGGCAAAGTTGGCGAAGTAATGGTCTACAGAGACAACTTCAAAGCCGATGTTTACCTTACCAAAGCTGCAAAGGCAGAAGTAAAAAAGACAGATAAAGAAAGTGATCCACTTTCTGTAATCAATATCAAACCAAGCCCGGATTATGTATTGACATACGGAGATCTTAGGTATTTTCAGGAGAGATTTGAAAGTATCAACGCCAAACTCCCGACACAAGCAAGAATGGAATTTGGAAAAAGCCAAAGCGGTTTCTCTGAGCTACTTTTCACACTAGCACTTTGGGGCGGACTTTTCGCATTGCTTTACTTCTTTATTTTCAGAAAAATGGGCGGTGGTGCAGGCGGACCTGGCGGACAGATTTTCAGTATTGGTAAATCCAAGGCTAAATTGTTTGACGAGAAAGATAAAATGCAGATTACATTCAAGGATGTAGCGGGCTTGGAAGGTGCAAAAGAAGAAGTTCAGGAAGTGGTAGATTTCCTGAAGAATTCAGAAAAATATACAAAATTGGGAGGTAAAATCCCGAAAGGTGTACTTTTGGTAGGTCCTCCGGGAACTGGTAAAACGTTGCTGGCAAAAGCTGTTGCCGGTGAAGCTAAAGTACCATTCTTCTCACTTTCAGGTTCAGATTTCGTTGAGATGTTTGTGGGTGTCGGTGCTTCCAGAGTAAGAGATCTTTTTGCTCAGGCTAAAGCAAAATCGCCGGCCATCATTTTCATCGATGAGATCGATGCCATCGGTAGAGCAAGAGGAAAAGGCGGAATGCAGGGCGGAAATGACGAGCGCGAAAATACATTAAACCAGTTGCTTACAGAAATGGACGGTTTTGGAACCGATGTCAACGTAATCGTCATGGCTGCGACAAACCGTGCCGATATTCTGGATAAAGCATTAATGAGAGCCGGACGTTTTGACCGTTCTATCTATGTAGATCTTCCGGAACTTCACGAGAGACAGCAGATTTTCGACGTTCACTTGGCCAAGATCAAGATGGATGACTCCATTGACAGAGAATTTTTGGCAAAGCAAACACCAGGTTTCAGTGGTGCAGATATTGCCAATGTGTGTAACGAAGCTGCTTTAATTGCAGCTAGAAACTCACACGAGTCGGTAACAAAGCAAGATTTCCTGGACGCAGTTGACAGAATCATCGGCGGTCTTGAAAAGAAAAATAAAGCCATCAAACCTTCCGAAAAAAGAAGAGTCGCCTTCCACGAAGCTGGGCACGCAACAATCTCCTGGTTGGTAGAGCACGCAGCACCGCTTCTTAAAGTGACAATCGTTCCTAGGGGACGTTCACTCGGCGCAGCCTGGTATCTTCCGGAAGAAAGACAGCTGACTACTACACAACAGATGTTAGACGAGATTTGTGCTACGTTAGGCGGCAGAGCTGCAGAACAGGCTGTTTTTGGCAATATTTCCACCGGCGCATTGTCAGACCTTGAAAGAGTTACAAAACAGGCACAGGCAATGGTAACTATATATGGACTGAACGATAAAGTAGGAAATATTTCTTACTACGACAGTTCAGGACAATCTGAATACAGTTTCGGAAAACCATACTCAGAGCAGACTGCAAAATTGATTGACGAAGAAATTTCGAAATTGGTAGAAACGCAGTACGCAAGAGCGGTAAACATTCTGACAGAAAACAGAGATAAACTGGATGCGCTGGCTCAGAAACTTCTCGAAAAAGAAGTGATTTTCCGCGAAGATCTTGAAGAAATTTTCGGAAAACGCGCCTGGGATCCCGAGCTGACGGAAAAACCGGTCTCCAGTCTTGATAATCCAGCCGACGCCGGAAACGTCTTGAATCCAGAGAGTTAAAGACTATTTAACATAATATAACAAGAAAATCCTAAATTATTTAGGATTTTTTGTTAAAATAAAGTTTTGGTTTTTAGCCGATTATAATAATTTTTTTACATTTGTATTAATTAAAGCATAAACAAATTGAGTCTGTTCAAAAAACTCGTCAATAAAATAATGAATCAGCCCGAGGAGGAGCAGCCAGATGTTACCAAACTGGCGGATCAACTCCGTGATGCCGATCTGGATTATAAATTTGCTCAGCTCTTCACACATTCTGGTGGCTTTTTCAACTATTGTGCAGATGAGTCTGAAGCTTTGCAAACACTGAATCAAATCATCAAAATAGAGCAGATCAAAGATGTATTTTGTTGGGATCAGGATCTGAGAAACTTCCTGGATGTAATAAAAACACCCTATTCACCGGAACTTACGGAACAGAACGACGCCGCCTTTATCACATGCGAGCATCTCATCGCTTTTGACGGTAGAATCATGCTTTCACACAACAATATTCTGCATTACCATTCTTCCCGATTGCCGGGCAAAATCATCATTATGGCCAACATCTCTCAGATCACAAACAATCTGAATGAGGCAATGATGAAGGTAAAAAGAGCAGGAAATCTCAAAAATCTGACCTCTATCAGCGGAAGTCAGTCCAAATTAGACACACCTAATAAGGATAATACCAAACTTTTCTTACTTTTGCTGGAAGATTAAACTTCAGTTTTGGATAAAAATTTCATTCAGCGCACCCTTTCCGCACTCGTCTACGTTCTGGTCATCGCAATCTGCACGACTCCGCTAGGCGAAAATCTATTCAGCAGTTTTCTGCCGGAGGTGAAACAGCAATATCTTTTTTACGGATTGATGACCTTACTGATGGTAATAGGTCTTTATGAATGTATAAAAATAATGAAGTTTGATAACAGTATTTATAAATGGCTCGTTTTCCCAATTGCTGCAATTATCTATTATCGATTTACAAAACGGTTTTTTTACCACGGTTTTTTCTACGACTTCAACTTCAGCGAGATGATGGCCTTGTCCCTTATTCCAATAGCTGTTGTCACACTTTTCAAATATTCCCGGGAACTTTATTTTGAGAACGGAAAGCTGATTTTCGCAGTAGTTTATGTGACTTTGCCTTTTGCATTTGCATTGGGATTACCTAAGTTCAGCACGCTGGATTCTACTAAACCCTTCACGCTCGAGATTTTTATGCTCTTTGTTTTAATCTGGAGCAGCGACACATTTGCCTATCTCACTGGCAAATTCTTTGGGAAGCATAAGATGGCGCCCAAGATCTCTCCCAAAAAAACGTGGGAAGGATTTGCAGGTGGTGTTGTGCTCACATTAATTCTCTGTTTTTTCGTTGAACATTATTTTCCGGAGCTTCGCGGCAACTGGATTATCGTAGGTTTTCTGGTATCCGTCTTCGCACCATTAGGAGATTTGGTAGAAAGTCAGTTAAAACGTAGTTTTGCAGTCAAAGACAGCGGAAATATCATTCCCGGTCACGGAGGCGTCCTGGACAGGCTAGACAGCTTTATCATCTGCGTTCCGGTGGTCTACTTATATTTTATTTTAGAAAAATTAGTTTAAGATTTATAGTATGAAACTTCATAAAGAATCGAAAGGAACTTTGGTTGTTGCAATTTTGTTCATTGCATTTATCGGATCCATATCAATTTATTATTTACAAATTTGGGCACTGGCGGTTTTGATTCCGCTGTTGATAATGCTGGGATTGATTTTCTGGTTTTTCCGGGTTCCGACTAGAGCTATTCTGGATCACACAGAAAACGTGATTGCGCCTGTAGACGGCAAAGTGGTGATGATCAAAGAAGTGATTGAGGATGAATTTATCAAAGACAGATGCATTCAGGTTTCTATCTTTATGTCGCCTTTGAATGTTCACATTTGCCGTTATCCGGTAAGTGGAGAAGTGGTTTATAAGAAATACCATCCGGGGAAATATCTGGTGGCGTGGCATGAGAAATCATCCACAGAAAACGAAAGAACAACGGTTGCTGTAAAAAGTTTGACCAATCACCAGGTTGTTTTCAGACAAATTGCAGGCTATGTTGCCAGAAGGATTGTTTTCAAATGTGAGATTAAGGATGAAGCCAAAGCAGGCCACGAGTTCGGTTTCATTAAGTTTGGTTCCAGAATGGATGTTTTCCTACCATTGGATACAGAAATACTCTGCAAAATCGGAGACAAGACAAAAGGCGGATTGGACGTGATTGCACGTATGAGAGATTAAATTTCTCACCACATAAAATTTAAAAGAGACTTAATCATAAGTCTCTTTTTTTGTTTAATCCTCAAAATTGACGGTTTGGTCAGCATTATTGACCGTTCGGTCTAGAGTTTTTCCGGATGAAGATCTGACTTTCTAAATTTGAATCATAATTAAAAATCAAACCTATGAAAACATCAGTATTCTTTTCACTATTCCTAATCTTATTATCAATTTTTTCTAAAGCTCAGATGGATGACAAATTCTATCAGCCAAGTAAAGAAATGAAACCTTTGGAATTTAGAAACATAGAAAACATTAGCTTGCCAGTGGAAAATGATACAATCACAGCAGTTATTTTAAAGCCGGAATCAAAATCAATCAAGAAAACCATTATCTTCTTTCACGGTGCAGCCGGCAACATTTCCACTTATCAATACATCACAAAACCTTTAGTAGAAAATGGATTCCAGGTCGTAATGGTAGATATGAGAGGTTACGGAAAATCAACCGGAAAGCCAACCCATCTCAATGTAGCTTCTGACGGACAAAAAATGTTCGATTATCTAATGGCTCGTCAAGATGTCAAAAACACAGAAATATACCTTTATGGCGCTTCTTTAGGTTCGCAGATTGCCACACATTTGGCGAAGGAAAATCAGACTAAAATTTCCGGTTTGATTATAGATGGTGGAATGTCATCATTTACAGATATCGCCATTCACTTTTCTCCGCAATACAAAGAAGTTATCGAGAAGTTTTTAGTTTCACCTTATTCAGCAAAAGAAGATGTAAAAGCTTTGAGCAATGTTCCAAAACTATTCATCTACAGCAAAGGCGATTCCACAGTTCCTTTCTCGCAAGGAGAACTGATTTATGCAAACGCTCCCGAACCAAAACAATTCCTCGAGTTTTCCGGAGAACATATCCAGGCAATGGTTGTCGACAAAAGTAGAATCTTAACAGCAATCGAAAAGTTATAAAAAAAGGAAACCTTAATTGGTTTCCTTCTTCTTTTTAGCTGATTTTTTCTTCAAATTTTAGGCGTTTTTGATTTAATAAATTGCTCTCTTTCTTTGAGGAATTCAAGCATTTCCTTGTTGTAACTGAATTGTTTTGCTTCCCTCAAAAATTTCAAGGTATTCGGAAAACTTCCTCTAATTTCAGAAAGCAACGCTCTGTAATACCACAAAACAGCTTTATCAATTCCTTTTATTTTTAAAGAATAATTTATTAGTTTTTCTGCTTCCTGCAAATCTTCATTATCCAAAAGACATTTGATATAATATTTTGGTGTATTGAGATTCGTCACATCACATTGCATTGCTTCTTCGAAATAGAGTTTTGCTTTTTCATAATCAATGAGCATTTCGCTGTAGATTCTTCCCATCAGACAGAGCGAATCTGCATCTTCAGGATCGTAGGAAAGCGCATAATTCAACGCTTCCAGACAATCCGGCAAGCTGTATGGATAATTATCCAGCGCTTCGAAATAATATTTACTTTTAGTTAAGGTCATTTCTGTAGTTTTTTAATTCATTTTTCAGTTGATTTCTTTCCTTTTTGAAAGATTTCTCCTGATGATTCTTTTTAAAATCAGTTCCCGAAAATGTCCGAATCGGATTTCCTCTTTGAACATTCAAATGATTGTTCCACGTTTCCTGCATTTGTTTTTCCAATTGCTGAATGTGAAATTCCATCACTTTTTCTTTTAATCGAACAATGGAAAGTTTTTTATTCTCCAGTTGCGAACGGGAATCCTGCACGAAAACACTTTGTCCGGTTTTCGGATAAGCTGCACGAACTGCGGTTTCCACTTTATTCACGTTTTGTCCGCCACTTCCCTGACTTCTTGCAGTCTGAAACTGAATTTCCTTTTCATTAAATTCAATTTTCTCCAAACCTTCCAGTTCGAAAATCCCGATAAACCAATTGCTTCGTTTATGAAATTTCCTGAAAGTGCTTTTTCCAGTCCAGAGAATGCTTCCGAGCCAAGTTTTCAGAAATTCGTTGACTTCTTTTCCTTTTAAAAGTAAGGTCGCGGATTTCAAAGTAAGATTTTCATCGCCATTTTCACGGTGAATGATTTCGTAATCGATTTTATTTTGTTTTGCTTCCTCAAGAAAGACCTTCAGAACTTTGGCAACTACCCATTGACATTCCAAAGGTCCTCTTCCCGAGGTGATTTGTATTATTTTGTCCATTGTTTAAATTTTGTTGATGGTTGTTAGTTGATGGTTGTCGGTTGACAGTGAAAATCCATCAACTAACAACTATCGCCTAACAACCATTTTATTTATCCATTCTGACAATTCGAGGTTGAAAAGTTCCGAGAATATCGACCAATTCACTTTGAGCGTTCATCACTTCGTTGATGTCTTTGTACGCCATTGGTGCTTCTTCGGCATTTCCGCCCATCAATGTGACATTTTTGAGTTTTAATTCTTTCTTAATGTCATTTTGAGTAAAACGGTTTCTGCATTCTCCTCTCGAAAAAGCACGTCCCGCTCCGTGAGATGCCGAGTTCAGTGAATCCGGATTTCCTTTTCCACGGACGATGAAACCTTTTGCCGTCATCGAACCGGGAATCATTCCCAACTCATTTTCGTTAGCCGGAGTTGCGCCTTTCCTATGAACTATCACTTCTTTTCCGTTGTGGATTTCTTTCCACGCGAAATTGTGGTGGTTTTCGATTCTTGCTTTCACTCTTCCGCCAGCCGCTTTCACCAATCTTCTGTGAATATCATCGTGGCAAGCAGAAGCGTAATCTCCTGCGAGATTCATCGCCGTCCAATATTCTAAACCGAGATGCGTGTTCAAATCCAGCCAGGCAAAGTTTTGCGCTTCTTTTGGCAAAGGACATTGTTCTGTCGCCACTCTCGAATAATACTGAGCGATTTCCGCTCCCAATCCACGTGAACCGCTGTGTGAAAGAATTCCGAGGTATTTTCCTTTTGGAAGATTGATCTGTTCGTCTTCTTCCGTAATTTCCACTTCCCCGAATTCCACAAAGTGATTTCCGCCGCCGGAACTTCCCATTTGTTTGATGGCTTTTCCTTTTAATCTTCTCAAAATCGGAATTAAACCGAATGTATCTCTCTCGAAAATTTCGTGGTCGACGTGAGATTTGTGTGTTTCATACATCCCGAATTTGGTGTGCTCAGCAAGAGCTTTTTCGTATTTATCTCTTGCACCGTCGAGATATGAAATTGGCGTATCTAAAATGCTGAGGCTCATTCTGCAGCCAATATCCATCCCGACTCCGTATGGAATCACAGCATTTTCTACGGCAAGAACGCCACCGATCGGAAGTCCGTAACCGCTGTGCGCATCGGGCATCAAAGCACCTTGCGTTGCAATTGGCAGTTTCAGTGCGGTGTACAGCTGGTTTTTTGCTTCATCAGAAATATTGTTTCCGAAAATTTGAAATGAAGCTCGGTTGGTGTTGAGCATTCTTTTCTCTGTTTTCTTTGATGAAAGCAATGCTTCCGCGATTTGTCCGAATGTTAAATCTTTCTCGAAGTTTTCCGGATTTTGCTGGATTTCCTTGAGAAGAGATTTTACATAGTGAATATTTTTGGTTGCAAAATTTCTTTTCATCACTTCCAAAGCGATATTGACGCTCTGGTTGTTTGGATAGCCTAATTTTAATATATCTTTTCCTTTTAGTTTTAAATTTCCCATTGTTTTTTGTTTAGAAATTAGATGTGAGATTTTAGAAGTTAGACTTCATTGCTTCACATAAATTATTGTCAGCTAATATTTTAGGTGCCTAATTTACATTGTCAAAATTTTCTTTTTATGACAAATGTTGAATTGGAGCTGAATCCCTAGCCCCGATTGCAGTGGAAATCCTTTTTTTTTGCGTTGGCTTGAAAAAGGCGAGGGCAAAAAAAGATTGCAACGGAAAGCGGGAAATAGCTCCTAAAAAAAGATTTCGGGGAAAGTTTTGAGTGTGAAATATTGCGCAATAAAAAACCCGAAATCTTACGACTTCGGGTTTTGATATTTCATTATACTGTTGTTCTAAGAAGGTACCAAACCACGAAGCCTCGCCTTTGCAAAAGGCAATCCTACTGACGTATATAGATTGTATTTGAACATTGCTTCGTTGTTATTTTTGTTGGTTGAACTTGATTTTCAGCTGCAAAGATATTATTTTTTTTGAAATGGCAAATTTTATTTTTGCATCTGCTTGATTTCTAACTCACCAAGACTTCGTATTTTTTTCGGTTATCAATCAAAATCCATAGATTGATTATAAATAAAACGGCTGCAATTCCTATTCCTGGAGGAGCCGGCGCAACCGTACAATTGTGCAGCAAAATTCCGATCATTACAGGAAGAATAATGATGGCGCCTAATGCTCTTGTTTTGGGAAGGATGAAAAGCAGACCTCCAACTATTTCTACAATTCCGACTAATGGTAGTAGCCAAGGAAGTTTCATAAAAGCTTCAAATGCCTGTTTTGCGTCTTCCGGCATATCTTCCGGCATTGGCATATAGTGTAAAAATTTGTCTAATCCGGCGTTGATGAACATTAAACCGAAAAGGAGGCAGAGGAAAAATTTGACGTATTTCATATATTTGTTTTGTCAAATTTAAACAAAAAAAACATTCCGAAATTCAGAATGTTTTATAATTTTATTTGCGAAATATCTAAGTTAATGCGATTTTTACTACTTCACTCATATTTGTCACGTAATTGACTTTCAGATGTTTCAGATAATCTTTTTTGATTTCTTCTACATCTTTTCTGTTCGCTTCGCAAAGAATTACTTCCTTGATTCCGGCTCTGGTTGCCGCCAATAATTTTTCTTTGATTCCGCCAACTGGCAAAACTTTTCCTCTCAAAGTAATCTCGCCTGTCATTGCCAAATGAGGCTTCACTTTGATGTTTTTATAACTTGAAACCATTGACGTCAGCATTGCGATTCCGGCAGATGGACCATCTTTTGGTGTTGCACCTTCTGGAACGTGGACGTGGATGTTTTTCTTCTCAATATCTTCTTCAGAAATGCCTAGTTCTTCGTAATGTGCTTTGATGAATTCCAGCGCAATTGTTGCGGATTCTTTCATCACATTTCCGAGATTTCCGGTCATTGTCAGCGCACCTTTTCCTTTTGATAGAATACTTTCTATGAACAGAATGTCGCCGCCGACGCTTGTCCACGCCAGACCTGTTACCACTCCGGGAACATCTGTAATTTCTGCCAGAGTTTTCGGTCTTGGAACGCCGAGAATTTCATCTACCTTGTCAACGGATATTTTCGGGTCAAAATCTTTTTCCATGGCGATCTGAAGTGCCACCCAACGGGCGATTCCTGCAATTTTTTTCTCCAGAGATCTCACACCACTTTCTGAGGTATGCGCATCAATTATGTGTTTTAGTTCCGCATTGCCGAGTTTCAGATTTTTTGCATCCAAACCGTTTTCACGAAGTTGTTTTTTGATCAAATGTCTTTTTGCAATCTCAATCTTTTCTTCCAGCGTGTAACCTGCAATGCTGATAATCTCCATTCTGTCCAAAAGCGGTCGCTGCACAGTGGAAAGTGAGTTGGCTGTTGCGATGAACATTACTTTGGAAAGGTCATAACCCAACTCCAGGAAGTTATCATAGAAATTATTATTTTGCTCAGGATCAAGAACTTCCAGAAGTGCCGAACTTGGATCACCGTGGATGCCTTGACCAATTTTATCGATCTCATCCAAAACAATCACCGGATTGGATGTCCCTGACTTTTTGATGGACTGCAGTATTCTTCCTGCCATTGCACCAATGTAGGTTTTTCTGTGCCCACGGATTTCGCTTTCGTCGTGCAGTCCGCCTAAAGAAACTCTTACATATTTTCTTCCTAAAGCGTCAGCCACAGACTTCCCGAGAGATGTTTTACCAACTCCCGGAGGGCCAACCAGACAAAGGATTGGCGATTTCATATCATTTTTGAGTTTCAGAACAGCAATATGCTCCAGAATTCTTTTTTTGATGTCTTCCAGTCCAAAATGCTCTTTGTCCAGGAGTTTTTCTGCTTTGTTGAGATCAAATGCATCTGTGGAATAATGTTCCCATGGAAGATCTGTGAAAAAGTCCAGATAATTCCGCTGTACATTGTAATCCGGAGAGTTGGGATGCTGTCTCTGGAGTCTTTGCAACTCTTTTTCGAAGTGCTTTTCTACTTCGTCATTCCATTTCACTTTTGCAGCCTTCTGTCTTATTTCGTCAGCGTCGGATTCTGCACCGCCGCCCAACTCGTCCTGGATTGTGCGGATCTGTTGATTTAGGAAATATTCACGTTGCTGCTTGTCCAGATCTTTGCTAGTTTTCTGATGGATCTGGTTTTTCAGTTCCAGATGGCGGAAATCGTTGTGCATCATTTCGTACAGATTTTTTGCACGACCAATCAGTGTTTTTTCGTCCAGCAGAATTTGTTTTTTATCGTAAGAGAAATTGCCGTTTGCTGAGACAAAGTTCAGCAGATCTTCTTCACCTTCAATATTCTTGATCGCAAATTGTGCTGCGTTGGGAATATTGGGATCTATAGTGATGATTTTCTCTGCAAGATCCTTAATATTGTCCATCAATGCGGAGAATTCTTCTTTGTCTTTTGGAGCGGTATCTTTCAGCTTACTAATTTCAGCACTAAAATAAGGCTCGGTAGCCGTAAACTTTTTAACCTTAAATCTCTGCACACCTCTCGTAATTGCAGTGATGTTTCCTTCCGGAAGCGTAATGATTTTCAGTATTTTAGCTAAAGTTCCTACAGTATAGAGATTCTTTTCGGAAGGATTCTCCTCATTTGGATTTTTTTGGCTGATGATTCCTATCAGTTTATTTTCCCTTTGGGCATCTTCCAGTAGCTTTTTGGACTTTTCGCGCCCGGCTGTAATAGGTGTGATGACTTTTGGAAACATTACCATATTACGGACGGGAAGAATGGGAAAGATGGTCTGTGTCTTATCTTCTTCCTGATCGCTGATGGCATCAATATCGATCTCGCCGGTTACAATGTCGAAACTTTCGTCAAGAATCTCGTCAAAGTTGATATTATCAAATTCTGTCATAGTATATTGAATGACATATTGTCATTAATCTTAATTAATATAAAATCATTCCTCAGTTTTGATAGAGAAACGATACTGTTTTGAATGGAATTATAATTTCGCAAGAGCTATGCCATTAGGAAAAGCAATACAATTTGGCAGTTTATCAGAAAACAAAAAACCTCCCGAAAATTCCGAAAGGTCTTGTTTTTGTTCTCGCTGTTATATGAGATAGAGCTGATTTTTTTCAATCTGCAAAATTAATCTGATCTGCGAGAAATCAATTATTTTATCTTAAACCAGCATTCTGCGCGCTTTTTTCACGCCTTCCACCAGAATATCAATTTCTTCCAAAGTATTGTAAACTGCAAAACTCGCACGCACGGTTCCCGCGATATTGAAATAATTCATAATCGGTTGCGTACAATGGTGTCCTGTTCTCACAGCGATTCCCAGTTTGTCGAGAATCATTCCGGCATCGGAGGCAATACCTACGCCTTCCAGATTGAAGGATAAAACGCCGGTTCTGTTGGCTTTTTCGCCGTAGATCTTGATGCCGTCTAATTCCAGAAGTTTTTTCTGAGCGTAATTCAGAAGGTCGTTTTCGTGCTTTTGAAGTTGCTCGTGGCCGATATATTCGATGAAATCTACCGCTGCTCCCAAGGCGATATTGCCGCCCACATTGGGCGTTCCGGCTTCGAATTTGAAAGGCAGTCCGGCGTAAGTAGTGGCATCAAAGCTGCAGACTGCAATCATCTCGCCGCCACCGTGGAAAGGCTCCATATTTTCCAGAACTGCTTCTTTGCCATAAAGAATTCCCGTTCCCATTGGCGCATACATCTTGTGGCCGGAGAAAACGAAGAAATCGCAGTCCATTTTCTGAACATCTATTTTGAAGTGGGGCGCCGACTGTGCACCGTCAATCACAACGTAGGCGTTTGAAAGTTTTCTGGTCTTTTCGATGATTTCTTCAATAGGATTGATGACGCCGAGTGCATTGGAAACCTGATTGAGAGAGACTATTTTTGTTTTTTCGGTCAGCCATTCGTCCAGAACGTCGATTTGGAGCACGCCGTTTTCGTCCATAGGAATCACTCTAAGTCTTGCGCCTGTCCGCTGGCAAAGCATCTGCCAGGGAACGATGTTGGAGTGGTGCTCCAGATACGAGATGATGATCTCATCGTCCGCTTTGATTTGGTTGGTGAGTGAATAAGCGATGAGATTGATGCCTTCGGTTGTTCCTTTGGTGAAAATGACTTCGTAGTCGTGTTTTGCGTTGATGAATTTCTGGATTTTCCTTCTGGAAAGTTCCATTTCTTCTGTCGCGAGTTGACTCAAAGTGTGAATGCCGCGGTGAACATTGGCATTTATCGTGTTGTAATACTGTTCCCAGGTTTTTAAAACCGAAATTGGTTTTTGCGAAGTCGCAGCATTGTCCAGATAGACTAGTGGTTTGCCATTGACTTCCTGGTTCAGAATTGGGAATTGCGCTCTTATATGATTAATGTCGAACATTTTAAATTAGATGTTAGAATTTAGATTTTAGAATTTAGATCAATTGGAAAATTCTTAAAAATATGATTAAACGTTGAATCTGCAGCCCGACTTGAGCGGAAATCCTTTTTTGCGTGTACTCACGTTCTATTGAACTGGAAACCGTCTGCAAAAAAGATTGGGAGCGGAAGGCGGAAATAGCTGCCCAAATAATACTTAATTATTTAGAATGAGACAAAGTTACGGCAAATTTTATTAAATTTTTGATGTTAAATTATTTATAAATTAAGTGTAAAGCTTGGCTGATGGAACAATAATTGAGTATTTTTGAGTAATTCATTTATTAACAAAATAAATACAGAAACTATGTCATTCGAATTACCAAAATTAAATTATTCATACGATGCGTTGGAACCAACGATCGATGCAAAAACAATGGAAATCCACCACACAAAACACCACCAGGCGTATGTGGACAATCTAAATAATGCAATTGCAGGAACAGAACTTGAAGGAAAATCTCTTGAAGAGATCCAAAAAACAGGTACTGATAAACCGGCGGTAAGAAATAATGGCGGCGGACACTATAACCACTCACTTTTCTGGGAACTTTTGACGCCAGGAGGCAGCAAAGAGCCAGTTGGAAATGTAAAAGCTGAAATCGAAAAAATTGGTGGTTTTGATAAATTCAAAGAAGATTTTTCTAACGCAGCGAAGACCAGATTTGGTTCCGGTTGGGCTTGGTTGGTGAAAAATTCTGACGGTTCTGTAGCGGTAACTTCTACGCCAAATCAGGACAATCCACTAATGCCGGTTGCTGACAAACAAGGAACGCCAATTCTTGGTCTAGACGTTTGGGAGCACGCTTATTACCTTAATTATCAGAACAGAAGACCAGACTATGTGACTGCGTTTTTTGAGGTAATTAATTGGGATAAGGTGGAAGAACTTTACAACAAATAATTTTTCATAGAATTATATTGAGAACCCATCAGATTTGCGTCTGATGGGTTTTTTTATGGTGTCGCAACAGGTGCAGGTGCCACTGCTGGCTTTGCCGATTCTTTTTTCGGAGCTTCCGTTTTGGCGTCCTTTGATTCTTTTTTGTCTTTTTCTGCCTTTTCCTTATCCAGTTTTTCCTGCTCAGCCTTTGCAATTTTGGCGAGGCTGTCCTGTTCTTTTTTGATGGCGACAGCATTTATTTTTGCCATCACCGCTTCCGAAGTAGCGCCAGGACCGAAGGAATCAATTGCAACTGTGTCATAAGTTATTTTCGGTACAGCATCCAACTGGTCAGAATTATTCAAAACAGGCGTTTCTTTTGAGCAACTTATGATGAGTAAAGCCAAACCTGGAATTAATATTATCTTTATCATTTTAAATCATTTTAATCGATGAGAAATTCTGCAATAACAGGGAAATGATCAGAAATCTTCACACTTCTGTCAACCTTATAGCTGATTGGCATTATTGATTTTGAAGCGAAAATGTGATCTATTTTCATAGGGAATTTGAAGTCATGAAAACTGGTGCCGCTTCCTTGGCCGACTTTCAGAAAGGTATCTTCCAAATCTTCTGAAACTTTGTAATACTCGTAAGAGTTGGGAACCGCATTGAAATCACCGCCTACTATTACAGGATAGCTCGACTTATTGATAAAATCTTTAATCTCATCTATCTGAGTCTGATGTTTGGCGAAAGTGGGGATCAACATGTGAAGAACTTTTTTTGCTTTTTCCTCATTCCTATTCATATCACCAGTGGGCTTTACCATGGTTTTATCCAGGAAAAAAGGCTCCATATAGACGTTTACGAAGCGTATAATCTTCCCATTAATTTTAACATCAGCATATAGACACATACCTGTGCTGACATTGGTTTTCACTTCACCGCTTTCTACGATCGGAAATCTGGATTGGATCTTTACAATCGGCCGGCTGTTCTCAAAATATTGAAAACCTTCCAAAGGTTTTTTGTTGTCATACTCCTGAAAAAAAACGACATCTGCGTTTTGTTTATTAAGATAATCATAGATGTTGCCATCTCCAAAATGACCAAACTTTCCATTTAAAGAGATCAGTTTTAGATTGGGTTTTTCCTTTTTGATTGGTGTAAAGTTTACCCAACGTCTTGTGGGTGTGATGAAAAATAGCGAAAACGCCAGGAAAATGGCCGCCCTTTTTTTCCAGCTGACTATCCAGAATATCAATAATAAAATATTGAGAACCATCAAAATTGGGAATCCCAATGATAATAGATTCAGCATCCCAAAAACACTTGGCGGAATATAGGCGTTCATTATCGTCCCGAATAACAGGGCTATAATGACGATGTGAAAAGCGGTTAAAATAAATCTGATGATGCCCATTTATTGGATTCTGTCGCGGTTTTTCTTCCAGTTCCAAACGAATAGAAATCCTATCAATGCGCCTCCCAAATGTGCAAAATGGGCGATATTGTCACCGCTGAACTGTCTGAATCCTAAAAAGATAGAAACTGCGATAATAATGGGCGTTAAATATTTTGCTTTAATAGGAAACGGAATGAACAGAAACATCAATTTTGCATCAGGAAATAAGGTGGAAAATGCAGCGATAATGCCGAAAATTGCGCCTGAAGCGCCTACCATTGGCGTTTTTAGAATGGCAAATAGCTGTCTGGCAGAACTATCAATACCTTCTTTATCAGAAAACTTTGGATAGTATTGAATCTGGCTGGTGTCCACCGTTTTGTAAACGTCGTGAACATTAAATCCTTGGGATGTAAGATAATTTGTAAGCTGACTTACTTCATAATAATTCCAAAGGTTAAACAAAACAAACCCGCCCAAACCAGCAGCAAAATAAAGAATGATGAATTTTTTATGACCCAGAACCTGTTCCAGAACCGGCCCGAAACTATAAAGCGTAAACATATTAAAAACGATATGCATAATGCTGCCGTGCATAAACATATGCGTAATAATCTGCCAGGATCTGAAGTTGGGAGATAAAGGAAAATAGCCTGCCAACAAAGACTCCAGATTAAGATTGATGTTTTTAAGAAGAAAAGTGGCAGCAAAAAAAATCACATTCAAAATGATGATATTTCTGGTAACTGGTGTTATTTGAGGTAACATAGGATGATTTTTTCTTAAAATTTGTTTTTAAATTCGTCAAACGGAACTTCCATCCAACATTTTTTGCCGCTGATTGTATACTGCGGGAATCCCAAATCAATAAAATCTTTGACCAATTGCTCGACTTCGGTTTTGTAAATGAAATCAAATTTGGATTTTGTTTTTAACTTAATCCATTGGTATTCAAAGTATTTTGAGAACTCATCTTCGGTTCGGTATTCCAGGATTTCAAATATTTTTTCGAGGAATTTGATAACCTGAGATTCCTTCAAAGCTTCTGGAACCGTTTCTATTCTAAGGACATTTTCCTGAGCCAATGTCATTTGGAATCCAAAATCCGGCAGGTATTTTTTGATGGATTTGTATTTGTTTTTTTCGATTTCGTTCAAATGGTATTCCAAAGAAAATAGAAGGCTTTGACCTGCTTTTTTCGTTGGCAGATTTTCCTGATGCGAAGACATAATCACGCGGTGCATTCTCCCAAGGTCCAGCATATACGTCAGTCCGTCCTTGTTGAGAAGCCAATAGCCGTTTGGTAAGCGGAAAAGATCTTCGTCCAGATCATCATCTTCGAAAAGATTAATTTTTGATGGCGCTGCTTCAGTTGCCTGATAAAGTTCGGCCAGATTGATGCGCTCTTCATCCGTCGTTCTCTCAACAGAAAAAGGATTGAAATCCCGGTCAACGTTGATCGCAGAAGGCTGTGGCGAGCTGTAATTGCTTTTGCTAGGTGCAAAAAATGCTTCCATCTTCGGATCTCTTTCAAAATCCAGACTTGGCGCAACATTGTAAATTCCCAGAGAACGCTTGATGGTGGATCTTACCAAGGCGAAAATCAAAGCTTCGTCTTCAAACTTGACTTCGGTTTTCTGGGGATGAATATTAACATCAATTTTCTCCGGATCCATTTCCAGATACAGAAAAAATGAAGGAATATAGCCCGGCTGCAAAAGTCCTTCAAACGCTTCCTGCACGGCTTTGCTGAGATAAGCGCTTCGGAAAAACCTGCCATTGACGAAGAAAAATTGTTCGCCGCGTGTTTTTTTTGCGCCTTCCGGTTTGGCTACATATCCGTGAAGGTGCACCCAGCCAAGATCTTCTTTGATCGGAATTAAAAGCGGTTGCAGTTTCCTCCCGAAAACATCTACGATTCTCTGCATCTGACCGCCTTTTCTCAGTTTGAAAACAGGCTCGTCGTTATGAAACATTTCAAATTCGATATTTTCGTGCGCCAAGGAAACGCGCTGAAATTCATCAATGATATGGCGGAATTCTACATTGTCATTCTTGAGAAATTTCCTTCTTGCAGGGACATTGTAAAACAAATTCTTGACCGAGAAGTTGGAACCCTCAACAGTCTGGATTGGATCCTGAAACTGGAAAAGTCCGCCTTCAATATAAATATTCGTCCCAACGGGCGCATTTTTCTGTTTTGTTTTAAGTTCTACCTGCGCTACGGCAGCAATCGATGCCAAGGCCTCACCGCGGAAACCTTTAGTTGCGATTTTAAAGATATCTTCTGTAGAACGTATTTTAGAAGTGGCGTGGCGTTCAAAGGCCAGTCTGGCGTCGGTTTCAGACATTCCGATGCCATTGTCTACCACCTGAAGCAGGTTTTTTCCGGCGTCACGAATGATGAGTTGGATTTTTGATGAACCTGCATCTACAGAATTCTCCAAAAGTTCCTTCACAATGGAAGCCGGCCGCTGGACCACTTCTCCTGCAGCAATCTGATTGGCAACGTGATCCGGTAAAAGCTGAATGATGTCTGACATTTCTACGATTGAACTTGTAAAAATAAGGATAACAATCGAGTGGTAAAAATTAAATAATTATAAATAGAAATTCGATTTTCAATCTCAAATTTCAATCGCGTTGGGCTTCAGCCCAATGAGAGAATTGTATTACGAAACGGCTTTAGCCGAAATTTATAATATGTTTTGGCTGAAGCCTTTAATCTTGTTACTTTTGTGAATGGGCTAAAGCCCAATCCTATTGATAAAGTACAGCATGCAAAGAGATCTCTATATTGATTTTGCCAAAGGACTGGCAACTATTTCCATTATTTTTATTCACACGGCTTTCTGGAGCGGGCAGTTTTACATTCCCACAGAAGTCCGGGTATTCTCTTTGGTTTTTGATGTAGCGTTGTTTTATGCGCTGAGCGGAATCACGTCTGGCAACAATATTGAGAAGACACTTTACAGACTTCTGAAGTTGCAGATTACCTACATGATTTTTGTGACATTCCTGTTTTTCCTGGATTATTTTTTCAAGGTTTTCGGGCTCAGCTTTTTCTCGTTTGAGTGGCTGAAGGCGTTTTATTCTACATTTGGAACCAAATATGTTCCTAGCGGTATTTCCTCAGAGCCGCAATGGCAGATTTTAGGAAACTGGTACCTGCACGACTATTCCAATTGTGACACCTTTCCTGTGGTGATGGGTAGTTTCTGGTATCTCAAGGTTTACTATATTCTGACGGTTTTAGGTGTTTTGATTTTAAGATTCTTCCCGAAACATATCAATTGGTTTATCGCAATCTGTATTGTTTTAACTTTAATTTTTAACATTTTCCCTCAGTATTATCCCAACGGACAGGTAGGTTATGTCGCATTTTATATGGCTGTTTTCCTGATCGGAAACCGGTTGAAAGGAAAAACAATCCCAACGAAAATCATTCCCGTTTTGTACGGATTGGTAGCAGTTTCGCTCGCCTGGATGTTCTGGAATTATGGCGGCGATATTTTTTATAAGATCAACAAACAGAAATTTCCGCCAAAGATGCCGTATATCGTCTGGACACTTTTCTCTTTGGTCACACTTTTTGTTTTTTATAACAGATTGAAAATCACCAAACCAAATTTCATCACCAATGTGGGACAAAATGCTATTTTCTTTTATTTTGGACAGGGAATGAGTTCGTCATTGATTTATTTCCTCGTTGTTCCGCTAAAAGATTCTATGAGTTGGTGGTTGTTGGTTGTGATTATCTATCCGGTAAATATTCTCCTGGCGTTTCTGATTTCCAAAGGCCTCACGAAAGTTGATGATCTTGGCTGGAAGGTTTTGCAATTTCTGAGAGCAAAAACGGCTTCCCGAAATCCATAAAAAAAGCGCTTAAAAAAGCGCTTTTAATTTTGTTAATCGTTTTTCTTTCTGCCGCTCATCGCAACAATTGCAACGATGACAATCAGTACAACGCCCCCGATAATCCAGTACGTTGGATTCGTTTGCCATTCTTCAGAAGACGTGGTAACGTTGGTTGTTTTTGTAACGGTTGAATCCTGAGCAAATGACAATGCCGAAGCAAAGACTGCTAAAAAGCTAAAAATAAATGATTTAGCACGGTTGGTAATAGTTAAATTTTTCATAAGTTTATTATTTGATTGTTAATGGATTTTCAATATCTGTGCCAAATAGTAATATGATCTTTCAACATCAGTTTTTAATATAGTGAATTTCGCAACGTCATTTTTTATTTAGAAATAGTCAAAAACAAGCTTTCAAATCCTTATTTTTACAAAAAATATAAAATGTTTCGTCTTAAACTTCCTACAGATCCGCGTTGGGCCAATATTGCAGAGAACAACCTGGAAGAGATTCTTACAGATCACGCGTGGTGCGAGCAGAAGGCTGCTACAAACGCAATCGGACTCATTACAATGGTTCCGGAATATACAGAAATGGTAACCGAACTTCTGGCTATTGCGCAAGAGGAGCTGGATCATTTCAATCAGGTTCATGA
>Ga0308164_10000428_pt1 | contig 75902 bp, 71 predicted proteins | sample PhyTR2_FD_201031 | JGI IMG/M metagenome (GOLD analysis project Ga0308164, IMG submission 201031) | Phyllosphere microbial communities from UC Gill Tract Community Farm, Albany, California, United States - DLSLT.R2 | ecosystem: Host-associated > Plants > Phyllosphere > Unclassified | place: USA... | reverse complement strand
ATCTCCTCTCCTTATGCCTAAATCACCCATCTATATCCCTTTTTGTTAGTGGCACCGCCTTCATCCCTTGTGCAATTCTCTGACTTACAAAAGAAAAACAGGTCTGTATTTGTTCTGAATACTCCACTTTGAAAAATTGGGGCGTAAGCCCTCTGAAGACTATTCATAAGGAAAAGCGATGGCTGTCATTGACGTAAATAAAACTAAGATTGCTGCCGGATTGATTCTGGCGCTCAGCACGATTTCTTCTTTTGCCGCGCACGCAGATCAGCTGGCGGACATCAAGAAAGCCGGTGTGGTGAAGGTCGCGACCTTCGATTCCAATCCGCCGTTTGGGTCTGTGGATGCCAAAACGCATGACATCGTCGGTTATGACGTTGATTTCGCAAAAGCGCTGGCGAAAACCCTGGGCGTGAAATTGCAACTGGTACCGACCAATCCGGCGAACCGCATTCCTTTGTTACAGTCCGGTAAAGCGGATCTTATTGTGGCTGATATCACCATCACGCCGGAACGCGCGAAAGTGATCGACTTCTCCGTGCCGTATTTCGTCACCGGCCAGCAGTTCCTGGTGCCGGCAAATTCGCCGGATAAACTGGATGCGTATGCCACGGCGCGTATCGGCGCGGTGAAAGGCACCACCGGCGAGCAGGAATTGCATAACCGCTTCCCGCAGTCCCGCGTGCTGTCTTATGACGATATTCCGCTGGCACTTTCTGCGCTGCGTAACGGCAACGTGCAGGCCATTACTCAGGACAGCACCATTCTGGCCGGTTTGCTGGATGGCGCGCCGGATAAAGCGAAATACAAAGTGCTGCCTGAATTACTGAGCAAAGAAGAGATTGGCGTGGGTGTCAAAAAAGGCGAGACCAGCTTGCTGAAAGTGGTCAATGACGAGCTGCTGAATCTGGAGAAAAACGGTCAGGCGGTCAGCATTTATAACGTCTGGTTCGGTCCGCAGACTAAATCACCTCAGCCGCGTCTGTTCAAAATCGAAGCCAAATAATCTGTTTTATGCAAGGTAAGACACATGCAGCAAGACACTCTCTCAACCGCAGCGACGTCTGCGGTTTTTTCACATTCATCCGCCGGAAAAACGGCGGCCGTTGAATTCCGCCAGGTCAGTAAATCTTTCGGTCCGCATGAGGTGATCCGTAACGTGGATTTGCGTGTGGACAGCGGCGAAGTGGTGGCAGTTTGCGGGCCCTCCGGTTCGGGAAAGTCCACGCTGATCCGGCTGATTAATCAGCTGGAATCGGTCAGCAGCGGTGAAATTTATATCGATAACCAGCCGACGCGCAATCTCAAAGGTGCAGCATTACGCCAGTTGCGCACGCACATCGGATTTGTATTTCAGCAGTTCAACCTTTATGCCCATCTCACCGCCGAAGACAACGTCAGTCTGGCGCTAATCAAAGTGCATGGCTGGAACAAAACTCAGGCACGCGAAAAGGCACGTGCATTGCTGACGCGCGTCGGGCTGGGCGATAAAGCGCAGCATTATCCTGAGCAGCTTTCCGGCGGTCAGCAGCAGCGCGTGGCGATTGCCAGGGCGCTGGTCACGGATCCGGGCATCATTTTATTTGATGAACCAACGTCGGCGCTGGATCCGGAAATGATCGGTGAAGTGTTACTGGTCATGCAGGAGCTGGCGAAAAGCGGCATCACCATGATTGTGGTGACGCACGAGATGAGTTTTGCCCGTGAAATCGCTGACCGGGTGATTTTCATGGACGGTGGTGAAATTCTTGAACAGGCGCAGCCGGAAGATTTCTTCCTCCGTCCGCAACATCCGCGTGCGCAGCGGTTTCTGCAAAAAGTCCTGTTCCCGCTGCATCCGCAGAGCGGAGTCGCGCTATGAACTGGCATCCCGACTGGGCTGGCGTGCTGACCGGCCAGCCTCTGCAATGGATAATATCCGGCTTCCTCACCACGCTGTATGTCAGCATTGTTGGCAGCCTGCTCGCCACGTTACTGACTGTGTTGCTGCTGGCGCTGCGCATGAGTTCGTCGCGTCTGGCACGCGGTGCGGTTGCGGCGTTTGTCTCTGTTTTTCGCAACACGCCGCTGCTGGTACAACTGCTGTTCTGGTATTTCGCGGCTTACGGCGCGCTGCCGCAAAGCTGGCGTTTTTATATCGGCGACAATCATCCGTGGGCGACGTTTCCGGGCAACATTGCGTGGCTGACCCCGGAATTTCTGTGTGCGGCCTGGGGGCTGGCGCTGTTCACGGCGGCGTTTCTGGTGGAAGAAGTGCAGGCCGGACTGAATTCTGTGCCCAAAGGCCAGACCGAAGCGGCGATTTCTCAGGGTTTCAGCCGTAAAACGCTGCTGCTTTCGATTCTCCTGCCGCAGGCGCTGATCAACGCGTGGCAGCCGATCACCGGCCAGTATCTCAACCTGATGAAGCTTTCCTCGCTGGCGACAGGTATTGGTTTTTCGGAACTGACGTATCAGGTCAGCCAGATTGAAAGCTATAACGCGCACGCCTTTGAAGGTTTCGCCGTCGGGACGCTGCTTTATCTGGCACTCGGACTGATCCTCGGCTGGCTGATGACGGCGTTTGGCCCGAAACGACCGCAGCACAGGCCGCAGGTGGTACTGAAGGAGGAAACCCGCGATGGAGTTTGACTGGTCTGTTATACACGATAATTTCACTTATCTGCTGTGGGGAAGGCTGGCGGACGGCGAGCCGGGCGGAGTATTGCTGACGCTAATCATGGCGGCATCGGCGGGCGTTCTGGCGTTACTGTTCGGTGTGCTGATGGCGGCGCTGGCGTGGCGTTTCGGCGGCTGGACGCGGAAAATCCTGTTTATCTGGGCGTCGTTTATCCGCGGCATTCCGCTGATATTTGTGATTTTCTGGCTGTATTTCCTGCTGCCGGTGGTATTTGGCGGGTCGATCCCTGGGCCGATGACGGTGATTCTGGCGCTGGCCTGGTTTACCTCGGCGGCGGTGATGCATTCGACGCTGGCCGGTCTGGAAGCGTTGCCGCGCGGGCAAACTGAAGCGGGAATTGCGTCCGGCATGAGTGACGGCAAAGTGCTGTTGTTCGTGCTGTTACCGCAGGCGTGGCCGAATTTGCTGCCGTCGTATCTCGGGCTGCTGATCTCTCTGGTGAAAGACACGTCGCTGGCGTTTATTGTCAACGTGCCGGAACTGACCACCGTTGCCGGACAGGTGAATAACCGGGTACAAATTTACCCGGCAGAAATCTTCCTGCTGGTCGGGCTGATGTATTACCTGCTGTGCGCCTCGCTGGCGTATCTGGCCGGTAAATCGATAAAACGTCGTCAGGGGTTGCGGACGTAAAAGAAAAACCCGCCTGGTTCCGGCGGGGTTTTCAGACTGGAGAGACGGCAGGTTTATTGTCTTTTGCTGACTGACGTTAATTCCGTATCCACACTCAGATCCCGGTCGAACCATTTTTCAGAAATCTTCTTCAAGGTTCCGTCGGCCCGTAATTCGCCCAGTGCGACATCCACTTTTTGTTTCAGTGCTTCTCCGCGCGCGTCTTTCCTGAACGGCAGGGCGACCTGTTTCAGGCCAAACGGTTCACCGACAACTTTCAGCGGCAGATTTTTATGCTTGATCTGCCCGAGCAGGATCACCTGGCCGGAAACATAGGCATCCACTTTTCCCTGCGCCACGCTGTTAACCACCACATCCATCCCCTCGAAGGTCACCAGCTTGATTTCATTTTTCGGGTCAAATTCTTTCAGGACTTTGGCATAGTTCGAACCGAGATCGGCGGCGACGGTTTTCCCTTTCATGTCCTGCAAACCATGAATGGTGGTGTTGTTTTTACTCACCGCTAACTGCGCCGCTGAGTAATAGTAGGGCGCCGAATAATCATATTTTTTGCGCCGCTCCGGCGTGTCGGCGAAATTGCCTACGGTATCCACTTTGCCGGTTTCGAGAGAGCCCAGCACGCCCACCCAGTCGGACGTTACCCATTCAACTTTATAGTGAATCTTACCGGCAACGGCGTTGAGAATGTCCGCGCTGAAACCTTTGATGGTGTCGCCCTCTTTGAAATAGTGCGGATAACCGTCCGGTGTCGCCCCCACCCGCAGAACCGGCTCGTCATCCGCTTTTTCGGCGGGCTTGTCACATGCGGTCAGCAGAAGAGGGAGCGAACAAATAGCCAGTGTTAACAATCGCATAGCTTAATTTCCTGTTTAACCGGCATAAGGTTTGCCGAGATGTTTTTCGAGGCGACGCTGTAACTCACTGAAAATGATGGTCAGCGCCCAGTAGACCAGCGCCACGGCGAAATATGCTTCGAAGAATTTCAGCGATTCTGTGGCCACCATTTTTCCGGCGGCCAGCAGTTCGCTAACGCCTAAGGTGAACGCCAGCGAAGAGTTCTTGATCAGGCCGATATACACGTTGCCGGTCGCCGGAATGGCATTGCGGCAGGCTTGCGGAAACAGGATGCGGCTGGAGGCTTTAAACATGCTCAGTCCGGAGGCCAGAGAGGCTTCCAGCTGCCCTTTATCAACAGAGTCGATGGCGGCACGGAAGATTTCCGCCAGATAAGCGGACGTGTTTAAGCTTAAACCGAGGATCACCGCATTCATGGCGCTCAGTGAATTCATCGAAGGAATAATTTGCGGCAAACCAAAATAAATAATCAGTAACTGCACCAGTACGGGCGTGCCGCGAAAGAAGGAAATATAAAGGTGGGCGAAAGCTGCGGGTATTTTACCGGCTCTAAGTAACAGGGCGAAAATAATACCCAGTACGGTAGCCAGTAAAATGGAAAGCAATGAAATCAGCAAGGTCACGGGAAGATAAACGAGGATCTGCGGAATAACGCCGAGCATATAAGGAAAATCAAAATTCATTGTGCAAAGTTCCGTGTACGGCCATCAGGCAAAATCGTGTAAGAAAGAACGGGTGCGGTTCGAGGATCCGGTCTGGAAAATTTTGGCCGGTTCGCCTTGTTCGATAATATGGCCGTGCTCCATGAAAAATATCCGGTCAGAGACATCCCGTGCAAAACCCATTTCATGCGTCACGATCATCATGGTTAAGTCGCGCCCGGCCAGCCCTTCAATCAGGTTCAGCACTTCACGGCGCATTTCAGGATCCAGGGAAGACGTGGGCTCATCGAATAAAATGACCTGCGGATCAACGGCCATGGCGCGGGCGATGCCGACGCGCTGCTGCTGTCCGCCGGAGAGTGTGCCGGGATAAGCCGCCGCTTTGTGCGCCAGACCCACCTGCGCCAGCAATTCTTCACCCCGTTCGCGTGCCTGCGCTTTGTTCAGTTTTTGGGTAAAACGTAAGATCTCAGTGATGTTTTCCAGTGCGGTTTTATTTTTAAACAAATTGTAGTGCTGAAAAACCATCGAAGTCTGGCGGCGAAAATCGGCTGTTTGTCTGCGGGTGAGTGTGTCTGCATTAATGTGTTTATCTCCAATCTGGATCTGGCCGGAATCCGGCCTGACGAGCAAATTCAGCGAACGTAACAGAGTGGATTTCCCGGAACCTGAGGGGCCAATAATCGAAACCACTTCACCTTTATTTACGGTGAAATTAATATCCGACAGGGCAGGGGATTGGTTAAATGATTTATTCAGTCCGCTGACAGTGATCATGCATACTCCCGCTGGTTAATATAAATAACGCGCATATTTCCTTAAAGGAATATTAACTTTTCGGTTGCCTGCGACAAATGCTTTAAATCGCTAACGATATGCGGGGCGTAATATTATGCATAATACCGGAGCGGATAATCTTTATTGTGCCGGTTTGAACTGACAACCGGCAGCGCATCAATCAGCTTTTTCGTCCATGGATGCGCCGGGTGGTAGAACACATCATCGACCTTTCCGTGCTCCACTACGCTGCCGTCTTTCATCACCATCACCCGGTCTGCCAGATGGTGCACCACGCCTAAATCATGGGAGATAAACAACAGCGCGGTGCGGTGTTCGGCCTGCATTTTTGCCAGCAAATCCAGTACCTGCGCCTGAATCGAAACATCCAGCGCGCTGACCGGTTCATCGGCCACCAGCAGCGCAGGATTCGGCGCAAAAGCACGGGCAATCGCCACTCGTTGGCGCTGTCCGCCGGACAATTCACGCGGATAACGGTGCAGAAAACTGTCGCCAAGCTGCACTTCATCCAGCAACTGACGGACGCGGTTGCGCCGTTCCTCACCAAAAATGCCCACGCTGTCGAGGCTTTCGCCGATGATTTTTTCAACGTTATAGCGCGGATCAAATGAACTCAGCGGATCCTGCGCAATCAGCTGGATACCACGTCGTTGCAGTCTGCGCTGCGCTTCCGGAACCTGGCTCCAGCGTTGCCCCTGAATTTCTATCGTGCCGGATACCGGTTCGGTCAGCCCGAGGATCATCCGCGCCAGGGTAGTTTTCCCTGAGCCAGACTCCCCGACAATGCCCAGCGTTTCACCGGCAAACAGTTGCAGACTGACGTGACTGACCACGGTTTTACCGGCGTAGGCTTTGCTGAGATGACGGGTTTCCAGCACCGGATTAGAAACGGAAATATTGCGTGCAGGCAGCGGTTCACCACGTTTGCCGGAAAGCTTAAACCCGCGCGTCGCCGGGCTGGGAACCGCCGCCAGTAGCTGTTGCGTATAGGGATGGTCGGGCGCGGACAGCAGCTTTTCGCCGCGACCTTCCTCAACCACTTTGCCCTGATGCATCACCAGAATACGGTCGGCCAGTTGCCCGACGACCGACAAATCGTGGCTGATCAGCAGCAGGCTTTCGCCTTTATCGCGCCGCTGTTGCAGCAAATCCAGGATCTGTTTTTGCACCGTCATGTCCAGCGCGGTGGTCGGTTCATCGGCAATCAGTAAACCGGGATTTCCGGCCAGCGCGGTGGCAATCAACACGCGCTGACGCAACCCGCCGGAAAGCTGATGCGGATAGGCACTGAGGCGGTTTTGCGCATCGGGAAATCCGACCGATTTCAGTGAGGTGATCACCTGCTCGCTGAGCAACTTCGGATCGGTTTTGCGGCTGGCGGTCAGCGCATCGCGAAGCTGCCGCCCGACCTGCCGTAAGGGATCGAGCGACACCAGCGCGTCCTGCAATACATAGCCAATCTGGCTGCCGCGAATTTTACGCCAGCGCCGCTGGCTGGCGCCAAGCATGTCTTCACCGCCAATCACAAAACGATCGGCAGTAATACGCGCTTTGCCATCCTGTAAGCCGAGCAGGCTGCGGGCTGTCACGGTTTTCCCTGAGCCGGATTCTCCGACAAATGCCACGGATTCGCCGCGACGCAGTTGCAGATTCAGCCCGCTGACGGCGGCTTTTTCACCGCCTGCAGTCGGGAAGAAAATCGACAGGTTTTGGATATCAATTAACAGTTCGTCGCTCATGGACGTTTTCCTTCAAAAGTGGCCTGCCAGTAACGCCCGAGTGTGTTGACTGAAATCACGGTCAGGGTGATTGCCACGCCCGGCCAGACGCCAATCCACCAGGCATTACGCAGATAATTACGGCCCTCGGCCAGCATCAGCCCCCATTCGGCGGTCGGCGGTTGCGGGCCCATACCGAGAAAACTCAGCCCGGCGGTGCCGATAATCGCCGTGCCCAGCCCGAGGGTCGCCAGCGCCGGAACGTGCGCAATGGCGTGCGGCAACACATGCCGCCAGACCAAAACGTGACGCTTCAGTCCCAGCGTGCGCGCCTGTTCTACATAGCCGGAAGACATCACCAGAAAGGTTTGTGCCCGCACTACGCGGGTGAAGCGGGGCACTGACGCCACGCCGAGTGCGAAAATCAGATTGGTGGTGCCGGGACCGGTAAAGGCAATAAGCATCAGCGCCAGCAGCAAATCCGGAAAGGCTGAAACCACGTCCACCGCGCGGCTGATCAGCTCATCCAGCGGCCCTTTGAATAAACCCGCCAGCAGGCCAAGCAGGGTGCCGATGCTGACCGCGACAACCATCGCCGCCAGGCTAATCAGCAGGGAATAACGGCTGCCATAAATGATACGCGCCAGTACGTCGCGGCCTAACTGATCGGTGCCCAGCCAGTGACTGGCGGAAGGCGCAAGCTGTGCGTTAACCGGATCGGCATTGAGCGGATCGTAATGCGTGAGCAACGCGGGGAAGACAACCGCCAGCAGTACCAGAAATATAAAACTGGCTGCCAGCAAAACACCGGCAGAGAAACGGCGCGTAATGCGCCCGGAAAGCAGAATCTGACTCATGCGTTTTCCTCCCCGGCAGCGGGCGCGTCGCGCAAGCGCGGATCGATAAACAGGTACAAAATATCCACCAGCGTACTGAGCACCACGTACACCAGCGCCGAGAAAATCGCTACCGCCAGCACCACCGGCAAATCCTTACCCAGCACGGCATCGACGGTGATTTTGCCCAGCCCCGGACGGCCAAATACCTGTTCGGTGATCACCGCACCGCTGAGCAGACCGCCAATCAGCCAGCCGGTGAGGGTGACGGCAGGCAGCGCGGCGTGGCGCAGCGCATGGCGTAAACGGATGACAGTGTTGCTCAGTCCCCAGGCGCGCAGCGTCAGAACAAAGGGTTCATCAAGCGCATCTTCCAGCCCGCGTCGCAGCACCTGCGACACCACCGCGCCCTGCGCCAGTCCGAGGGAGAACGCCGGTAACACCAGCGACGAAAAACTGCGGTCACCGGCGACCGGAAACCAGCGCAAGGTAAAGCTGAAGATAAACAGCAGCACGATGCCAAGCCAGAAAGAGGGCGTGGACGCCAGAACCAGTTCTATGGAACCGGCGATGCGTTGCCCCCAGCGCCGGTGCGCGGTCGTGACCGCCATCAGCACGGCAAACACCAGGCTGACCACCAGCGCCAGACCGGTGAGTTTCAGCGTCGGCCACAACTGCGATAACACCAGCGAACTGACGTCGGTATTGAGCATGTACGAACGGCCAAAATCCCCGTGCAATACGCGCCACAGGTAATGCAGATATTGCAGATACAACGGCTGATCCAGACCCCATTCGGCGCGGATCGCCGCCTCAATCGCCGGTGTATGCACCTGTTCGCCCATCAGCAAACTGACGATATCGCCGGGCGCGAGGTAAACGCTGATAAACGACAGCGTAACCGCTGCCCACAGCACCAGCACGCCGGTGAGTATCCGCCGGATGATCCGCCCGCGCCACGACGGTCTGGCCTGAGGGCGACGGGGAGAAATAAATGCAGTTTCAGCCGACATATTCTGATTCCTTACTTCTGATTAATGCTTGCTCAGCCAGACGTCATAGGCGTTTTCAGGCATCTGTTTGAAAGGCCTGAAGCCGACACCGTGAACGTAAGACGCTGCCGCAATCTGGTCTTCCGGCTCGTAAAGCGGGATCGCCAGTGCCTGTTGCAACACGGCAAAGTTTTGCAACTGACCGTAGAAGGTTTTGCGCTGTGCGTTATCCAGCGTCAGCGACGCGCCTTTGAGCAGCGGAATAATTTCCGGCGCATCGGTGCGGCTGTAGTTGATCGCACCGCCGCCATTGACGGGCAGATAGTGATTTTCGATATCAATGCCGTCAGTGTCGGTATTGGAGTTGGCAATCGATCCGAACTGGCCGGTTTTACGCACTTCGGTATAGGTGCCGGAATCGACATAACGGATCTTCAGATCCACGCCCATCCGCTGCCGAGCCTGCGCCTGTATCGCCTGCAACAGCACATCGCGCTGGTCGCGCACGGTCGCCTGCGCCTGAATAATTTCGATGCTCAGCGGCTGGCCGTTTTTGGTGCGGATGCCGCCAGCGCCTTTGTTTTTCCAGCCTGCTTCATCAAGCAACTGGTTTGCGAGCGTCGGGTTATTGCCGTATTTACCGCTCAGGCTGGCGTCATACAACGGATCGACCGGCGACGTAATGCCCCAGACACGCGTGCGTTCGCCGCGATAGATCGACTGCAAAATCGGTGAAATATCCAGACCCTGTAATATCGCCTGACGGACTTTGACGTCCTGCGTCGGGCCATATTTCACATTTAGGAACAACGAGTAAGGTGTGCCGGTATTGAGTGCGTGCTGGTAAGAGAAATCAGGATTGTCTTTGAATTCACCGGCATCGTTACCGGAAACGCCTTCAATCACATCTACCTGACCGGACAGCAGCGCGCCGGTGCGCACGGAAGATTCCGGCAGGAAACGGTAAGTAATCCCTTCGAGATATGCCGGACCCTGATGTTTCGCATTCGCCGACGCCCAGCGGTAATCCGGGTTGCGCACATATTCAATCTGCTGACCTTTCTCATAGCGTTTGAGAATAAATGGCCCGGTACCCGCGATGTCTGTACCACCGGATTTCAGCTGCGGTGAAGTCCATGAAGAAGGCGATATCAGCTTCAGGCCGGAAGCAAACGAAAGGAACGGGCTGTAAACGTCTTTCAGCGTAATGCTGACGGTGTGTTCATCCGGCGTGGCGACACTGGCAATTCGCCCGGCGAGCGCGCAAATACTCGACCCTGCGCAATACGCCGGATCCTGTGCATGACGGAAATTTTCGGCGACGGCAGCGGCATTAAATTTCTCGCCATTAGAGAATTTCACGTCATCGCGCAGCGTAAACGTGTAGGTTTTGCCATCGTCAGACACCTGATAACCGGTTGCCAGCCACGGAATGTAAGAGCCGTCCGGCTTGCGTGCTAACAGCGATTCATAGGCAACACGCAGGATCAGTTCCGCTTTTGACTGGCCGTTTAACTGTGGATTGAGCGTATTGGGTTCGGTTTCCACGCCCCACGTCAGATTCCCGCCTTGTTGCGGTTGTTCTGCGGCATACAGTGACTGACCGGAAGAGAGCACTAACAGCGCAAGCGCAGTGAGAGAACGAACGTTAACAGAGGATTTCATACATTTCCCGTCAGGTAATAAGTCATGAATTATTCGAATGAACTCAATAAATAACGCCGCTTTATTCCGCGCAGCTGAAGGGATTATTAATGTCAGGTTGCTAAGTTGTAAAATCACAATATTTGCTTACCAGCCTCAATAAATGACTATGTAAATCTCTGCGGTTTAAAGAAGGGGGTAATTACCGGCTTATCTCAATTGAGGGTAATAAAATGCTTTTTTCTTCGTGGTGTAATTAGCGGTGGTCTCTATTTTTAACGCAGACGCTTTTTAACACAGACAGTACTGTGCTTATGCAGATAAAGGAGATCATCTTGACGAATACATCCCGCAGACGTTTAAAAACCCTGGTCGGGGCAGGGAGCGTGATCCACGCATCGAACGACACCCGCCGCCAGACCGGTATTTCGCGTGCTATCACACTGGCAAATATCGCGGAAAGAGAGAAAATCACCGGGCTGTTTACCGCCGATTTATTGCAGGCAGATCCCGACGGGCTTTCCGGTTCGACCGGCAGTCAGGATCCGCTGATAACGCTGGCGGCGCTGAGTCAGGTTACATCTCAGATTGGCCTGATTGCCACAGTGTCCACTACCTATCAGCACCCGTATAACCTGGCGCGACTGATCGGCACGCTCGATCACGTCAGCGGCGGTCGGGCAGGCTGGAATGCGGTAACGTCTTCTGTCGGCGAAGAGAATTTCGGTGACATACAATTGCCTGCGCCCGAAGTGCGTTACGCCAGAGCGACTGAGTTTATCGAAGTGATTAATGCCTTATTCGATGCCAATCAGCCTGATTCGGTGGTACGCAACAAAAACGGCGGCGTAAGTATTGATCCGCGCAAACTGCATCCGATCAATCATCACGGCGACTTTTTCCGTGTTCAGGGGCCGCTGAACGTTCCGCCGCCGCCTCAGCACCGTCCGGTACAGTTTCAGGCCGGGCAGTCAGAAGAGGGGCTGAAGCTCGGCGCGAAATATGCGGAAGTGATTTACACCTCCCAGCCGACACTGGATGACGCGAAAGCGTTTGTTGAACGTGTTCATCAACATGCCGATGCTATTGGCCGCCATGAAAGCCGGCCGTTAATCATGAACTCTTTTCATTCAATCATCGGAGAAAGTCCGTCAGATGTGGCACGCCGGTTGTTTGAAAAACACGAGCGGATTGATTATCAGCAGGGGCGTCTCAGGGTGGCGGATATGCTCGGCGGCGACATTGACTTGCGCGACGCCGCGCTGGATCAGCCCATCCCGTTACGGTTACTGCCGGACATCGAGCAGATTAACCGCCGTCGCGGCCGTGCGGAAATTTTTAAGCGTTTCGCCTTACAGGGGCTGACGCTGCGCGAACTGATCGTGCAGGCTCAGGAAACCGGCCACTGGTTTGTCGCCGGTACGCCGGAACAGCTGGCCGATGCTATCGAAGAGCGCTACCGCGCCGGTGTGCTGGACGTGATTTCCCTTCACGGACTGGGTCAGGCAGATCAGGAAGATTTGCTGATCAACGGTTTGCTGCCTGAGTTGCGGAAACGGGACCTGATTGATACAGAGTATCTGGGGGAGGATTTCAGGGGAAATCTTGGATTAGCATCCAAACTGCCAGGGCGTTAATTTCACGAACTTGGGTTGCCAACCACACTGGCCTTCAGGTCAAGGTCAAGGTCAAGGTCGTGGGCGTCGGCCCACACCGACCAGAGACCCGGTAACGCGCGGGCCTCTGGACTCCGCGCTTTTTTCACTGCGCGCTATCGCGGGTATGACGGACATGTTCCGGCGCATTAGCGGGTGGCGCAAAATGTCATCGCTGCGCGATTCCCGAATTTCAGGTGTCGAGCCATAGGTCTCGAACCGTTCATTCGGTGCCATTTTTAATCACGCCAATCCACTTTTCTAAAAGATAAACATCAGTTTGATGTTGAATTTAAGATCGTGCGGGCGATTCAGAAATCTTGCTGAACGGAGCGGCTTCGAGACCTATGGCTCGAAGACCGAGAGAAGGTACCGCGCAGCGGCAAGATTTCCAGCCTGTCGCTGCGATACCTGAAACATAGCCAGCGAGCGGAGCGCGCAGTGAAAGAGCCGGAGATTCCTAAGAGGCGCGGCGATAGGCGCCTCTTAGGGCCGGTTTGGGTGGCAACCCAAGGTCTTGACCTTAAAGCCAGTTTGGGTGGCAACCCAAGGTCTTGTCGGTGTGGGCCGACGCCCACGACCTTGACCTTGACCTGAAGGCCAGCTTGGTCGGCAACCCAAGGTGTTGACCTTAAACCGTCAGTGCATCGGAATGCACACTCTTAGCAGTGAATTGATTCTCCGGCTCACTTAACCCCAGATTCCCCCGCAGGGTCTGCGCCTCATAGTCCGTCCGGTATAACCCGCGTGCCTGCAAAATTGGGATCACGCTGTCGATGAAATCATCGAACGCCGTCGGGGTGCCGCCACGAACGATAAAACCGTCGGTTGCGCCTGAGGTGAACCAGTGTTCCAGACCGTCGGCGACGTCTTCGGCAGTGCCAGAGAAGGTCGGGCGCGGTGTGGCGGCTTCCAGCGCGGCCTGTCGTAGTGTCAGTCCGTGTTCATGAGCGTTGCGTTTGATTTCATCTGTCGTGCTGCGGAAACTGTTTTGCCCTAAATCTCCGATGTCCGGGAAGGGAGCATCCGGATCGTATTGCGCAAAATCGTGATGCTCAAAGTAGCGGCCTAGATAATCCAGCGCACTTTCCAGCGTCACCAGTTGCGCGGTTTCCTGGTACTTGCGTTCGGCATCGGCAGGCGAGTCGCCGATAATCACGCTGATACCCTGGAAGACGCGGATGTCCTCAGCGTCACGGCCGTGTTCTGCTAACTGGCGCTGGACGTCGAGACGGAATTCGCGTGCCAGTTCCGGGGTTTCCTGACGGGTGTAAATAGCGTCGGCAGCTTCGGCGGCAAAGGCTTTGCCCTGTTCTGATGCTCCGGCCTGAAAGACTACCGGACGGCCTTGCGGCGAGCGTCCGACGTTCAGCGGTCCCTGCACCGAGAAGTATTTACCGTGGTGATTGAGCGTGTGCAGTTTCTGTGGCGCAAAGAACTGGCCGGTGCTTTTGTTGCGCACAAACGCGTCTTCTTCCCATGAGTCCCACAGGCCTTTCACCACGCTGACGTATTCGCTGGCAATGCGGTAACGCTCGTCATGTTCCGGATGTTTATCGCGGGAGAAGTTTTTCGCCGAACCTTCCAGCGGCGAGGTCACCACGTTCCAGCCCGCACGGCCACCGCTCAGATGTTCGAGGCTGGCGAACTGGCGTGCGACGGTAAACGGTTCGCTGTAAGAGGTCGATAATGTCGCCACCAGACCGATTTTTTGAGTCACCAGCGACAGCGCTGAAAGCAGGGTAATCGGCTCAAAACGGTTGAGAAAATGCGGAATAGATTTCTCGGTAATATAAAGTCCGTCGGCGACAAATAAGAAATCAAACTTTGCCTGTTCGGCTCGTTGCGCTAATTGCTGGCAGAACTGAATATTAATACTGGCATCGGCGACGGCATCCGGATGACGCCATGCGGACATATTTCCCGACGCACCCTGAATAATGGCACCCAGACGTAACTGTTTTTTCTGACTCATTGATTCATCCTTAAGATTATATTATTCAGCCGCCGTTAAGCCAGCGTGCGTAATTCAGCGACAGAGCGAACCAGCAGCGCCTGCTCCTGGGCATCGAATGCCTGCTGATTGAGGATTTTGCGCAGATACACCAGTTCGACGCCCAGCGGATTGGTCGCCCGATGAAACGGCTCGTAACCGCGTCGCTGATACAATGCGGTCAGCCACGGATGGTTTACCGCCGTCGCCAGATACACCGCCGGTGATTTCAGCGTGTCGCGTAAGAATGTTTCTTCGACGTAGCGGATAATTTCATTGCCAAAACCCTGACCCTTGGCGTGTTCCGCCACCGCAAACCAGTGAACAAACGGCCACGGCGCAAGATGATTTTTCGCAGGCGTCCACAAAAAACGCGTGGTCAGCGTGGCCGTCAGTACGCCGTCTTTTTCCAGCACATACGTGGTTTCATTGCGGATAACATCCCGCACATCCTCAACGCTGGCGCGGGTGATGGTGAAATGAATGCCATGTTCCAGCAGCGGCGCGTAAGCTTTTTGCAAAAGGCTGTGCAGCGCAGCCGCTTCTGATTCCTGAGCAAGGCGGATCACGTGGCTCATAGTGTGTCCTTAAGCCAGCGCAACGCTGGACGTGGCTAACAGTTCGAGGGAACGCAGGCGCGCATGAGGCTGAGAAACCGGCGTATCAATGATAAATTCTTCCACACCGTACCTTGCCTGCAATGTTTCCAGTTGCTGATGAACATCCTCACCGGTGCCGTACAACACTTCGGACTGACGTTCTTCAATACGATGAGATTTTGCTTTTGACTGACGCAGATACGCCTCAACTTGTTCATGGCTGCCGACGTTGACGCTTTGCCCGTCGCTGGCGATAACGCGATACCGCTGCGTTTTATCCACCAGCCGTGCAGCCTGTTCGGTGGTATCAGCGACAATTACCGGCACAGCCAGAAGCGCCCGCTTGCCGTGACTGTCGTGCGAATAAGCGGAAAGGGCGCTGGAAATATCGCGCTCGTCGGCATTCAGGTGCGCAGCAAAGACGAAATTCCAGCCGAGACTGGCGGCCAGACGGGCGCTTTGTTCGCTGGCACCTAATAAGAAACGTGAGGCGGACTGCGGCGGCTGTGGGGTAGCAGAAAGCGCATCGGCGTCTTTGCCTCTGACGGGCACTGAAAGCCAGTCGTCGAGCTGACGCAATTGTTCCGCGAAATCGCCCTTACGTGCCGGATCCACCGCGTGTTGCAGCGCATGGGTCGAAAGCGGTAATCCGCCCGGCGCTTTGCCAATGCCGATATCTACACGGCCGGGGGCAAGTGATGCCAGCTGATTAAAATTTTCCGCCACTTTATACGGACTGTAATGTTGCAACATGACGCCGCCGGAACCCACCCGCAGGTGCTGCGTATGCGCGAGGATCCAGGCGATCACGATTTCCGGCGAAGAGATCGCCAGTTTGTCAGTATTATGATGCTCCGCCAGCCAGAACCGGTGATAGCCCCAGCGTTCTGCATTTTTGGCGAGTTCCAGCGTCCTGCGTAATGCCCCAGCGGCATCTTCACGCTCATCCAGCGGACTTTTTTCAAGCAAACTTAAACGGTATCCCATCGTTTTTCCCTTTATTCGCAACACGTCGTTAACAGGGATTATTAAAGTCAGGGACAAAAGATGTAAAACAACAATAGTTGCTATGGAGTTGCGGGAGATGAGAATGGATGTGGGCTGGCGGGCGACATGTGCGCGGATCTTAGCCGGGAAAGATAAACCGGGTGCTTGAAAAACATAAAAGGCGACTTATGTCGCCTTTAGAATGCTATAGCGGCATAGGTTATTTATCCTTCAGCTATGCAGGGATGGGAGGGAACATTTCCTCTAGCGCTCTTATCACTTTACAGAAGAACTGATTATTTAAAGACGTTTTGTTGTAAACCATATAGACCGGTATGCTTGGCAGATTCATATCCACATTAACCGCACAAATATCATACTGCTTTTTATATTCTTCATATGCCTTGAGCGGCACAAATGCCAGTGTGTCTGTGGCTTCAACGACCGGCATTGCGGCACCGATATAACCTACATAATAACGAATTTTCCTTTTAACACTTATTCTTTTCTCAAGTTGTTGAGCGAGGTTAATTCGTAGCAAGCTGTCATTGCTGATAAACGTGAACTCTTCCTTCATAACATCTTCTGGCGAGGCTTTATCTTTAATTCTTGGATGGTTTTTTGCACGTATCACTACCAGAGGTTCCTCATACAGTAAAAAAGTATTACGAGATAGATTCTTATGTGGGTTGATATCAAACACGATGTCAGTTTTACGAAAAGTCAGTAAATCATCTATTGCCTGGGAAGAATTTCCTACCACAGTGTGAGTTACTTTGCAGCCTGGTGCTATTTTGTCGATAGCCCTGACTAAGGGGCCGAGTATGGTGAGAGAAAAATAGGGTGGACAATTAATCACTATATTTGAAATGGCAAGTGGGTGATCTATTTCCTGAAATCTGGCCAATAAATTATCATAGGACTCAAAGAGTTTTTCATGTATTCCTGTCGCCGTTTTGGTTGGGGAAAGGTTTTTCCCCTGCCGGACGAAGAGGGGATCAGAAAAGTGATCTCGTAAACGCCCAATAGCCTGGCTGACGGCGGAAGGCGTCAGTCCCAATATACCGGCAGCTTTGGTGATGCTGCCATGGATATAAACAGATTCAAACATGGTTAACAAGTTAAGATCAAAACCCTTAATAGCATTAAGACGTTCCGTGTTGTGATTGAGTTTCATTTTTTCTCACTTGGTTTTTTCAGAAATGATGGTTTGGTCAGCCTGTAAATTCATCTCCACAGGCGTTGATTGAGATTTGTGTGATATTTTAAAGAAATTAAAAATTCAAACTACGCACAAATCTACCATGCTTATTTTAAATGGATTATAAAGAAAGCGTACCTGGATTTGTTTTTTTCATAATATATGTGGTTGTGTCGCAGTTTCCAAGTGCCTGGGTGAATGTGGGTTTTATTAATTTGCAATTAGGATTTTTTTTATCATGTAATTATATGTAATAGAACAAATAATTATAAACTCTTTAATAAAATGAATGAATGTTTAAGTTCACTGTGTTTATTTTCACAGCGACAATGTGAATAATGCCTCTCCCCTGCAAATGCCTCTCCCCTGCATATGGATTCAGGGTTCAACTAACAAAATTGAAATGGAGAGATAATTTTGAAACTTAATACATTCATTTAAAATGAGCGTACTGGCTGCCGGCATGGTTGCTGCAATGGGTGCATACGCAGAAGACACCGGTACCGTTTCGATTTCCGGCACTTTTATTATTAAGCTGAACAGTTGCCCTGCAGATCTTTCCGCACAAGTTCAATTTAACGGGCAAACTTCTTCTTATGAAAATCTTGTTTTCGTAGGCTCTAGCATGACAAGTAACTCAGGTATGATTATTAAAGATCAGGCTGGTGTTGTGCTTACCCCTAACGCAATGGATACTTCTGAAAGCCAGGCATTAATTTCAGGCAACAATGAGTTGAAATATACTGTAGGTCTGACTAAGACTAAAAACAACGTTGTTGCGGGTCCATTTAGTAACTCCGTTACTTACGTTATCAGCTACCAGTAATCGTTAATTAAGTAAAAATAATTTCTGAAGTGATTTCAATATATAGTTGTTCTGGTTAATCCCAGAGCCACTTTCTTTTAAATTCACAGGTTCAATATAAATGTTCAAATATTTATTACTCCCAATGTTAGTCATCATGTCCAGCAATTCCTTTGCTGGATTATCGGTAGGTGCCACCCGCGTTATTTATAATGGCAATATGAAAGAGGCTTCGCTTTCCATAAAGAACACAGAAGACTCGAGTGTTTACCTAATTCGTTCCTGGATAAGTTCTGACAATGCGGCCGAGAAGATACCCTTTGTTATCACTCCGCCATTGTTCCGCATCGAGCCTGGCCAGGATAACACCGTCCGTATTACCCAGACTTCGTCATCATTAGCGCAGGATAAAGAGTCTGTTTATTGGCTTAATACGTTGGCTATTCCCCCTGCTACAAAAGAAAAGAATTCCCTGCAGTTCTCGATTAACACACGTATCAAACTGATCTACCGACCGACAACACTGAATAACAAAGAGGCGATTGCCAAAGCGTATCAGCAGATCACCATCACCCGCTCAGGTAGTACCTTAACCGCCAACAATCCTACACCGTATTATGTCAACATGACAAAAGTCAGCGTGAACGGTAAAGAGCTGAAGGCAGGATATATGGTTCCGCCAAAATCTTCGTTGGAGATTAGTAATGCTCCGGCGGGGAATAGCATCAACTGGCAAGCGATTAATGATTTCGGCGGATTAACAGAAAAAGTCAACGCATCAATTTAATTAAGTTGAAAAATTAAAATCGGGAATGTCTGTTTATTATGGATAATAACAATATTAAAAATCGTCAGGACAAAGACAACACCAGAAGAAAAGGTGATAAAAGAAAGAGCGGCGCACTAAACAGTAAAGCTGCTGCCCGCTCTTTTTTATTAAAACCCTTATCCTTTTTCATATTGTTATCTCTTCCCGGATTGGCTTTCTCCGCTGAAACGTTTAACGCGGAAATGCTTAAGAACGTGGGCAATGGTGGTGATATACAAGACGTCAATCTGGATTATTTCGCTGAAAAGGGCGGGCAGATGCCCGGCACTTATCAGGTGGATATCTATCTGAATAATCAGCAGGTTGACTCACGCAACGTCGAGTTTGTCAGCCTGCCGGATGCGCCGGGTAAACTCTACGGGGCGATCACCCCCGCAGAGATGGCGGAATACGGCGTAAAACTGGACGTGTTTCCGGATCTGAAAGCCGTTGCACCTGATGCACAGCTGACCAAGCCGCTGAGCGCCTATGTACCACTGGCTACCGAAAACCTGGATTTAAACCGCAAGCGTTATGACATTACCGTACCGCAAATCGGCGTAAACCTACGTCCGCGCAACTCGGTTGACCCGAAGCGCTGGGATAACGGCATCGCCGCCTTTATGCTCAATTACAGCTATTCCGGCTCTACCACGCAGCGCGACGACAGCGGTCAGTCAAAGAGTAACTTCGTTAACCTGCGCAGCGGGGCTAACCTCGGCGCATGGCGTCTGCGTAACTATTCGACTTACAGCGATCAATATACCGAAGGGACTCACGGTGGCGATGACACCAATACCCGTGACTTCGAATCGATAAATACCTACGTGCAGCGAGACGTGCGTTTCCTGCAGGGCGGGCAACTGACGCTGGGCGAATATTCCACGCCCGCCGACGTGTTTGACAGCATCCAGTTTACCGGTGCGCAACTGGCCTCCGATGACCAGATGCTGCCGGACTCCATGAGCCAGTTTGCGCCGACAGTGCGCGGCATGGCTGTCGTGTTATTGATCGGGGGCGTGAATAATGCCATGGCGCTGGGTGTGTGTAGTTATCTTTCCAGACAGCCACTGATTACGGTAAACATGAACGTGACTTCACAGCAGGACTGGCCAAATGGATTCGTCATCGGGGGAGTGGCTTACAGTACAGCCTACAAAGTGGCTGAGAATTGTTCGGGCGAGTATCAAATGACGAAAACAATGAATACCGCTGTCTACCCTTCCTCCACCTCCACGATATTTAAAAGCGGTGTCGAGGGCGTGGGTATCCGGCTCACGATAGGCGGTACCCCTGTGTCTACGGGGGCTAATCAGACCAGTGGTAACGGTGACGGTTCGAGCCCGATTAATCTGCAGAATGTTGACGTTGAACTCATCAAAACAGGGGATATCGTTCCCGGCTCTGTGACTCCCGGAGAGTTAGCCACCGTTGAGATGAAAGACAGCGCAGGGACAAGACAGGTATTAACTATAAATATAGGCTCGGTCAATATTAAGCAAGCTTCCTGCGAAATCACCGGTTCCAGTGCTATCCCTGTCCCAATGGGCGATGTGATGAAAGAAGATTTTCAGGGCAAAAACTCAACGCTGAAACCCCAAAATATCAATATCCCTCTGCAATGCAGCGCGCAAACCAGGGTGAATATCAATTTTGATGCGAAGTCATCACAAGGCAACGGCATCATTGACCTGACGGCGGGCGGAGCAGAAGGTGTGGGCATTCAGCTGAAACTAAACAGCACGCCGGTGATATTTAACAAGACTCTGTTTGTGGCACAGGCCACCGAACAAGGTGCATTTAACATCCCGCTGACCGCGGCCTATATACAAACTGCCGATGATATTGCACCTGGTTCAGCCAATGCGGTGGCGAACTTTACCGTCACCTACGAATAATGTTCAGACATAACCGGCGGCTGATCCTTGAGAGATGCCGCCGCGCTGCACTCTGTTACTGATGTTATCCCGTCTGACCTTCAGCATCACACTACCGCCTTCAAATAACCGCTCCAGTAAAACTCCTCCACACCGTTCAGCAAGATTTCTGAACCGTCCGCACTATCTTAAATTCATAATAGAACTGCTTTTGATTGAGATGCTGCGGCACCTGAAACACAGCCAGCGAACGTTAGCGCGCAGTTAAAAAAACGCAGAATTCCAAAGGGTTTCGTTTAAAAACCCTTTGGGGCCGTGTGGGTCAACACCCACGACCTTGAATCTGAATTCGATTTTAAAAGCGCTAAAGGTCGCCCACCTGCAAAACCTGATATCCGAAAAAGGGCGCACTTGCTGCGCCCTGGATTAACCCGCTATTCAGAGGTAGCCGCTCTCTTGTATGCAGGCCTTAAAGGCCTTTCAACAAACTCCATTGTGACTGGATTAAAGTAACGACTAGGCCAAATCGTGGAGGGAGGAACTCCAATTGCCTGACCGATCAACAATTCGCCTTTTGGCCACGGGCGGGACAAGGCATTAGACAAAGTGGATGAGCCCAGCCCTGCCGCGCGTGATACTGCGGCCAGAGTGGTACCTTTTTTGCGCAGTGCCGCAATAATGTCGGCAGGGTGCCAGTCCTGAAAAGGAAAAGATATGTTGGGTGGATAGTTTGTGGTCATTTCGCAGTTTCCGTTGCAAAGCGATGAGATAGCTACCACAAGAGGTGCAAATCTCTGGGGGTGATAGCTCAGACGGAGTTTGCACTACCGGGCACAACGGATGCCGGCCAGTCCGGAGACTGCCCCCTCTGAGCCACCATTGAGACGTGCATATTACACGAAAGCGTAATAAGCAACAGGTGTGCAAAGGCCTCGATATATAACGTAAACTATATATATCGACGTTGTGACATCCGGGGTGCAAATCCCGGCCACGGATTTTGCCGTAGCAAATCCACTATAGCGTAAATAGGTAGCGTAAACCAAGCGGATAAAAACGGGCATAAATGTTGATTTAATTAGGGTTTTTATCTGTTCAGCTAATACCAAAAAAAAGCCTCCCACATCAGGGGAGGCTTGAACCATTGCTATCAACGGGTTGGATGATTCACTTCTACCGGACGCAAATCAAACAGCAATACTTCTGCCTGATCTCCGTCGGTAAAGGTCAGTTTATCTTCCTGACGAACCCGCGCACCGTCGCCGGTTCTGAACTCGATACCGTTCACTTTAATGCTGCCGCGTGCCACATGAATATAGGCATAACGGTTCGGGTCAAGATCAACTGTCGCCTGTTCCGCGCCATCGAAGAAACCGGCGTAAATCTTCATATCCTGACGAACGGTCAGCGAGCCCTTGTCACCTTTTGGCGAGACGATCAGGCGGAACTGACCGCGTTTGTCCGCTTCAGGGACAGACACCTGCTGATAACCCGGTTCGGTGCCGTTTTCCGCGGGCACAATCCAGATTTGCAGAAAATGCACGCTTTCTTCGCCGGAGTGGTTGAACTCACTGTGCGTCACGCCGGAGCCCGCGCTCATCAGCTGTACATCCCCCGGGACGATCACTGAACCAGTACCCATCGAATCTTTATGCGCCAGTGCGCCTTCCAGGACATAAGAAATGATTTCCATGTTGCTGTGAGGATGCGCGCCAAAGCCGCGTCCCGCTGCCACCTGATCATCGTTGATAACCAGCAGGTCTGAGAAACCGACCTGTTTTGGATCCCAGTAACTGGCGAAAGAGAAGGTGTGACGGGAATGCAACCAGCCGTGGTCACCTAAGCCGCGTTGTTCAGAGAGACGTTGTTCGATCATGGTGTACTCCTCAGTGTGTCAGGGAGGAAGTGCGTTTGCGCTTCCGATGAACAGAGAATACACGTAAACTAATTTGCTCAACAATGCGGTGGTTTGACTATCACTGTCACGTTTTAGTTGACAAAAATGCGGCGTGCCAAAGAGGAGAGAAAGTGATGCAGATAGAAGATCTTCGTATTTTCGTCGCGGTGATTAAAGCCGGAAGTTTCACTGCCGCTGCCGAACAGCTGTTGTTGTCGAAACAGTACGTCAGCCGCCGTATGGCCGCACTGGAAGCGGGGCTGAATGCCCGTTTGCTTAACCGTAATACCCGCAAACTGTCGGTGACCGAATCCGGTCAGCTGTTTGCCGGACACGCGCAGCGCATCCTCGACGATATAGAAGAAGCTGAGCGGGCGGTGTCGCAAAAGCGCCAGGTGTTGCAGGGGTCTTACCGCCTGAGTATTCCGATGTCATTTGGTATCAGCCATCTTTCACCGCTGATTGCTGAATTTCTGGGGCAGCATCCGGCCATTCAGTTTCAGGTGGATCTGGTGGACCGGTATGTCGATCTGGTCGGTGAAGGTTTTGATATTGCGCTGCGTATCGGCAATCTGGCCGATTCTTCGCTGGTGGCACGCCGTCTCGGTGAGCTGAAACGGGTGATATGTTGCAGCCCGCAGTATCTGGAACGCATGGGGACGCCGCAAACGCCGGAAGACCTGCTGCAACATCAGTGTCTGCGTTATGGCCGTGAAGGGCAGACGGGCTGGGAGCTGGATCATAACGGCAAGCGCCGGTTATTCGAAGTGCGGGGGCCGATTGTCAGCAACAACGGCGAAGTGCTGCGCGATGCCGCCGTGGCCGGGCTTGGGCTGGTGTTATTACCAGAATTCATCGTCGGACCGGCGTTGCAGTATGGCGCACTGGTGCGGGTGCTGGACGATTTCCACCCCGGCGCGCTGGATCTGCATGCCATTTATCCGCAGCATCGTCAGCGCAGCGAAGTCACCCGCGTGTTTCTGGACTTTTTACAGGAGCGGCTTAAAGCGCAGCGCGTCTCTGCGGCGTGATTTGCCGGATAAAGAGCGCCCGGAACGAAAACTCTGCTCAGGCAAGTTGGCAGGATCAGGCAAGAAATAAAGAGAACTGTGGCTTGCTGCTGCGGGCTTTAAATCTATAGTAAATGGGTCATTAACACTTCAGGAGCTGACTGATGAAAACTGTTGGATTTGCGGCCTACGATCCTAAAAAACCGCTTGCTCCGTACGCCTTTGAGCGTCGCGGCCTGCGTGATAACGATGTGGCAATGGAAATTCTGTACTGCGGTGTCTGCCATTCAGATTTGCATACGGCGAGAAATGACTGGGGCTGGAGCTATTATCCGATTGTTCCCGGCCATGAAATTGTCGGACGCGTAACGCAGACTGGCAGCCAGGTCAGCCGGTACAAGATTGGCGATCATGTCGCGGTTGGTTGCATGGTGGACAGCTGTCAGGAATGCGATCAGTGTAAAAAAGGCGAAGAGCAGCTGTGTCGTGAAGGGAATACCGGGACGTACGCCGGTTATGACCGTTTCACCAAAGAACCGACACAGGGCGGATATTCCAAGCATTTAGTGGTGCGCGAAGAGTTCTGTCTGCGTATGCCGGAAGGATTAGATCTCTCCAAAGCTGCGCCATTGCTGTGTGCCGGGATCACCACCTGGTCGCCGCTCAAAACCTGGAACGTCAAACCGGGCAGCCGTGTGGGCGTGATTGGTCTGGGTGGTCTGGGTCATATGGCGGTGAAACTGGCGGTCGGTCTGGGTGCGGATGTCACCGTGGTCAGCCGTTCGAATGCCAAAGAAGCCGACGCACTGGCCCTGGGGGCTAACCGTCTGCTGGTTAGCGCCGACAGCGATGCCATGGCGCAGGCACACGATCATTTCGATTTAATCATCGATACCGTGCCGGTGAAACATGACGTCACGCCGTACCTGCCGTTGCTGGATGTGGACGGCACGCTGGTGCTGGTCGGGCAGGTCGGGCCGATGGACGAGTTCAACACCGTTCCGCTGCTTTTAGGCCGTCGTCGCGTGGCCGGTTCGCCAATCGGCGGGATCCGCGAAACTCAGGAAATGCTCGATTTCTGTGCTGAGAAAAACATTCTGCCGGATTGCGAAATGATCCGTATGGATGAAATCAACGAAGCGTTCGAGCGCATGGAAAAAGCGGACGTGCGTTATCGTTTCGTGATTGATATGGCTTCTCTGGATGCCCCTGCGACAGTCTGATCAACAGGATCACTGAGCAGTAACAGAAACAACAATGGCTCCTGAATAAGGAGCCATTTTTTTATGCAGAAACGGGCAGCGATCCGCGTCTTTTCAGCGGTACGGTGATGAAAACCAGGCACAGCACCACCAGTCCGATTCCCGTCCAGCCCAGCGCAGGCAATCTTTCGCCGACAATCAGCACCGCTAATACCGCCGCCACAGCCGGTTCCAGCAGGGTGATGGTGGTCGCCATACTCGCCGGGATCCGCGCCAGCGCATAGCCGAAACAGACGTACCCTACGAACATCGGGATCAGCGCCATGTAAGCGCCGACCGCTGCATTATTCCACGACGCCAGCAGCGGGCCGCCGGTGACAAACAGCACCGGCATCAGGAACAGGCCGCCGAGTCCGAAGGTGGCGCCCATCGCGGCGCGGGAGCCTATTCCCCGCTGCATGAGATGGCGTGCCGCCCAGGAATAGAGTGCGTAAGTCAGACCGGCAAGCAGCCCGAGCCCGATCCCGGCAATGACGCCGGAACCCTGACCGGTTGCCGCATGACCGGCACTTTCCGCCACGCACAGTAAAATCATGCCCGACACGCCGATGGCAGCGCCGGTCATCCAGCGGCGTGAAAGACGCTGCCCGTCGAGTGAATACTCAATCAGCGCTGATAACAGCGGGGCGGAACCAATGGAAATCACCGTACCCACCGTGACACCGGCCAGATGCATAGAGGCGTAAAATGCCAGCGGATAAATACCCACCGCCAGCGCGCCGGTCAGTAACATGCGCCAGTTCTGGCGAAACCGGCGGTGGCTGGCAATAATGCCTTTGGCGGAAATCAGCGCCTGCAATAATCCGCCCAGTCCCATTGCCACCGCGCCGATTGCCAGCGGACTGACGTCAGGCGCAAAGGTCGCGGCGGTGCCGGTCGAACCCCATAACACGGAAGCGAACAGAACGGCGAGGATCCCCAGCATGCGTTCCCTGCGGGCGACGATCATGACGCCTCCATCATTTCAGCGGCCATCGCCATTGCCTGCCGCACGCACCGGCCATTGCCTTCCAGTCCGGCACGGGAGATCGCGCCTTCCAGAAGAAACGAGAAATGGCGCGCCATCAGCTGTGCTTTGGCTTCGTCAGCCGGGAACAGTTCGCAAAGATGCGCGGTCACGATCGCTTCCACCTGTTCTTTGTGTCCGCGCACGGCAACGCGTCCGGGCGCACCGGCGGGCAGTTCAGCCGCGGCGTTCAGCAATCCGCAGCCCCTGAATCCGCGTTCGTAAGAAAACTCAGCGTGATCGTCGTAAGCCTGAAAAACGGCCAGCACTTTCTCTTTCGGCGTGACCGCGTTTTTCAGTCTGCTGGCGTAAAGCTGTAACCATTCGTCGTGGCGGATTTCAATGTACGTTGCCACCAGTTCGGCCTTGGATTCGAAATTGTTGTAGAGGCTTTTTTTCGCCACACCGGCTCTTTTGATTATGGCGTCGATACCGGTGGCGGCGATGCCGTCGTTATAAAACAGTACGCGTGCTGCGCCCAGAAGGCGGTCACGGGCGCTTTGCGGTGAAGAGTCTGATGTGGACATAGGTTTCTCGTCGCAATGAATTTGCAGTAGGTATACCAGTCTACCTACTTCATGTAAAGCGGGACAACGATAAGAGAAAGTAACGATTTTGGCCGTGCCTTTATTGTGGGAAAGGGACATAATCCGGCAAAAGCCGTGGAGAGACAGCAGGTTGGGTTCATCCGGCGGGCAGCATTGTCGTTAACTTTCGGAGAGAAAAATGATTCATGAATGGCTGAACACCTTACATCTTATTGCTGGCATGTTATGGACTGGCGGGTTGCTGGCGCTGGCATTGGTCAGCGTGGTGTTTCGCAGTGCGGGAACCGGCACAAACGACGGGCTGCGGGCGCTGGCCGTCACCGTGCAAAAATGGAACCGCTGTATTACCAGTCCGGCGATGATCCTGCTGTGGGTGGCGGGGATCTGGATGATTGTCAGTCACGGCCAGTTCCCGCACGCCTGGCTGCTGATCAAAATGGTGGTGGTGCTGGTGCTTTCCGCGCTGCACGGTCTGCTTTCCGGCAACTTACGTCGTCTCGCCAGCGGTCAGCCCGCGAAAGATTTTGCGCTGGTGCGCAAAGCCGGAACTGTGATTGTCATTGGCGTCATCATCATCGGCATTATGGCCATCATCCGGCCTTTCTAAGATTCTGATTTTAAAGAAGTCAGGCAGATGGCAGAGCATGAAATCCACGTGAAAGCGTGGATTTTTTTATGTAGGGAGGTACAGATTATCAGCGGTGATTAATAGTCAGGTATGTTTTGTTACAATCTTGAATCTGGTGCAGGAATTGGCAGCGTATAAAATAGTGTTTTGAAACACGCTGAGCTGTTGATTTAACGATGAAATGGTTAACAAAAAATGCGCTCTTGTTCTCAGTCAAAACCTGTATTGCGGCATTTTTAGCCTTATATATAGCCCTCGAACTCAATCTCGATAAACCGGCCTGGTCGATGGTGTCGGTGTACGTCATCTCACAGCTTTATTCTGCGTCAACACTTTCCAAAGCCACGTACCGCTTTCTCGGCACCGTGCTGGGCGGCGTTTTTATCTTTCTGGTGTATCCGTTTACGGTCACCGACCCGGTGCTGTTCAGCCTCAGCGTGTCGCTGTGGGTGGCATTTTGCCTGTATCTTTCGCTGCATGATCGCACGCCGAAAGGCTACGTTTTTATGCTGGCGGGCTACAGCGCGGCGATCATGGGATTTGCCGACGTCGATACCCCGATGTCGATCACTTATACGGTGATTTCGCGTGTCGAAGAAATCACCGTGGCGATTGTATGCAGTACGCTGATCCACATGCTGGTGTTTCCGGTGCGCATGCGCAATTTGCTGGAGAACAGCGTCAACAACTGGTACGAAAGTGCCAAAAAGCTGTGCAATGAATTGCTGACCGTCACCGCTAAAGATCCGCTGCCGGAGCGTGAACATATTCTGGTGCAGATGGCTAATTACCCGCTTAACGTGGAAACGCTGATCACGCACTGCGTGTTTGAAGGGGATTCCGCCCGCAGGTTGATCCGCCTGGTGATGGCACAGTATCAGCATTTGTCGTATCTGATCCCCACGCTGACGGCCATCGAAAAGCGTCTGAATCTGCTGGCCGAACAGCAAATCCCGTTTCCTGATTTTGTCTCAGAGACGTTCAGCCAGTTTCTGCTGTGGCTGAACAGCGCCGAACTCAGCGGCAATGCGCAGGGCATTCAGGCGGAAATCCGTGCGTCTCAGGCCCGCATCAAAAATCTTTATGAAAGTGGCGAAATGACGCCGGAAGAAGGGCTGCTGTTCACCGGCCTGCTTGAGCGTTTGCAAAACTTTGTTCACATCACTGAATCGTATTACGGCGTAACCGAGCGGGTGACGCAGTTCAGTAAAGAGAAAAAGCGCAGCAAAATAAAACTGGGGCTCAGGAAGCATATTGATGAAGGGATGATTTTACTTTCTGCGTTTTGCGCCTTCACCGCCACCATGATTGGCTGCCTGTTCTGGATAGGCACCGGCTGGCGCGACGGGGCATCTGCGCCGATGATGGCAGCGGTTATCTGTTCGTTCTTTGCCTCGCTCGACAGCCCGATTGCCTCGATGAAAGTCTTTTTGAAAGGGGTGCTGATCGCCATCGTTATCAGCGTGATTTACGCGGTCATCTTCATCCCGATGGCGATCACCTTTGAGTCGCTGATTATCTGTCTGGCACCCGGTTTGCTGGCGCTAGGGCTGGTCATTGCTAATCCTTCGACCAATTTTATCGGCTTGATTATCGCCACGCAGATCCCAGGCTTTATCGGCATGGGGCATGATTTTAAACCTGACGTGCTGGTGATTGTGAATGCGGCGATTTCGACGATTGTCGGGATAATGATTGCGCTGCTGACCACCGCGCTTATCCGTAACAAGAGGCCATCATGGACGGCCAAACGTGCGCTGCGCAAAGGCATCAAAGAGTTGTTACAGTTCACCAGCGAAATCAAAATCAATGCGTCTTCGCTGCGCGGAAGGCAGCAATACGTCGCCAGTATGCTGGATAAAGTGAACATTATTTTGCCGCGCAATAAAGCGGATCCGTCACCCAAAGTGGCGCTGGGCGGGAGTCTGATCACCGAAATCTGGCTGGGCGTGAACTGCTATGATTTTTATGCCCGGCATCAGGACGTATTGAAAAATCATAACGTTGAAACGGAAGTGCTGATGTATGAGATTAATAATTACATCAAAAAGCGGCTGAAAAATATCTACATCGGACCGCCGGATTCGTTGCTCAATGCGCTGAATCAGGCGCTGCTGCGGCTTGAAGCGTTATGTCGTGCGGACATCGAACTGTTCACGCCGCTGTTCCATCTGTTCAACATCCGTATGGCGCTGTACCCGACCGCACGCTGGCCGGAACTGGCGTAACTCTAACCGAAACTGCCCGCGCCGCTGTTCCTTAAGACGAACCCGCGGCGCGGGTTTTTTATGCTTCGTTTTGTACCAGTGCAATCAGCGTGCAGGGCACCGGCGGGGTATTGCCGTCCCTGAGCACCACCAGCGTGTCGTTTTCCCGCACCGCAAACAGAGGCAGCACGCCGCTGTTTTTCTCCAGGTAATCTATCCAGCCAAAACTTTCATTCAGCTGCGTGGCTTTGATCACCGCACCTTTCGCCAGCAAAGAGCTGAGCTTCGAATAGGTCGCGTCGCTGTTGAACAGCACTTCATGACGCTGAAAACGACTGTTTTCCTGCGAACGGGCACCTTTCAGCGCGGGCCCGGAGCGCACGGCAAACACCTTTTCCCGGCCGAAAATATGGCCGAAATGATACACCGCCAGCGCATTCTGATGACGGTTAGGTGAAAGCGCCAATACCTGCGATACACCGCTCAGATCGAGAAAGTTTTCGGCATGTTCTGACCACGCATTACCGTAATAGGCCGGAATGCCGTCCATCCGTGCCTGCCGGTAATATTCCCAGCTGCTGTCGGTGAGGCGCACCGGAATATCCTGCTTTATCAGCACTTTCGCCAGCATCCGCGCCACGCTGTTCGCACCAACGATCAGCACGCCGCGCGGCGTTTTCTGCTGTACCCGCAGCGCACGGGCAATCGCCCGGCTGGTCAGGCTTTGCAGCACCACGGTGCCAATGATAATGGCAAAGACCACGGTCACCAGTTTGTCGGCCTGCGGATAATTCATGCGTTGCAGCGTCAGGGCGAACAGCGAACTGACCGCCGCAGCCACGATGCCGCGCGGAGAAATCCAGCACAGCAGCAGACGGTCACGCCAGTGCAGGGAAGAACGCCACGTCGAGACGGCAATACATAGCGGGCGGGCGATAAACTGCACCACCAGCAACAGGCCAATCAACGGCCAGCCCATTTCCACCAGTGCATGAATATCGAGGCGTGCCGCAAGGATAATAAACAGTGCGGAAATCAGGATGGCCGAAAGCTCTTCTTTAAAAGCCAGAATGTCAGTGGTATCGACATCGCGCATATTCGCCAGCCAGATGCCCATGACGGTGACGGTCAGCATGCCGGATTCATCGGCAAGGGCATTGGAAAGCCCGAACGCGGTCAGCATCACTGCCAGCACGCCGAGGTTTTGCAGATAAGCGGGGATCCACACACGGCGCAATGCGACGCCCAGCACGTAACCAAAAAATGAACCCAGTATCAGCCCGGCGGCAGCGGTTTCGCCCAGCGTCCAGATAAGGTGCGTCAGCGATTCAGCGTGTTCACGCAGGGTAATAAATTCAAACACCAGCAGGGTAAAAATCGCGCCCACCGGGTCGATCACAATCCCTTCCCAGCGCAGCACCTGGTTAATGGCTGCATTCGGACGCACCACGCGCATTAACGGCGCAATCACCGTCGGGCCGGTTACCACGGTCACCGCACCGACCAGTGCGGCCAGTTCCGGCTCAAAACCAAGTAGCCACCAGCAGGCGAGGCTGATCACGGCGAACGTTACCAGCATCCCGATAGTGACGAGATTGCGCACCACGCCGCCCAGTCCGCGGACTTCGTCCACACGCAGCGTCAGCGCGCCTTCAAACAAAATGATGGCAACCGAGATCGACACCAGCGGAAACAGCAAATTGCCAAACAGAGCATCAGGCTGGATGACATGCGTCACCGGGCCAAGTACGACGCCGAGTAACAGTAAAGGCAGGATGGCCGGGATTTTTAATAACCACGCCAGCCACTGCGCCAGCAAGGATCCCAGACCAATGATGACCAGCATCAGCGGGGCGGATAACAGCATAAAATTTCCCTTTTATTGAAAGACACGAAAGACCAGCTGACGGCCATAGACAAAGTTTTTTAATGAGCATAATCGGGCATCAAAAAGCCCGCAAATTTGCGGGCCTCTTTTTATTGCATATAAACAAAATTATTGTATAGAAACAAAAATCTTATTTTTTCTTATACACATCGGCATTGCCGTGAATTTTGTTGTTGGTGTTGCCTGAGGTTAATACGATAACATCACCGCCTTTTTTATCTGCCTTCTTGGACAGATCTTCCAGCGCGCCAGACTGAGACGTTTTATTCGACGTGCTGACCGTACCGATTTTGGTGTACTGAGATTCTACTTTTTCGAACTCGGACTTTTTCATCAACTGAGCAGAAAAAGCACTGGAGGAGATCAAGCTTGCCAGAGCCACTGCCAGTATTACGCTAATTTTTTTCATGTATGCCTCAAATGTCAGAATGCCCGTTAAGGGAAGATATGCTTGCCATAAGCGAATTTATAATTACCCTGTTGGCGACAAACCTTGCTGTAAAACAACGATTTATCGCTAACGTTAAGTAATAGGCAATGAAGTTAATAATTTCAAGGCTGAAATAAAATATTTAGCGATAAGTGCGTTTTTTATCTTTTTATGCTACCTGGTTTGGTACGGTGTCAGTCATTGCCCGTCAGCAGTCAGATTAATAAGGAAAGTATGTTTTCACTTGAATCTCTTGAAGCACTGATCAGAGCGCACGGACTGTTGATTATGACACCGCTGGCGATACTGGAAGGGCCGGTGGTGACGGTCATCGCCGGTTATTTTGCACGTCTCGGCTATTTAAGCTTAACCGGGATTTTTGCTGTGGTCATGGCCGTGGAAGTGTTCGGGGATCTGCTTTTTTACTCGCTGGGACGCTGGGTGATTGGCGCGGACGGCAAACCACCGCGCTGGCTTATCCGTCTCGGCCTGACGCAGGAACGGCTGGATAAAGTGGTGAGCAGTTTTGCACGCAAAGCCGGACGATTGCTGGTGCTGGGTAAACTGACGCATTCCGCTGGCGCGCTGGTGCTGACCGCTGCGGGCATGGCGCGTATGCCGCTGGTGCCTTTTCTGTTCTATAACATTATTGCCGCCATTCCCAAGACCTTGTTTCTGCTGGCCATTGGCTGGTTGTTCGGCGATATCCTTGCCGAAGTGAATAACTGGCTCCTTTACGCCTCTTTCATCCTGCTGATTGTGGCGGGCGGGGTGATCGTGAACTGGCTGAAATCAAAACAATAATCGCGTGAATTTTCATCTGCTTACAATTCACCCCAGTTTTTCGGCAAATTTACATTTCTCACGCAATCTGTTGCAAATCCACATACTCCATTCCTTTCCAGCCATAGCGCCAACTGATATCAATTATCATTAATAATTTGATAATGCTTCTTGTTGCTGGAGTCGCCTTTGTTAGCCACCTTTATTATCGGTTTGCGTGAGGGTCTTGAAGCCGCACTGATTGTCGGCATTATTGCGGCCTTTTTACGTAAAAACGGCAAAAGTCTTTTTGCGATGTGGGTGGGCGTCGTGCTGGCGCTGGTGCTCTCCGTCATAGTCGGTATTGCGCTGGAAATGACAGAGCGCGCTTTGCCGCAGGCCAGTCAGGAGGGGATGGAATCGGTTATCGGCGCGATCGCGGTGTTCTTTGTCACCGGCATGATCATGTGGATGAATACCCATGCTCACAACATGAAAAAAGAGCTGGAAAGCGACGCCGCCGAGGCCATCAGCCAGTCCAGCGCCTGGGCGCTGGCCAGTATGGCGTTTCTGGCGGTGCTGAAAGAAGGTTTTGAAACCAGCGTATTTCTGCTGGCGACGTTCTCGGTGGCGCAGTCCGCGATGTGGGCCGCGGTCGGCGCAGTGATCGGTCTTATCGTTGCGGTGGTCATCGGCTGCGGAATATATTTTGGCGGCATCCGCATCAACTTATCGCGCTTCTTCCGCTTTACCGGCCTGTTCCTGATCCTCGTGGCAGGCGGACTGATCATCACTTCACTGCAAACCGCACATGAAGCCGGCTGGCTGAATATAGGTCAGCAACGTATTGCCGATCTCTCGTGGCTGGTTCCGCCGGGCACCATCCGTTCCGCGCTGATCACCGGCGTGCTGGGCATTCCGCCCGATCCGAATCAGATCCAGACCGTGGCGTGGCTGCTGTATATCGGCATTGTTTCGGTGAGGGTGTACTGGCCTGCCCATCGTCGCCCGGCAGCGAAAAAAGCAGCGCGTCTTTCTCTGGCTTTCGCCGGTGTGATGGCGCTCGCCGCGCTGGGGCTGTTTCTGTTTTATCCCCCCTTTACCCTGCAATTGCCGGACAACGCGCCGCTGGTCAGCGACGCGCAGCAAACGCCTGCCGGTCAGGTGCAACTTCTCGTCACCGCCGGTAACGGCTATCAGATCAGTCTGCAATCCGCCGCTGGCAAGATTACGCAGATAGTGCTGCCGGACGATGCTGCCACGACCGGCGAACGTGGAGGATTGCCGACGCGGGAATGGAATACCAAAACGTCCCTGACGCCCGCCGGTGCGCCGGACATTGTCACGCTGGATCAGGTGGTGGCGCTTTACGGTAACCGTATTCCCATCGGTCTGAATCCGGCCATGCATCCGGGGCCATATCAGGCGCAGTGGACGGTGCATTGCACCGTTCAGGCGTCTGCTGTAGGTGACAGGTTACTCGACGCCAGCGGGCAGGCGGAAGAAGTCATCACGCTTTCGGGCAGCGGCCTGCAATCGCCGCGCACCGTCACGGTTCGCACACCCACTGCCGATGTTTCTGCCTGCAACTGGCAGGTGAGCAACGCGTATCAGCAGCACGTTTCTGACGCTCTGCAACAAAGACAAACTTATCAGGACACTTATCATTTCCGGGCTTACATGCTGCCAGCTTTGCTGGCGGCGCTGGCCCTGATTTTTGCTGTATCTGCACTGCGGGTTTTACTGCAATTCCGTCATGAGCGGTCATCTGTCAGCCGGGAATATGACCTGTCATTCGGTTCCCAACCACACAAACATTTGCCAAAAAATAAAGGATAAGTAATTCATGCGTAAGAAGAATTTTAAGAAAAAAGAATCGCTGATGACCGCCGCGGGCCTGACCGCAATATTGATGTTTTCGCTTGATGCGCCAGCCAGTGCCTCACAGGCACCGGTGACGAACGGCGTTTCGCAGGTGAATATCACCATGACCGGCGACAAGGGCGGCACCTGTGTGGTGGAACATAATTCGGCAAAAGCCGGTCCGGTGACATTTAACGTGGTCAATAAAACCGCGACGGCCATTACCGAACTGGAACTGCTGAGCAACAATCGTATTCTGGGCGAAAAAGAGAACCTGGCGCCGGGGCTTCCGGCGGTCAAATTCACCCTGACGCTGGATGGCGGCAAATATCAGATTTACTGTCCGGGCGCAGAACATGAGATGACTGATTTCACCGTGACCGGTAAAAGCGCCGCGCAACCGGCGGGCAGCACCGCAACCATTCTGGCGCAGGGCACCAAAGATTACGCCACCTACGTCAACGGCGTGGTGGATGCGATGGTGGTGGCGGTTAACCGCCTGAAAGCCGACATTGATGCTGGCGACCTGGCGACGGCCAAAGCGGATTACGCCAAAGCGCGTCCGTTCTATGAGCGTATCGAATCAGACGTGGACGGTTTTATTCTGCCGGGCTTCAAGGCGACGGATAACGCCGGCAACCTCGATTACCTGATCGACATGCGTGCTTCAAATCTCGATCCGAAAGCGGGCTGGCACGGTTTCCACGCCATCGAACGTGACCTGTTCGGTCAGGGAAAAATCACCCCGGAAACCAAACAGCTGGCGGCTGAATTGCAGAAGAACGTCGCACAACTCGATACGCTGACCAAAGCCCTGACCTACAAACCGGAAGATCTGGCTAACGGTGCTGCCGACCTGCTGGAAGAAGTGCAGAACACTAAAATCAACGGCGAAGAAGAAGCGTTCAGCCACTTTGATCTGGTGGATTTCGCCGGTAACGTCGAAGGCGCACAACAGGCGTTTGCCTTCCTGCAACCGGGTCTGGAAAAAATCGATCCGGCGCTCACGAAACAGGTCGCCGCGCAATTCGCTGCCGTCCATACGCAGCTGGAAACCTACCGTGATGCCAGCGTCCCCGGCGGATACAAATATTACACTGCTGAACTCAAAGCCTCTGATGCTGCGAAGCTGAGCCGTGCTATTCAGGCGTTGCAGGAACCCCTGTCTAAAATCGGTGAGAAAGTGGCGGCTAATAAGGGAGCCTGATGAATGAGTGAACAACGCGAACCGGCCAGGGAGGCCGGTAAGTTTTCCCGCCGTGATGTGCTTAAAGGCGCGGTAGCCGGTGCCAGCGCCCTGGCGATCCCGACCGTTGCCCACGCGCACGGTCAGGCGGTGGCGGCACAGGATCCTGAAGACAGAATCGATCTGTCGCGTCAGTATCCGTTCTATGGTGACGGCGGGCAGGTCGGCGTCACCACGCCGCCGCAACGCCATATTATGTACATGACCTTTGATCTGACCACCACCAGCCGTCAGGATTTACAGGTCTTGCTGGCTCGCTGGTCATCGGCGATTGCGCAGTTGATGAAAGGCGGCATTATCGGTCAGGTGGAACCGGCGCGTGACAGCGGCGTGGGAATGGACACCGGCGAGGCGATGGATCTCGGTCCGGCGTCACTGACCGTCACCGTCGGACTAGGTCCGCGCGTCTTCACCGACACTTTCGGGCTGGCGAAACAAAAACCGCCACTCATGCGTGAGCTGATGAAGCTGCCGAGTGACGATATGCAGCCGGAACTGACCGGTGGCGATCTCTCGTTGCAGGCCTGCGCTGACGATCCGCAGGTGGCGTATCATGCCATCCGCGATTTAGCGCGTATCGCCAAAAGCACCGGCGCGGCAGCGACACGCTGGACAGTCATGGGCTTTGGCCGCGCATCTGCCGGTAAAGGCCAGTCCACGCCGCGTAATCTGTTCGGTTTTAAAGACGGCACCCGTAACATCACCGAGAAAGCGGATTTTGATAAATACGTCTGGATCAACGATGGCGGTCCTGCGTGGCAGCAGCAGGGCAGTTATCAGGTGGTGCGGAAAATCAAAATTCATATTGAAAGCTGGGATACAGACCGGGTCAGTGACCAGAATAATGTGTTCGGACGCCATAAAGTTTCCGGTGCGCCGCTGACCGGCACCAAAGAGTTTGATACCCCGCACTTCACCCAAAAGGATGCCGATGGCAACTTAGTTATTCCGGCAACCGCGCATATCAGTCTGGCGGCACATGAAAACAACGACGGGATTAAAATCCTGCGCCGTTCTTATAATTACACCGACGGGCTGAATAATATGGCGCAACTCGATGCCGGATTGTTGTTCATCAGCTATCAGAAAGACCCGGCGCAGTTCGAAGCCTTGCAGACAAAACTCGGTGCATCGGACGCGCTGAACGAATACATCTCGCACATCGGTTCGGGGATCTTCTTCGTGCCACCGGCACCGAAAGAGGGCTCTTATATCGGGGCGGAGATGTTTGAGATGTGACGGTGGAAAGGTTTTACGCTGCATGAGGTTGAGGGCAGCGTAAAACCGGTGTTGCACTCTGAGGGGCTGGTTTGTGCCAGAAGCGGACGTTAGTTAACCCAGTTAAGTGAAATGCGAATACATTTTGCGTTAACTGTTATGGCCAGTGAATGTTTCAGATGGCTTTCTCACTGGCCAGTCGTCATGTCATTTAATGCAGTTCTGCAGCGTGCCCGGTTTTATCCGTAAGACCGGACAACACCGCTAGTATCAGTGCAATGACAGACAATATAGCGCCTGCCCAATTTGGCGATTGCAGACCGAATCCCGCAGCAATCACTGCGCCACCCAGCCAGGCTCCCACGGCATTACCGAGGTTGAAAAGACCGATATTAACCGCAGCGGCCAGCGTGGGGGCACCCGCTGCCCGTGCTTTATCCATCACCAGTTTCTGGATAGGAGAAACTGTCGCAAATCCAAACGCAGCCATCAGGAAAATGCAGAGAGCTGACATAACCTGACTGTGCGCTGTAAAGTTGAATACCACTAACACGACGGCCTGAGCAGCCAGGGTGATATAGAGCATCGGCATAAGAGCGCGATCGGCATACCGGCCACCAAGCTGGTTTCCCGTAAACAATCCCAGTCCGAACAGCAGCATCAGCCACGCGAGGCTGCTTTCACTGTATCCTGCCAGATCCGTCATCATTGGTGCGATGTAGGTAATTGATGTAAAAAATGCCCCCGGCCCGAAAACAGTAATGCCCATTGCCAGCAGCACGTTGACGTTTTTGAAGGCGTTAAACTCATGCGCAAATCTCTGGTTCTGGGGTTTTGGCTGGTGCGGGATGAGCATTCCGATACTGATAACCGTAATGACCCCTATCACCGCTATTGCCATAAAAGCATCACGCCAGGAAAGGTGTTGACCTATCCAGGTACCTGCGGGTACGCCTATAAGGTTTGCGACGGTCAGCCCCATAAACATGAACGCAATGGCTCTCACGCGCTTAGACGGTGCAACCATATCTGCTGCAATAATCGAACCAAGGCCAAAGAAAGCGCCGTGCGTCATCGAAGTAATAATTCTGCCCAGTATGGCAATGCCAAGTGTCGGGGCAAACGCCGTCACCAGGTTACCGGCCACGAAGAGCAGCATCAGGAAAACCAGCATGGCTTTACGCGGGACTTTTGAACCCAGAATAATCAGGGCCGGTGCGCCGACGAAGACGCCCAGCGCATACGAGGTTGCCAGATAACCGGCAACGGGGATGGTGACGTTAAAATCAACGGCAATGACGGGAAGCAGTCCGGCAATGATGAATTCAGTGGTTCCGATACCGAATGCACCTATTGCCAGCGCCCACAGAGCTAATGGCATAACAAATATCCTGTAAGTAACATTATGTTTTACGTGTGAACTGCTCCGGCATACGGGAAAAGTTTCAGCCCGTAAGGCAACAAAAGCAGCGGGACGATAAGGATATAAGTTTGCTTAAAGGCGATAAACAGCCCTGATATCGCCTCAGTGGCGACAAAATGTCTACTTCAGCGTGCCGAAATAGCCTTCTCCGGCCTTTTTTAGCAGTTCGTCAACGATGAGGCGAACTCTCGGTATGAGGTGCCTTGTTCGGGGCCAGATGACGTTCAACTCAACCGGGATGGGGGCATGGTCTGCCATCACGGAGATCAGGTTGCCTGCGGCGATATGGCTGTTAACCATAGACTCAGGAAACTGCGCTATCCCCAAGCCAGCCAGACAGGCCTGAATCATGGCATCTCCGTCGCTTATCTGATGTGCTGTGGGGGATATAAATTTTACTTCACGCTCCCCGACCTTTCGCAGCCGCCAGGCAAGGGGCGCGCCCCGACGGTAGCCCATGATGCAGTAGTGGCTTTTTAAATCCTCCATATCGGCAGGCAACCCATTCTGTTCAAGGTAGGCCGGAGAGGCGCACAGGATAAGCCGCTGCTGGCTCAGCCGACGGGCGATCAGCTCATCGGTGCTCTGTAGCTCCCCAAGGCGCAGAACCAGGTCAACGCCTTCCTCCACCGGGTCAATAAGACGGTCATTGAACGTGAGCGCCAGCCGCAGGGCCGGGTAGCGGGTCATCATCTCGATTAATACCGGCATCATCAGATTCCGTCCGAAAGACGCAGGCATATCAATACGGACCGTCCCGGCGGGATTTTCCTGGCGTCTGCTGAGCGTATTCTCGGCAGAGTCGAGAATTTCAAGCGCCGAGAGGCAACTGGTGAGGTAGGCCTCTCCATCACTCGTCAGGCTCAGTTTACGCGTTGAACGGTGAAAAAGGCGCGTTCCCAGTCTCTCCTCAAGCCGTGCAACACTTTTACCAACGGCCGATTTAGTAATACCCAACTGCTCCGCGGCCTCAGTGAAGCTGGTCGATTTCGCCGTAATAACAAAGTTGGTAATTCCTCGCAGGGATTCTGCTGAAAGTCCGGTAGACATAAAGTTGACTCTGTGACGACTCATAGTGTGTTTATCGATGTGTAATTCTATACCAGGCTTATCGCTATCAGTAAACAAAGCACTGGCAACCGCCGGATAATCCTTTTTTTAATTACAGGGGACAGCCATGTCATATGAAAAACCACTCAAATTTGTATCTCTTCTGGGTAGCCTTCGCAAAGCATCTTTAAACGCCATTGTGGCGCGCAATCTTGCTTCACTTGCACCACACACATGTGGAGATTAGCGCTCTCGGCTCTGTAGGAGAGATACCGCACTATGATGCAGACCTTCAGGCGCATGGCTTCCCCGATGCGGTGGTGACAATGGGAAAAGCAATATCGGCAGCGGATGCGCTGATTATCGTCACGCCTGAATATAACTACTCCGTTCCGGGCGTCCTGAAAAATGCGCTGGACTGGCTTTCCCGCCTGCCGGACACCCCAGTTGCCGGCAAGCCTGTCGCCATACTGACGGCGTCACCCGGGGCGATAGGCGGTGCGCGTGCCCAGTATCACCTGCGCCAGATTCTGGTGTTTCTGGACGGACGGGTTCTTAACAAGCCTGAAGTCATGATCGGGCAGGCACCCTCCCGACTGGACCCGGAAAATGACAGCATAACCGATGCGGACACCCGCAGCCTGATATCAGCTCAGCTCGCTGCACTGGCAAAAATGACGGCCAACCGGGGCTGATTATCCCATCACACTTATCCGTAAACCCACTGGGAGAAAATTATGTCTACTGAAACTATTCGCGGTATGGACCACGTTGGCATCACCGTTTCTGATATTGATGAGGCGACACGCTTCTTCGAAGAAGCCTTTGGTGCAGAAGTTATCTATGACTCCGTTTCACGATCGGATGAGGACGTGAAAGGGGAAGAGACGGAAAACATCCTTAATCTGTTTCTGGGAACACGTATCACCACGGTCAGGATGATGACGCTGAAGCACGGGCCGGGGCTTGAGCTTTTTGAGATGAAGGGGCCAGAGCAGAATCAACCTGTGCGGCCAAGCGACTACGGGTTACAGCATTTCGCCGTATACGTTGATGATATTAATGAGGCCATCAGCCTGTTTGAACGTGCCGGGGGGAAAATGTTTACCTCTCCTCAGCCGCTGATGTTTCCAACTGAGGTCGGAGACAACAACTTCTTTTGTTACGGCCGCACGCCGTGGGGCAGCGTCATTGAGCTGATCTCTCTGCCCTCAAGAATGCCTTATGAAGATCACACGTCTTTGCGCCGCTGGAAGCCCTGAATTTGACCGGGTGCGTCAGAACAGGCGTACCCATAATATTTGAACGTCCGATTTTCGCTCTTAGCCAACGACGTTACTTAGCAGGCGGCTTTGTGCCAGGAGCGGACATCAAATCATGCTATCAACATAAATGATGGTTTAGTAAAACCTCAAAGAAGTTAACCGGAGTAAAAAATGCGTAGGATCATTGTTGTGGAGTATGAAGAGCAATGGCATACCCGATATGAGGCTGAAAGGGGCTTATTACAGAACACGCTGGGGAAGGTAATTTCACAGGTTCATCATATTGGCAGTACGTCTATACCGGGGCTATCAGCAAAACCAATCATAGATATATTGCTGGAGGTATATGATCTGGATGAGCTGGATAAATTAAACTTTGCAATGGAGCGTGCCGGATACTGCGTTCGTGGTGAAAATGGAATTTCAAATCGAAGATATTTCACTAAAGGAGAAGAGCACCGTAGTCATCACGTTCATGCTTTTGGTGTAGGCAATCCTCAAATAGTAAAACATCTGGCGTTCCGCGATTATTTGAGAAAAAACAAGAAAGAAGCTGATGAGTATGCTGAGATAAAGCATGCTGCAGCACTGGCAAGTGAGGATAATATTCCTCTCTATAGTACTCTTAAAGCCGACTTTATCGCTCATCATCTCCGGCTGGCACTTAGAGACTACAAATAACAAAAGTTACTTTCGGCACAAATGCATGATGTGGTGGTATGTCCGCTTCTCGCTCACAGCCGACCTTCAGCTCAAACAGTTCGTCCTCAACGTGCCAGGAGCGGACGTTGAAGATCCGTCCAACAAAGGAGTTGGGAAGAAGTTTTTTTTGTAGAAAATCCGCTCAGTATGAGTACTAAAGAAAAAAATAGTGCATACTTTGCGCAATACATTTATGGATAGCGATCTTCATCCGCATGGAATTTTGGACGTGATTGATTTCATCAATTTTAATGACCGCCATAAGAAATTCAGTTCTTTATTACCACATGCTAAAAATGTGGCTGAATATTTGATAGCCGGATTAAACATTCGCATCTTTGAACCCACAAGCGTAGTCGAGGATGTTCTTATCGTTTACCACGGTGGGGGAGTCAACTCAGATGCTGGTTACGATATCCTTGCTCACCAGATAAGTCATCGTGGATCTATTTGTACATGCCTCATAGATATCCGTGGGCACGGGCGCTCATTGGGTTATAAAGGAAGGGTTTCTAATCCTAAGCAGGTCTGGCTGGATATCGACACTGTTCTTGAGCATGTGCGCGTAAAGTTCCCCAGCGCCAGAATCCATCTGCTTGGTCATTCAAGCGGAGGGGGAATGTTGATCAATTACTTTACACGCTTCACACCCTCCCAAAAAAGTGACAGCCTGATTTTAATTGCGCCAGAGTTTGGGCCTTTTGCGCCAGCTAAAATTTTCAGAAGAGCAATGGTTCCATTCGCGTCGGTGAGCAAGTGGCCTTTCATACTCAATGCGCTCAGTGTGGGATTACTATGTGGTGACAGTTATGCAGTTACTCTTAATTTCCCCAATGAGGTTATGCTATTAAGGCCTGAATTCGTTCAGCGATACAGCGTGAATATGGCGAATGCTTTGACGCCGCGTCAACCTGCAAGGCAAATTGCAGCATTGCCATTACCTGTAACTGTTCTGATTGCAGAAAAGGACGAGTTATTTGATGCAAGACAATTGTCAGAATTTGTAGAAGGATGTGGTAACCCGAATTTATGTAGTATGATTATTGAGCACAGTAAACACTTAGATTGCATTTTTGATGTTAGTGAAGAAATTTGTCAGCATTTGAAGAGGTGCATGTCCAGGCAAAGCATATTGTGAGTATCTAGTTCTGCTAAATTAGCTCTGATCATTATTGAAAGCTATTCGCTAACAGCGGACCTTCAACTCGGTCAGTCTGTCCGATAAATGCCAATAGCGGAAATTACTAACATCGCGTTCGATTAAAAGTTAGGGAGCACGTCAAAATGAATTACATTAAGTATTGGACTAACAGAAAATAGTAATGGACCTTTTAATCAGTAAGGAAAAGAGCGCATGCTGATACCCACTCTAAAAACAGATCGTTTGCTATTAAAACCATTAGTTTCCAAAGATGCGCTCCAGATTCAGAAGCTCTATCCGCGCTGGGAAATTGTGCGTTATATGGTGTCATCAGTTCCCTGGCCCTTTCCTGACAATGGTGCAGCGCATTACGTGAATAATGTCGCGCTGCCCGCTATGGCAAAAGGCCATGCCTGGGTTTGGACCATACGGCAACGGGATAACCCTGACAATTTGATAGGCGTTATCTGCTTGGACGAAGCGGAAGATAATAATCGTGGTTTCTGGTTAGTACCTGAGTATCAGGGGCAGGGATTAATGAAGGAAGCAAGTATCGCGGTGACAAATTACTGGTTTAATACTTTGAAGAAGCCTGATTTACGAGCCCCAAAAGCGGCCGAAAATATACGTTCTCAGCACATTTCAGCCAGTAGCGGCATGCGACTAATCAAAACGGAAAAGAAACAGTTTGTCAGCGGTCTTCTGGACTCAGAATTGTGGGAGATTACTCGTGATGAGTGGAATGCCCATCACTCAAGCTAACAGGATACAATGTCAGCTCCTCGCTCATAGCTGCCGGTTAGATACCCATACACCGGGTGAACAGCTCAGACATGTATTAAAAGTTCTACATAAAGATTTTGTTGTGACGGGCGGTCAGCCTGTATTGAACAGACGGAAGGGTCTGTCCAGATAGCGCGAGAATTTAATGGCAGGCAATAAAAATGCCGCTTATGCGGGCTATATTGTACATAGCTGCACAATCAACTGGATCGTAAACTCTCAATTGCACTGTTGCTAAGCGTGAGAACCGATTTAACGCTGACGCTGATCCTATCGATAATGGCCTGCCGGGGGCCAAGACGCCATTCTTCACTGTTATAAAAAAATTCCTGAGAGGATTTCAGCTGGGAGAGGCTGTCATAAGCTCTAATCAGATAGTATGCGTCGTCGTCATGGGCTGATATACCAAAAGAAATAATATCCATACCCGCTGAACGGTGAAGTGGAGCACTCTCCTCCGTCATGATTCTGTGGAAATCTTTCCCTGTGCCGGGTTTTAGGGTGTACAGCAAGAATTCGACTGTTTTCATCTTTGATATCCTTTTCATTTTTCTCATCATAGCGAATTATTAGCCGTGGAGCCGTGAACTTGTCAGAATTGACGCAGCGTCCAGATTGACACTGGTTCTTTCCTCATCATGCTGTGCCTGAGCGTCTCCAGAGTGCCTAAAGCGGACATTGATTAACCCCGGAGCCAGGGGGTGAAAGTAAATCCGGTAAGCAACCCTTCAGGGCTGAGTAGCCGAGTGACTGTTTGCGCTCATAGTTCTGTGCAATCACTTTATTTTTTATTCAAAAAAATTGATGAAAAACACATTCACTTACATTTGTTTACTTAAAGCAGGCGATTTTAGAGAATACATTACACAAAGAAAATGTGGCTATCCTTCTGCCGTAAAGAAACAAAAAAAAACGTGTCAAAATGATTTGCATATTTAATTTTCCATTTATGTTGTGAAAAGGAATTCAAAATAATGAGACATGTCCATTTTAGTATTTTTTCCATTTTTAATCATCAAGTGATGGCTTCAGCATTTTTGATTGTCTTTTTATTTTCCCCGGCACCATGTGGAGCATATGAGGAGATCGATCTCCCGGACGTGAAGGTTCTTTTAGATCCTCCTGAAATATATAGCAGGGGGGATGTGCTTTATTATAATGGAATAATTACAGACACTTCTTACGTTGCTGTTTTGAATCTAACCATAAATCATGACATCAAAAAAATATCTATAAATAGCATTGGTGGTGATGCCAGAAATGCTATGGAGATAGGTGACTACATCTACAAAAATGGCCTCAGTGTTGATGTGCGTAGTGTTTGCGCTTCTGCCTGTGCTAACTATATTTTCCCGGCCGGGAAGAATAAATATCTAGGTAATAATTCATATCTTCTGTGGCATGGTGGTGTCAACGGCCCTGAGAGAGAAGTAACAGTATCAGGAAATATTTCTAAAGATGATTTTTTTATGCTTCAGGAATTTAAAAAATTAAAAAATGATGACATTGCATTCTATAGAAGAATTGGTGTGAACATCAGGGTGTCATTTTGTCCGCAATTAAAAGATGACTATAAAGAAAGATTTCCGGAGAAATGGTTTTCATACCCTCCGGAAGACTTGGAAAAATTTGGTATAAAAAACATTCACTATGCCATTTCAGCTTCTCAATGGATTCTCTCCATGAGAAATAAGCACGTTATTTTTGCCAGTTACTGTAATTAAGAGAAACAACAATGCGTGAGCTTTCTTTAAGTGAAATCCTTACGTCCTTTGTGAGTACCGCCCCATCATCTGTATCGGGGCGGATCGAGTGTGTATTTATTGACAGTGCAATCGCACTACGTTCAGAAGCTATATGTCACTTTCAAGCTTCCAGTGGGCGATGCTTTTCGTTGCACAATCGGGCTGTTGCGTGCATCACCAGCCAACTGCGTAAAGCCTGTTGCGGCAACCACGCTCCAGTCTTGGTTGAACTTGTGTGTCCAGTCCATATTCAGTGAATAGGCATAAATCCCGGAACCGGCATCATATTGACTAAACCCCGATGCGGCTGACTGTGATGAACTTACCCCGTAGTAAGTTTGCATATAGTTGCCTGTTCCCCAACTGCTGGTCAGCGCCATCGTCACGGTATTTTCCGATGAGCTATAAAGCGGGCTGATAATGCCGAAATGCAGGGCCGCGCCATTGTCCCGCTGAGAAAATGGCACCTCAGCCTGCAATTGCAAATGAAGCCAGTCGGTGACCTTATACCCCAGACCCAATGCCCCGATAGCCGAGCCTTTGACATCGCCCATACCCCGCAAGTCGTCACTGCCATCGCTCAGTGAGTCGCTGTCCACGTCATGATCCTTACGGCCTGCGCGATAGCTCAGCGCAGTACTGTAATCCAGCTTGCCGGTGCTGTTGCCGTAACCGATACCCCGCGTGGTACTCACGAAGAACCCATTATGCATCGAGTAATCAAGCACCAGGGCTGTCGTGACGCGGTTTTCATCCGAACCAGAATAAAGTGGCGTAACATCCACGCCTCCTCCCAACGTTAAGGCGTTACCCTGTTGTGGTTCTGCCGCAAGTGTTGGGGTGGCCAGTAACGCCAGCAGCGCGCCCGGCAGCATTTTTATCAGGGTGCGTCCTGAGAGTGAATAGGGGAACTTATGACGCAGTTCGAAGTTGCTCATTAAAGAAGTCCTTATGGATTCAAACGATTACGATGCAAGCGGGTTTTAAACGCCAGAACGCTCAGTTTGAATACGCACCCTAAAGTTCTCATGAGCTAAAAATGAAGAAATACTTAAGCACGTACCGGTGACACAAACCTGATAAATTTCCTGATACCGTTTTTTTCTTCAGACGTTCTTCATTCACTGTTGATAACGTAACTATTGTGAAAATTCTCCTCATCGAAGACGACCTGGATCTCGGCAACGGCGTACGTATTGCCCTTGCAGATCAAGGATTAGATGTCATATGGGTTCGCCGCAAAGTGGATGCGCTGCATCAACTCGATGCCTGCGTGCCGGAACTTGTGTTGCTCGACCTCGGACTGCCCGACGGCGATGGCATGAGCCTGATGGCGTACTTGCGCCAGCAGCTCAAGGGGATCCCCGTCATCATTCTGACCGCGCGCGGCACTCTGCAGGATCGCCTGTGCGGGCTGGATGCCGGTGCCGACGACTATCTCGTCAAACCTTTTATTCTTGCCGAGTTATTGGCCAGGGTGAGAGCCCTTGCGCGACGCAGTTACGGTTTTGAGAATGAGGTGATAGAAATTCGTGGGTTATCTCTCCACGTGCCGACTCGTCGCGTGACAGTGAGCGCGCGGAATGTTGAGTTGACGGCAAGTGAATACGCGCTGCTTGAAACTTTAATGATGCGCACTGATCGCGTGCTTACACGAAGGTTTCTGGAAGAAAGGATATTCGGCGCAAAAGAAAATATGAGCAATGCACTCGATGTGCATATGGGTAATTTACGTCGCAAAATCGGCGACGGCTATGTACGAACGGTGAGGGGCGTAGGGTATGTCATTGATACTGTGCCGATTCAGAAAGGGGCTGGTTGATGCGAAATTTTTGGCGCCACCTGAGAACTCCAACGCTCGTACGGCGAATTATGATCGCCCAGATGCTACTGCTTACACTGCTTTGGTGTCTTTTTCTGACCTACATTTTGTGGGAGAACTTGCGTAGCCCCCCTATGCTAACGGGCAACAATACCTACGAAACCATTCTTACATTGGTTGATCGTATGGATGATCGCCCGCAGGATCGCAACGCGGTGCTGGAAAAGTTCAGCACCGCGTTGCGGGAAGGTTATGGCGGAGGTGAAGATCCGAAACTGTCAATCAGCCTAATCGTTCGGAAGAATAAAGAGATAATTTATTCATCTGATGGCGCTCCGGCAGGGGTGACAAACACCCTGTATGGGAAAATTCAGAGCATTCAGAGTGAAGGTCGCACCTGGACTAGCCGTACTCTCAAGTCCGGGAGATCCGATGCGGAGGTAACACTTGTCACGCCTGCCGGCGGCTGGAACTTTTTTATATACCTGAACTCGCGTGGATACTACATATTGCCGCTACTGGTGTGCATTCCTTTTCTTTTGTTTCCCGCGTGGCTGTCAATCCGTATTGCAATGCGCCCCTGGAACAAGGTGATAAATGAAATTTCCTTACGAACTTCAGAAGATCTCTCTCCCTTAAAAGAAGTGCCAAAGCACATGGAGCTTCGCCAAATGGTGGACGCTACTAATCTATTTCTCGCCAGGGTGCGAGAGAGTTCTGATAGGGAACGGGTTTTCATTGCAGATGCCGCTCACGAACTGCGTACCCCACTGGCTGCGATGCGAATCAATGTGGAGGCTTTGCAGTCCTATGTAAGCAGCGATAATCAACAGGAGTTGCTTGCAGGGATTATTCGCAGCAACAGCCGTGCAGCGCGTCTTGTCAATCAGTTGCTGCTGATGATGCACAGCGAAGTGCGCATTGACACTGTTATGGAGCCTGTGCCGCTGACAACGCTCATACAAGAGCGAATGGCTGCACTGGCACCGCTGGCGGCTGAGCGCAGGATTGAGCTCGAATTCTACTCTGATGATGAAGTCTGGATCACAGGCGTCAGGGAACGCCTGATGTCGCTGATTGATAATTTAATTGAAAATGCCGTGAAGTACAGCCCTGAGGGCGGACGGGTTGAGGTAGATGTACGATCACTTGATAAATCTGCTCAGCTACGTGTTTCAGATGCAGGGCCCGGCATTCCATTTGAATTGAGGGAGCGCGTGTTCGATAGGTTTTTTCGCGATCCCAATCAGATACAAAGCGGGAGTGGACTGGGGCTTGCCATAGTCAAAGCGGTTGCGCAGCAACATAACAGCAGCGTATGCCTGAGTACGTCTGCAGAAGGTGGGCTCATGGTTACTGTTGACTTTCCAAACCACAAGTCCGCCTGAAAGAAAACATGATTTTGATACCAGCCCAGCGGAGGGCCTCTGTCAGAACAATGGAGTTGAAATTGAAATATTTGACGCTGTCTACACTATTATTTTCTATCTCAATCAGCGGGTGCGCCATAACCGTCAGCGAATTAAAAAGCAGTCAATCATCCTATGACGGCAGCTTCACGAGCAAGACGGAGCCCTCCGATACCTATCGAACCTTAAGACACATGGCAAGGCAGTGCCTGGAATATGAGGCATATTCAGGAAATCCGGTCATCGTATTAAGCGAGTTTGACGGTGAGCGCAATGAAGGTGAGATCAATCAAAAGCTCCTTGCGCAGGGACTGTTGATTAACAACACGCTAATTGAAATAGAAAGACATGATGGGGACAAAGCACAGGTCAGCCTATACACAACCAAGAACATCTTGAGTGTGGGCATCAGGTCGCCAAATATAAGTGATATCAAGCGCTGGGCTGACGGCGATAGAGCTTGCTAGAACGACACTCTCGTCAATACCGTGAAGCATCTCAGGCCATATGACTTAATCCCCCGTTGATTTACACACCGCGATTTAAGTAATGCCTTCATCAGTAATGAGAACAACTGCGAACGTCTGCTGTTCGCTCATGAGGGACAATCATACTTAAATCTCCCACATTGCAGGAGGTTTGAGCATGAACACGTCACCGTGGAACAAAGACCGTATCATCGGACAAAAAAGACCGCTTCAGATATCTCATATCTGGGGGATTCGAATTAGACTTAAACTGGAAGGCAAAACGCGCGATTTAGCCCTGTTCAACATGGCCTTAGACAGTAAACTCAGGGGCTGTGATCTGGTAAAACTCAAAGTATCAGATGTTGCATATGGCAGTTCTGTTTCGAGCAGAGCAACGGTGTTACAACAGAAAACCGGTAGCCCCGTCCAATTTGAGATAACCAAAGGGACAAGAGAAGCAGTTGCAGCGCTAATAAAGCTGGGTAATCTGCACAGTAAAGACTACTTGTTCCAATCTAGGGTCGGTTCTTGCCAACACATTTCAACCCGGCAATACAACCGTATTTTTCATGGATGGGTAGGAAAGCTTGGTCTAGAAGATTCGCTGTACAGCACACACTCCATGAGAAGAACAAAACCTTACCTGATATACAAGAAGACCAAGAATCTCCGGGTCATCCAACTTCTGTTAGGTCATAAGAAACTGGAAAGCACAGTGCGATATCTGGGCATTGAAGTCGATGATGCGTTAGAGATCTCTGAGTCGATTGAAGTCTAAGGTTGTCAGGGCTGCAACAGCAGCCCTGTGCCAGGCGCGGACATTTCACGATTCTGCTTATGTGGCCAAAATCGGTATTCCACTACACTTTATAGAATTTATATCAATAGGTAAGATAAAATGAAGGTTAATTGGAGTTTCATTCGGTTACACAGACTCACCGTTCAGTTCATGATGTACTCAGAAATTATCACTGTCAGAGTTCATGAAAAAAATACAGGTAAGGGATTATCAGATGCCGTCTCTATACACACTCAATGACCTACTCGGGTTGCTTGTTTTTTCCCGGAAATATCACTTTCTCCACAATGATCTAGACCGCCTGTTCATTGCATGGGCTGAAGACCAAATCACCGAAGGAAATGATTCAGAGACTCTTTTAATTCTCGCTTCACTGGGGCTTGATAACCAACCTGAGCGGACCGAGGTTGAATTATTTATCTCACGGTACATGGCAGAGCAGCGGATAGATCTGCCACCGCTAAAAACAGCAGCATTGGTCTGGATTAAGCTGTTTGTGCGTCAACTTTCCCAGTTTGCGTCCATCCATGATGCAGAACAGAAAATGTATTTTCTGGTGTGTCATTGGCTTGAACCTGACGTAAAGATTTTCGCTGCGGTCGTCGATACCCTGAAATCGCTATACTGGCATCTCTTTGATGAATGGGGGGGACCAGGCACAAGCGAAGCAGCAAGGATGGATGAGTCAGAATTCTTTGAGCTGATTAATCGTGCGATACTGCCCTATTCCCGTAAAATTGAGGACCCAGATTGGCTGGATCTGCTTGTTCGGTAATTTTTCCCAGCATCCTGAAAGATGCATTTTCTGTGTGCATAATTCCATCAGATTTGACTTCCCTTTCGCATTTTACTTGAGTATATCCAGCAAGAATATCATCGTTCACCCGAGGAACCTTGGCATAAGATCGAACGTGATTTAACAGCCGCTCTGTGCCATAAGCGGACTTTGCAAACATCACTGTTTTATTAAGAAGGTAACGGGTCATAACATGTGGACTTCATTGACTGCGTTCCATCAACTCAAGCGTCTGACCATCGGGGCTTTGTAAATATATTACTCTGGTTCCCTGCATGGGTCCTGACAAGACTGTCTGAGGTTTCCCTGGCGTCTTCCAGCCATAGTCCGATACTTTGCTCAAGAGCGTATCAAGATCCTCGACTATAAACGCAAGGTGAGCGTAGCCAGGGATGTAGGGTGCTGAAGGCTCTTCTGGCTGTTCAATGTTATTGTATTGCAGTAATTCAATTTTAATACCAGCCAGTTCAAGCAAAGCCATTCGTACATCAGCTCCCCTTGCGCCTGTCACTTCATCAATAATAGGTCCAGACATTTTCCCTTCGCGTAATAACTCCCCTCCAAGAATATGAGTCCAGAAAAATAATGAGTCTTCAATATTTTTAACTGAAAAACCTACGTGATTAACACTTAAGATCATGAGATTACCTGCTGGGTTTTGAAAATTTAGCATCCAACTTTCTAAAATACCTGTTTTATTTCTTCACGATAAGTGCGATGGGATTTTTTCAGGAAAAAAAAGCACAATTAAGTGCGGTCTGAAAAATATATTTACGATTCATCCACAGCGACAGCTGTACAGGTTACCTGCTCACTGTTGATAAATACGCGACTGCGTTACAAGCCTGTATCTATTGTAGGAAAACTGCGAATGTCCGCTCTTCGCTCTTAGCAGACCTTCAGCGTGACGTGTTTGTCTGCTAAGTGCCAGGAACGGACGTTATGCTAAACATTGATGAGATGATTCGGTTGGAGCGTACGCTTAGCCAGTTTCTTTTGCAGAATGATAACGACGATGGGGAACCCTGATGCGGATATTGCACAAACCCCCAGCAACGTGTTCATATTTTGTGGTGCTATGACGTGCCCAGGTAATAGAAAAGCAGACAGAAAAAATGCGACCGTTGTGATCAGGTACATTATTGATGACTGCAATGAAGAGAATCCCGCTCGCTGCCTGTCATCAGGAAACTGAATGCTCACCGCCGAGGAGGAAACCAGACGACTGTAAGATGCACCGAGAAATAAAATAATAAATAGCGCCGGATGCGAATAGCCCATAACAGGTATTAGCAAAGCGAGTAAAAAAACGAAAGTTGACCCTGTAGCCAGACTCACAGCAGAAAAATGCGGAGTTAACGCGCCTGTCATTTTTGTTGACAGGTATCCTGCAACGCCCCCGGCGAAAAATAGCCATGGCAGCAGGTATTGAGAGGCCCCCAGTTGCTGGGTCATTAATGGTACCAGAACAGGAATGACCAGCATCGGGCTAAACTGTACCAGCGCATTACTGGAAGCGAACAGTAAAGTATTAACGTCGATAGGCATTGCGTGGGGTGTGTCGAAAGAGACTGGATCCTTAGGGATGATGGAAACAATCAGTGGCAATGCCAACAAACACAGCGTACTGATTAACCACAAAGCGACATGCCAGCCGTAATGAGCACACACAAATAGTATCGTGGGTGTTCCGACAATGCTTACCATCGAAAAAGATGCAATGACCGTCGCCAACATTTTTCCTCGCAAGTTAGCCGGGGCGAGATTTATCAATATACTGATACCCACCCCCATTGTTGTGCCTCCTACCAGTCCTGCGCAGAATCGTAATGCAAGAAGAAGGCTAAAGCTGGAGGTAAATGTCGTCCAAAGTGTCAGTAGGCAGAGTAGTGCCATATTGGCGATTAAAAAACGTTTCTTATTAAAACGACCAATCCAGTAAAAGGCGATAATTCCCGACAGGACCGCCCCGGAGGTATACATGCCGGATACGTAGCCTGAGAATGATACGGGAACGGCGAAGTCTGCTGCCATAAAAGCAAAAACAGGGTTGAACATCATATATTCCAGTGCATTTGTGAACTGGATAAACGCCATGACAACCGCTATCCGGATGAGGGCTTTATGATTAAACGTTGGTGTGATCAATGACATAGCAAGCGACCTGTGGATGAAAGATATCTGAGTTTAACTGCTATCAATGTTGTTCAGTAGGTGGTAAAAATGACACTTATTGTTATCATTTATGGGATAGTTGATGCGGCCAGCTCTTGATTTTAATACCCTGAAAGTTTTCATCGCGGTGGTTGAAAGAGACAGTTTTGTTGGGGCATCTAAAGCCCTTGAAATGCCGACATCAAACGTGAGTCGTTGTATTTCTCAGTTAGAAGACAGACTGAATCTTCAGCTCATTGAGCGCAGCACCCGACATATGAAACTCACACAAGCGGGGCACCTGCTCTATACCCGGACGAAGCCATTACTGGAAGCGCTTGAACAAACTGAAACAGAATTAACGTTGCGGCAGATGCAGCTCAAGGGGCCACTACGTATCTGTATTCCCAATGAAATAGGTCCTGCACTGCTGGGTTCTGTGATTGCCGATTTCGCCTGCCAGCACCCGGATCTGGAAATTAGCTGTGTTACAAATTTGTCTGGTCTTGAATCCCTGCGAGACGATCTGGATTTAGCCATTATTGTGAGCCGTGGCCAACTGGATGACAGTGATTACATAGCCCGTCATCTGGTAACTATTCCTTGCACCATCGTTGCAGCCCCCTCCGTTATTCAGCGTTATGGCATCCCTTCTCGTATACAGCAATTTGAAACATTACCCTGTATTAGCACGGTAAATGCACTTAAAGGTGCTCCCTGGCAGTTTGTAAATAAAAAGGGGGGATTCGAGACGATTAAGGTTAAAGGCCATTACCGGGTAAACAGCGGAGAGATGGCAGGACGCGCAGCGGTAGCGGGTGTAGGTTTTGCTATTCTATCAAAACAGGCCTGCCAACCCTACATCGACGATGGACGGCTTATCGAGATTAAGTTTGAACAACCGCCAGCCCCACTTCAATTGTTCGCACTTTATTCAGACAGGCGTTATTTGCCCGCTAAAACACGAGCACTTATTGAACACATACATCAGAATTTGAGCAATACATCCTTAGCGACCTAAGGATACATTAAACAGCCACAGAGAGTCCCGGTGTTACAATGGTCTCTAAATGCGGAATGTCTGCTGTTCGCTCATAGCTGCCCGTCAACTTTGTGCCAAAAGGGGACATTTTCAAATCTCGCTCTATTCATAAATGGCTACCCATTCTTTAACCCTCAAAGACTGTACTTTTTCATTTTTATACTTTTTTTAAGAAAACTATTGACCATGGAGAACGATCGTTCTACCTTCATCTCATGAATAAGAAGCCAACAGATACCCGCGAAAAAATCCTGACTACCGCTGAGCAATTGATTTACAGGAATGGAATTCATGCCACAGGCATGGACCTTCTGGTCAAGGCCTCAGGCGTAGCTAGGAAAAGTATTTATCGCTATTTCGCGAACAAGGATGACGTGGCAGCCGCCGCGTTGAAAGAACGTGATGAACGCTGGATGAACTGGTTCAGAACTGAATCTGATAAAGGTGATACTCCTCAGAAGCGCATTTTGAATATGTTCAGTGTGCTCAGGGGCTGGTTTGATTCAGAAGGCTTTCGTGGTTGTGCTTTTATAAATACAGCCGGAGAAGTTGGTGATCATAACGACCCCATTCGTCAGATAGCAAAGCTGCATAAACAAAAATTGCTGGATTACACGCTCGATCTCACGGAGCAATTAAACATTGAGCAACCTGTCGTTCTGGCCAAACAGTTGCTGATTCTGATAGAAGGCGCAATCACCATATCCTATGTGATGGGCGATAGCAGCGCCGCCGACAGTGCAAGGGAAGTTGCGGAACGTTTGCTGGAACAGGTCTCTCCTTAGGTCTGAGTAACAAAACTGTTTCTATTTATAGTTCAAATTTTACGGGAGGTTTTACCATGTCCGATACACACATTCGCCAGCCACTTCCACCTTTCACTCACGAATCGGCGACTGAGAAAGTTCGGCTCGCTGAAGATGGCTGGAACAGCCGCGATGCCGAAAAAGTATCGCTGGCGTACTCACTGGAGACCAAATGGCGGAATCGAACAGAGTTTGCAAATAATCGTGAAGAAGCCAAAGAATTCCTCACACGTAAGTGGAACAAAGAACTTGAGTATCGTCTCATTAAAGAGTTGTGGACGTTCGGTAGCAACCGCATTGCTGTTCGATACGCTTATGAATGGCGTGACGACTCAGGTAATTGGTTTCGTTCTTACGGGAATGAAAACTGGGAATTTGAAGCAGATGGCCTGATGCACCGTCGCTTCGCCTGTATCAATGACATGCCTATCAAAGAAGGTGACCGCAAGTTTCACTGGCCCCTGGGGCGTCGCCCGGATGACCATCCGGGGCTGTCGGAGTTAGGTCTGTAAATTTGACGGTTATCTCGCCAGAAGCGGACCTGCAGGGGTTTTAGATGGCCACCTCATGAAGTGGCCAATTTTTATCGACCACTTCACTAATGATCCAGATAGAGGTAGTGCATCCAACTGGTCATACGCAGCAGCACTTTACGCATCACTGAAACGTGGGCGAAATGGTCTGAGTACACGGCCACTTGTGCGTAAATACCATCAGGCAAAACGTCAATTTCATTGTTTGGCGCCAGTTCAATGATGGCAATCACGCTGTCGCTGCCCGCGACGTTACTCAGTGACTGAAGGGCACCCTGAGCCTGATATGCCCCTCCTGGTACTACGGGAAGAATACTGGTTAATTTTCCAGAAAATACTTGCCCTGGGAGTGCGTTGAATACAACTTCAGCCTCATCGCCAGCCTCCAGTCGTAGCAGCGAGTTTTGTCTAAACTGAGCTATGATTTGCCTTTTTTGCTGAGGAATAAATATCATTACCGGGCGCAGGGGAAGGGAAGCCGCATATGTTCCAGGTCGAATCAATACCTGAGTTACATAACCGTTACTCGGGGCGCGAACGACGGTTTGCTCAAGATTATATTTGGCTTCTGCTAGCTGAGCTCTGATACTCACTATTTGCGATTGCTCCCCGTTCAGCACACTGTCTAACTGACTTCGAATCTGTGACTGCTCGGCAACCGATCCTTTCACAAGCGCATCCTGAGCCAGGTAGTTTTGCCGGGCATTATCAATATCGCTTTCAGAAAAAGGGTTTACACGCGCTTTGCTCCCGGTAAGGTAACGTTGGTAGTCTTTATATAAACGATCGCGTTCGGCACCGACGCGAGATGTATTAGCGATAGCGCCCTCTAATTGTCCCTTGAGTACCTGATTATTGTGAATAGCCGTCACCAGATCAGCTTGCAATTTATCAACACGAGCCTGGAATCGGGATGGGTCGATCCTGAAGAGAAGGTCTCCTTTTTTCATTAACGTATTTTGTTTATTGGTTACCTCACTAACAATCCCCGTTACCTGAGGAGTAATAGGAATTGAAATAACCGCTTTTTGCGCCAAGTCTGTATAGGGATGGTTGTAATTCATCAATAAAATGAGCGCGCCAATTAAAAAAACGCCACCTAAGGCCGCAGTGGGTATTGTCCATTTATTTACCGGTATTTTGAAAATCTTAAATATTGCCCACGCAAAGGCGACATAAGTCAGGATAATGAGTAAATCCATCGTGTTACTCCAATGGAGGAATGTTGGTGTTTACCAGTTTTTGTTCTAATTCCGTGACCCGTTGCTGCAACTGGGTCAGCGAAGCTTCCTGAGTTTGCATGCCCCATCCGCGTTCGGGACGATACAATGTGGCCCATATCCATAAAAACGGCCAAATAACATGTAGCGTAAATAAACTCACCCAGCCTGCCACGTGGATAGCATCAGCATGAGGATGATTTCTGGATTTGGCAATGAGATAGGGAATATCATGAAGAATAATAATCCCATAGAAGATAATGAGGAAGACTATAATAAGGACACCCAACGCAAAATAATTCAGGAACATAGCGGCCTGGAACCTCAATAAGTGGTGTTGAGTAAATAATAGACGTTAAATAACATTGCCGCCTTTTTTTTCTGCGCATTAATACACTATACTGAATGTTTACAGAGTACTTAAATTTAAATCCATGAAATTAATGCTGTTTTATAAAAGATGGACTGCTTTTCATAGTGCTTTCTCAGCACTCATTTAAAGAAAAAACATTTAATATAACTATATACCACCAGCAAAGGGTTTTAATGGAGCCAAGTATGGTGATGCGGTTCGCAAATTATCAGTTCAAAATAGTCATCTTATTAATACTATTGCTGGGAAATGCGAAGACTTTTTCCGCCGGTGGGGACCTCATCAAGAAACGGGCCGATGCGGTTCTTTCACTGATGACCTATACGGTGGTGCCTGATATCACCGCCAGCGACCTCAATATCCGCAATACATCCAACGAGAGTACGGCGCTCTCTCTCACTCAGATCGGGGGCGGAGCTACGTTGAGTGAAACGGTCCCCATCTATCTGGAAGGAGTTCTGGGATATAGCCGATACGATCCGCAGTTCGTTGTCTCCAATGGCAGCGAGAGTCGTAATATCCCGGTCAAATGGAACAGCGTGACTGCCACCGGGGGCATTGGCTGGGACATCAGGCTACTCAAAGATAAATGGGGGGGTAACCTGGTATTACGCCCGATCGCTAACTTTTCGTTAGGTACCTTGGCGAGCGATTTACGCATCGGCGCCCGGGCGCTTGAACGCCAAAGCGGCGGTGAGTACGACTTCCTCGACGGTGGACGCCTCAATGCCTACGGGTTGGGCGGAGCACTGATGCTTGACTATGAACTGTTCTCTAAGACCCAGGATATTGACCTGGAGTTACGCTATTCCTATCAGCATTTGCAAAGTTTCGCCAATAGCCCGGACGTTGTCAGCGGCAACGCCGACGCGGAAAATATCGGGCTATATCTGCGCCGTAGAGCGCCAATAGCCGACTGGACGCTATTGGGTAAACCAGTACGGTATGTAATGGAAGGTGCACGCACAGAATACCTTGGAAATCAACGAGGTCAGTTAGGTTTTGATAGCTTAAATTCGTTAGGTCTGGGGCTGGAACTCGACAGCAGCAAGTATGATATTGTGATCAGCCGTACACGCGTGGTCGCACGCTACATGTTCGGAAATAACACCTCGGGTTACGGTATCGGCATGGCAATCAGTTTTTGATTGCGCAACCTGGCCGGTGGCGATTTCAGGGCATCGGGACAAGAGGTAGACTTTTTAAGTATTCGGTTGTCAATTTAAACTTTCTACATACTATTTTTTCTTATAACCATTGCGGTGCCGGAAATTATATTCGGGGTATTTGCTGAGGCTAAACGTAGATATCACCACCTTTATCATCCGCTTTTCTCCGCCAGTCAGTCTGTTTTGATTATACACATCCATGAATAGTCATTTTCATTTTCCACTATTTTTCAATAAACCGCGCAGGACTACAGTAAGTCCATGCCGCAAACGCGGCTCACCGAAACTCCACTGATATTGAGGAATGAAAATGAGCAAATTACTGAGCGGAAAAATTGCACTGGTTACCGGCGGCACCAGCGGTATTGGTCTGGCAAGCGCAAAAGAACTGGCTGAGCAGGGCGCACAGGTACCGCTGGGGCGACTGGGTGAACCAGAAGAAATCGGTAAAGTGGTGGCGTTTCTGGCTTCCGATTCCGCCAGCTTTATCAACGGCACTGAGCTGTTTGTAGACGGCGGTATGGCGCAGGTGTGATGCGCGATTAATACCAGGATAAAAAAAACCGGCCAGCGGTAATCCACTGGCCGGTTGTGCTTTTTCAGAAAGCCTATCAGAACATCAATACCATCCACGGATAGGCAATCAGCATCATGCCGCCGAGGAAGATAGCACCGAAGATGGTGCCAAGACGCCAGTAGTCTTTGGTTGGCAGATAGCCGCTGCCGTAGTAAATCGGACTCGGGCCGGTGCCGTACGGGGTGATGATCCCCATCACGCCCAGCGATGTCACCATCATCAGGCAGTAAACCGGCATGTTGATGCCCGGAATAGCCGCCGCAATAGTCAGCATGGCCGGTAACAGCGCGGTGGTGTGTGCCGTGGTGCTGGCGAATAAATAGTGCAGCAGGAAGAACGCAATCAACAGCATGACGGCCGCCACCTGCGGGTCGAATCCGTCGAGCAGTTGTCCGCCTTCTTTACCCAGCCAGGCAATAAAGCCGACGCGGGCCAGACCATCCGCCAGTGCCACCAGCGTTGCAAACCATGCAAAAGTGTTCCAGGCCGGTTTGTTGCTGGTGATGTCGTTCCAGTTCAGCACGCCGGTCCACAGCATCAGCACCACAACCAGCAGCGCAGCCATGGCAGGTTCAATCCACGATGCAGCAAAAATCCACATCAGCAGGGCAGAACAGACGAAGATCAGCAGCAGGATTTCGTTGCGTGACAGCTTACCCAGTTTATCGAGTTCACTTTTCGCCCAGCGCGGCACTTCATCGTTGATTTTCACTTCCGGCGGATAGAACCAGTAGGCCAGCAGCGGCATGGTCAGGATCAACAGCACGCCCAGCGGCAGGAATGCCAGGAACCACATGCCCCAGGAGATGGTAAAGCCGGTGATGCTTTTGACTAACGCCAGCGCCAGCAGGTTCGGCGCAAGTGCAGAAAGAAACATCGAGCTGGTGATACAGGCGGCGGTAATCGCTACCCACATCAGATAAGAACCGATTTTACGCGCACTCGGGTCATTGGGCTTGGAGCCGTATAACGGTGGCAGGTTGGCGATAATCGGGTAAATCGTCCCGCCGCTGCGCGCGGTGTTGGACGGCGTAAAGGGCGCCAGCAACAGGTCCGCAAAGGTAATGGCATAACCTAACGTCAGACTGCGGCGACCGAGATATTTCACCAGGATCAGCGCCAGACGGCGGCCAAACTGCGTTTTGTCATACCCTGCGGCAAACATAAACGCGCCAAAAATCAGCCAGACCGTTGAGTTACCGAAGCCGCTCACTGCCCATTTGAAGGCTTCAGTTGGCATCTTAAATTTAGGGTTGGCGATTTCTTCCGGACTGAATAACAGCCACTGGCTGAACAGGGCGATGACGACAACACCGGTCAGGCCAATTACCGCGCCCGGAAGGGGTTCGAAGATCAACCCGACAATCACGCCGACGAAGATGGCGAAGAAGTGCCATGCATAAGGTTCAAGCCCTGCAGGCACTGGCGTCAGCAGTAACAGCACCGCCACCAGCACCGGCAGGAATAGCATAATCAGATGTTTTTTTTGACTCGCGGCAGGCGGTGCGGCCTTGGCGGGATCATTCAGCGTGGATGTGGGTTTCATAAATTTTATCTGCCCGTAATTGAGAGTGAGCCTGACGCCCCGGTTATCGTTTTCTGGTTCAACGAACCCTTTATTATGCTTTATCAGAAATGTGTTAAGCGGTACGTAATGATGATGCAGCCTTTGTGACGCAATTAAGACGTTACTATTATTCTTAGGATAAATGACACGCGCCATTCACTAATATTTAAATGAATGTCATTACAAAAATTGTGGTTATTTATTTCCTGAAAGAGTCCGCTTATGTGAATGTAGAGTAAATTTGAGTAAACGCCAACATTCCATCCAACTTGCTGATTTTGCAGGTGAGATTTTTTATGTTAATCTAAAGTTGATTTTTGTCAACTCATCATTAACACTTGAAGGTGGTATTGGTTTTCATGTCGGGTAAATAAACAACTCCTGCTTCCAGCACGTTTATAACGCCAATTTCATCGCCTGATGCAAATAAATTAGCCAACAGATTTCTATATTCGCCTGCTTCGTATTGCTTAATTAATCGGTAGTTTTCTAACGGTAGGTAATGCGGCCACGGAAAAATTCAAGACTTACATATTTCGGAGTTGATCATAATGAATAAGCTGACCCCGGTACTAAATCCGCTCACGCTTCCTAACGGCGCGGTACTGAAAAACCGTCTGCTGATGGCACCCATGACCACCTGTACCGGCTTTTATGACGGTACCGTCACCAGTGAACTGGTGGAATATTACCGCGACCGTGCTGGCAGCATCGGCACCATCATCGTCGAATGTTGCTTCATAGATCGTATGGGTCCGGCGTTCCCCGGCGCTATCGCTATCGACAGCGACAACAAAATTTCCGGTCTGAAGAAAATTGCCGATGCCATTAAATCCAAGGGCTCGAAAGCGATTTTGCAGATTTACCACGGCGGCAGAATGGTGGAGCCGGAACTGATCGGCGGCCGTACGCCTGTCGCGCCAAGTGCTATCGCTGCTCCGCGTGAAGGCGCAACCCAGCCGAAAGAACTGACCGGTGAAGAAGTAGAAACCATGATCACCAAGTTTGGTGATGCCGTTAACCGTGCGATCAAAGCAGGCTTCGACGGCGTGGAAATCCACGGCGCTAACACCTATCTGATCCAGCAATTCTATTCGCCGAACTCCAACCAGCGCACCGACCAATGGGGCGGTGACCGCGACAAACGCGCCCGTTTCCCGCTGGAAGTCCTGGAAATCACCCATAAGATGGCAGAACGTTTCGCCGACAACTCTTTCATTATCGGCTACCGTTTCTCGCCGGAAGAGCTGGAAGTGCCGGGCATCCGCTTCGACGACACGATGTATCTGCTGGAAAAACTCGCCGCGCGCGGGCTGGACTACGTGCATTTCTCTGTCGGTCAGCTGCTGCGTCCTTCCATCGTCGATACGCAGGATCCGACCCCGCTGATCACCAAATTCCGCGCCATGCGTTCTGAAACGCTGGCCAAAGTGCCGGTAATTGGCGTCGGCGGCGTGATTAACAAAGCCGATGCCGAGAAAGGGCTGGAATACGGCTTTGATCTGATTGCTGTCGGTAAAGCCTGTATCGCCTATCCGGACTGGGCCGATCGCATCATTAACAACGATCATCTCGAGCTGTTTATCGACAGCCACAAACGCGAAGAGCTGAATATCCCAGAACCGCTGTGGCGCTTCTCACTGGTTGACGCCATGATCCGCGACACCAGTGTTACCGGCCGTAAATACAAAGCGGGCGTTTATCAGGAGAAAGTCGAAGCCGAAGCGCTGAAGCTGAAAATCAGCGTTACGCTCAACACCGACCGTATTACCGACATTGCACTGGTCAAAGACGATTCGCTGGACGTCGATTTCACCACCACGTTCGAGAGCCTGCGTACCCGTATGCTGGTCGCCAACAGTCCGCACGTTGATGCGATCACCGGCGCGACCACGCAAAGTGAGGCGCTGAAAAAAGCCGTTTCCCGCGCACTGGCGACCTCAAGCAAAGAACATGTGATTGAAGAAGGCGGCAATCCGCAGGCGCCGCAAAACTTCGACGTTGTGGTCATCGGCAGCGGCGGCGCAGGTCTGGCAGCGGCGATTCAGGCGCATGACGAAGGCGCGCATGTGGTGATTATCGAGAAAATGCCAACCATCGGCGGTAACACGATTAAAGCCTCAGTCGGGATGAACGCAGCAGAAACGCGCTTCCAGAAACTGAAAGGTATCGAAGACAGTAAAGAGCTGTTTTATGACGAAACGCTGAAAGGCGGCAAGTTCAAAAACAACCCGGTCTTGCTGCGTGAGTTTGTGGAGCTGGCACCGGAAGCCGTCGAATGGCTGGCAGCGAAAGAAATTGAACTAAATGACATTACCATCACCGGCGGGATGAGCATCGACCGTACGCACCGTCCTGCGGATCGTTCAGCGGTGGGTGGCTTCCTGATCAGCGGTCTGGTGAAAAACATCAACAAGCGCGAAATTGAAGTGCTGCTGGAAACCTCGGTCGCGGAAATTTTGTCTGATAACGGCGTAGTGACTGGCGTGAAAGTGGTGGATGAGTATAACGACAGCCGCATTCTGAATGCGAAAAGCGTGATTGTCGCCACCGGTGGTTTCAGTGCTAACCGTGAGATGGTGGTGAAATATCGCCCTGAACTCGATGGTTTTGTGACGACCAACCACCCTGGCGCGACCGGCAGCGGTATCGCCATGCTGCAAAAACTGGGCGCAGACACCGTGGATATGGGTGAAATTCAGATCCACCCGACGGTTGAGCAAACCACGTCCTATCTGATTTCCGAAGCTATCCGTGGCGGCGGCGCGATCCTGGTCAGTCAGGCTGGAAAGCGTTTCTACAACGAGATGGAAACCCGCGACAAAGTGTCTGCTGAAATCATCGCCTTACCAGAGAAAAGCGCGTGGGTTATTTTCGATGAACAGGTGCGGTCGAATAATAAAGCAGCCGATGAATATATCGCCAAAGGCTTTGTAATCAGCGCACCAACGCCGGAAGAACTGGCGGTGAAACTGAATATGGATCCTCAGACACTTTCTGAAACCCTGCTGCGCTACAACCTGTTTGTGGTGGAGAAAAAGGATGAAGACTTTGGCCGTACCACCGCGCTGCGTCATCCGCTCAATCAGGGACCGTTCTTTGCCATCCGCATCGCGCCGGGCGTGCATCACACCATGGGCGGTGTGACCATCAATCCGGATACCGCTGTGCTTGATGCGCAAAAACAGGTGATTACAGGTGCCTGGGCCGCAGGTGAAGTGGTCGGCGGTATTCACGGCGCAAACCGCATCGGTGGTAACGCTGTCGCCGACATCATTATCTTCGGCATTCTCGCTGGTAAGAATGCGGCGGCGCTGGCGAGACAATAATCGTCAGAATGTGAAAGGCTATAAATGCGAAAACCCACGTACGAGCGTGGGTTTTTTTATAGACAAGGGATGCTTCAGCCAAATGTCTCACGCACGGCCTGAATAAAACTGCGGATTTTCACAGTTTGCCTTAATCCTGCCGGTGTCAGCACATGCATAGGTCGTGAAGGCCCGTCGTAATCCGGTAACACCTGCACCAGTCGTCCCGCCCTGATTTCTTCACGCAGCACATCTTCCGGCCCCAGCGTGACGCCATATCCGCTGACGGCGGCGTGCAGCAGTGCCCGCCAGTCATTGGAGCGCAGACGGCCTGCTGGCTGGATTTCCTGCATTTTCCCGTCCTGGTAAAATTGCCAGCGGCAGGGTGCCTGTGGCGACCAGATACCGTAAACCAGACAGGAATGGGCGGCGAGATCCGCCGGTGTTTCAGGCACACCATTTTGCATGAGATAACCGGGGGAGGCGCAGGCAATCAGCCTGTACGGTCGCAGCGGATAGGCAATCATCTGGCTGTCGCTGAGTTCACCAATTCGCAGGATCACTTCGTAACCTTCTTCAACCGGATCGACCATCCGGTCACTGAGCGTCAACTCGACCTGCGTTTCAGGGTACTGCGCCAGATACTGCGTAATGAAAGGTGCCAGCGAGGACGTGCCAAAAGTCACAGGCGCATTCACGCGCAACGTGCCGGAGGGCGTGACTTTCATTTCCAGCGCGATGGCATCAGCAGCCTCGGCCTCAGAAAGCACGATCTTACAGCGTTCATAATAGCTGCGCCCGATGTCTGTCAGGTGCTGACGCCGCGTCGTGCGGTTAATCAGCGCCGTCCCCAGCCGGGATTCGAGGCGCGCGATATGTTTCGCCACCATCTGCGGCGAAATGCGTAATACTTCTGCCGCCGCCGCGAAAGAGCCCAGATCGGCAGTTCTGACGAACACATTCATGCTGGTTAAACGATCCACGATTGCCTCTTATTTGTTGTTTGTTTATGTCTGCGAAGGCGATTTATCAATAATGAGTGTGGAATTATTCTTACCCTATCGACAACAAAATGAAAGGTGAGAATCATGAAAATAGGCATTATTGGTGCAGGATTTGTGGGCAGGGCGGTGGCTAAACTGGCAATCAAGGCCGGACATCAGGTTATGCTCAGTAATTCACGCGGCCCTCAGACGCTGTTCAGCCTGAAGCCGATGATCGGCTGTGAAATCGGTAACGCGGCAGACGCCGCTTCTTTTGGCGATATTGTGCTGATAGCCGTGCCACTGACGGCTATCGGGCAACTGCCGGTGGCCGAAATCGGTGGAAAACCGGTAATTGATGCAGTGAATTATTACCCTGAACGCGACGGGCAGATTGCTGAACTTGATGATCAGACGACGACTACCAGCGAATATCTCGCAGGTTTTCTGCCACATTCCAAAATCACAAAAGCGTTCAATGCGATTCAGATGACGGATCTCGAAAGCGACGGTTTGCCTGCTGGCGCCCCGCAACGTCGCGCGTTGCCCGTCGCTGGTGATGATGCGGAAACGAAAAAGGCAGTGATGGCGCTCTATGACGCCTTTGGTTTTAACGCTGTTGACGCCGGCGCACTTTCAGAAGGCTGGCGCTTCCAGAAAGGCATGCCGGCTTATTGTGTGCGGATGACGGAGAATGAATTAAAGGCAGCGCTGGAAAGGGCGGTAAGACCGGAACCCGCAGGAAGATAAAAGCAGGGCTTTACCTTGCTCGTCCCGCTTGGAAGGGGGACGAGTTGATCGCGCGGTCAGTTGTCAGCAACGGCGACAACCCGTGTGGTCAGCGCAATTCCGGCGCTGATCAGCGTAAACAACGCGATGATCCACGCCATCGTCCACGGCGTGCCATCACCCGCCAGCGCCAGTAATAATGAAGAAATAATCCCGCTGCCGTATTGCAACGAACCCATCAGTGCAGACGCTGAACCGGCAACATTCGGTACGGCGTCCAGCGCGGCCGCCGCCGATGTTGCCGCTATCACGCCGTTCATTGAGAAGAATATAAACACCGTCACGACGATCAGAACCACACCGCCTGTGTGCATCCTTACGCCCAATGCCAATGCCAGTACCAGTGCGGCGAGTGCGGCAACAGTTACGGCGCATTTTAGCAAAGTCTCCAGCGGGTAACGATGCACCAGCCGTCGGTTGACCACACTTACTGCCATCAGCCCGACAATATTGACCGCGAACAGCCAGCCGTAATGTTGTGGATCGACGCCGAAATAGCTGATGTAAACAAAAGGTGAGCCGGTGATAAATGCGTAAGCGGCGATGTAATAGAACGTCAGGCACAGCGTAAATCGCATATACCGCGCATTGGACAGCAGGGTGTAATAGTTTCGAAACGCGCCCGCTAACGAGGCTTTTTCACGTTTTTCTTCCGGCAGGGTTTCCGGCAACCAGATTAAAGAGATCATCATCAGGGTGCCGATCACCGTCAGCAGCCAGAATATGCTGTGCCATGATGTTATTTTGATCATCTGCCCGCCCAGCAGCGGACCGGCGATTGGCGCGATAGCCATGATGATCATCAGCGTTGAAAGCATCTGTGCGGCACGAGTCCGGCTGAACAAATCACGGATCATTGCCCGCCCAAGCATCGGGCCAGTACAGGCACCGAGTGCCTGGAAGACCCGCCAGAAAACAATTTGTCCGATATTTTCTGACAGCGCGCAACCGACTGAACCGACAATAAACAGCACCATTCCGGCGAACAGCGGCAGGCGACGACCGAAGTGATCGCTGACCGGCCCCCAGATCAGCTGGGCAATACAAAAACCGATTAAAAAGCCGGTGATGGTCAGTTCCGCATCACTGTGTAAATCTTTTGCCATTACGGGCATCGCAGGTAAATAAATGTCGGTTGATAAGGACGTAAATGCCATTAACGCGCTGAGGATGAGGATAAAACTAAGGCCCGTTGTGTTGCGCGCAGCGCCCGGAGTCTGCGACTGAGAATCAATCATGATTTTTCTTATGAAGATAATGAAGAAAAGCGATGTTACCGGTAAATGGGCGGGGAATAATCAGGTGTAATGGCATAAACGTTATGAATAAAATTCATGAATATACTTACTGTATTTATACAAAAAAATTTTATTCTTTTACAGACATGAAAACTGTGTCGTGAGAAAAAATATCTGTTCAATATTATTGTCGTGCAGTCACTTCGAAGATGCCCCCCCTTTGACTCTGCCTTCTTGAACGTCAGCGATGGTATTCATCAACGAAATATCAGTGTGAAAAATATCTGGCTAGTGAATTAAATTGGTTAGTGACTTTACTTAAAGCGAATAAAAAGAGAGTGCCGCTTTACTCTCTTAAAGAGTATAATCACATTTTTATTTAGTGCGGAACTCTAGAAATAATGCATTTTGAAACTAAAAGAGACATCCTCAACGCGCATATTAAAATAATATTTGACTCACTTATTCCCTATTCAACGAAACTGTCAGTGATGGATGGCAGTGATTTTTTTTATATTGATGAGCAAAATATTTCATTTGTCTATTTAGTGAAGTCTGGACATTTTCTCGTCAAAGACCTCTCTGCGGGAATGAGCATTAAAACGGTATCAGCACCTTATATTTTTGGTATGGCACAAGTGTTATATCCGGAAAAAATGGGTCTTTTGGCCATTGAGCATATTTCAGATGGTGTGATTTATCGGTTAGAAAGTCAGCGGGCCATTGAAATAATTTCCAAAAAACAATGCTGGAGTTCTCTGGCGCATTTTCTGGCATTTCAGGTCGGTTTCCTGTCCAGTCGGTACTATGATATTTCGCATAGAAGTAGCTATCTGGTGATTAAGTCATTATTGCTCGAAATGAACAATGAACCTGATGAAATAATCCAAAATTACAGTATTGAAAAATATATCTCAGAAAGATGTTACCTTGGCAGAAGTGGAATAATGAAGATTCTCTCTGATCTGCGTAAGGGCGGATATATTGAAATAAAAAGAGGAAGGTTGATAAAAATAAATAAACTCCCTGAAAAATACTGATGACTTATGAGGGAGTCACCGATGACTCCCTCATAAACATATTAATCGTAGCGTATATTAAATGTCGCTTTACCATTGGCTTTACCCGCAACCACGTTATCCATTATCTGGTAGTATTCAACACTGAATAATAACGAGGTTGTCCCCATCACGTCTGATGTGAAGGGGATATCTTTCCTCAACTCAACTGGCTGACTGTTATGCTTGATTCTTAGACTGATCCCTTCGGCACTGCCTGAGTTTTTATCTAATGCAATCAGTCCATTAGAAGGCTTTGCTTCCGGCTCTGTGCCGTCAAATACAATACTGTATTGCATTTGGGCATCACAATTGAGATCAATTCTGAAATTTCGCTCGCCTACGCTGCTACCCGGCCCTTTGAAATCTTTAACATCAAAGCGCCCTAAATCAACGTGAATATTTTCATCGGAAAGTGTACACGCAGAGGGCGCGATTATGGTACTGCCAATATTAATGTGAGTAATATCACTCCCGCCGTCAGTCATTAATTTAGCATAACGCCCTGCGGATAAAACGCCTGCCGTTGTTTTTCGGTCATTAGTTTTAATCAACTCAAGTTTGTATTGTGTATTGACCGGAATATCACGTTGGCAAATCGTATTATTACATTTTAAATCAAGATCCCAGGGGAATGGGTGTTCAGTTAATGATAAACGATATCCGACCCCCGGAATATTTGTACTGTAAATATTGTTTTTTAATAAATTCCCCAGATTAATCCTGGCGTTTATTTTCCCGCCCCCCTGACAGTTGAGTATCTTACTGGTTCCTCGACTGGAAGGGTCCGTCAATACCTGTTCATAAAGCACGTAACCCGCCGGACGATTGTGCGGGATCACGATATGTCCGGGTGTAAATGTTAATTCCCGCGCTTGCTCAGTCGATGTGCATTGTGCATGGCCTTGTGCAGAAAAAAAGAAAAGAAAAAATACCCCTGTAGTCGTGAGGAATTGTGACCTTTTAGTCACTGGCTTTCTTGCTGTTCCTGGCTGTAACATTATTTATCTCCTAAACACATAATCCATTAACTTCTACCATTGAGAATTTTTTTACTTTACTGTCTTTGGGAAGATCGGGAAGTTCAAACGCTGCCTTACATTGCTCATCCTCTTCATCTCCCCATTTTACGGTCACGATTCCTTTTTTGGGCATACCAATTAAATACACCAAGCCATTATCCGCAACAATACTATTGCTACTGTTTTCACCTGCTGTTGCTGTCGCGCCGAAAGGAATTTCATGATTGTCAGGACGCGATAATGTCATTAATACACGTTCTCCTGTTCGGACATTAAAGTCAGCTAAAACTAATGCACCATCCGTAGGGATGACATTATTCATCGTTGTGGCAATCTCTAAATTACTTCCCAGAGAATCAGTGTCGAGCCCAATTGCGTTGACACGGTAGGGCTGTATATTTGGCACGACGGCATATCCCCGGCTGTCGGTTTTAATTCCGACACCATTTGTAATCGAAATATTTTCCTGGTCAGGTATTCTGACTAATGCAATAGGCGCATCGGAAGATAATGGCTGGGAGAGTGTTACACCATAAGGATGTGCCAGTATTGCCCCCCGGATACCATAACTTAAGCGTCGGTTTGATAAAGACTCGCTGTAATTGCTGGTCAGTTCAGCAGATGCTCCTTTATAGACCGCATTAATGCTGCCGCCATCACTATCGTTTCCCACAGTGGAATTGATACCATAATTCAGGTTGTTGTCTTCAAGAAGGGTGCCATTGATTCCTGCCGTCTGGGTAATGTGGTTGGAACTGTCTGATGTCATGGAATATGTTGCCCAGGTTTGCGGCAATAAACTTTCTAAAGGTACCTGTAGATTTAAGGCGAGTTGTTTATCCGGCTTGCCGTTTTCGCTCTGTGTATAGTTATAGTTAATGCTTAGCGTCGTAGCCCCATAGCTACCGCTATAGGAAACAGAAAAATAATTATCGGGTTCCTGATCCCAATAGTTTTGTCTGTATGCATAGACTGAAATGGAACCATAATCTTTCAGAGGTTGGCTGAAACTTACTTCATAGCGGTTATGTTTTTGGTCAGATGAAGAATTTGAATCATTACTGATAATATCCAGCGCATCTTCAAAAGAGTAATAGTCTTTATCCGGGAAAAGGATAGCAGATAAATTAATTTGTGTTCCCGTGCTGTTAAGAGATTTCGCATACTTTAAACGGTATGACTCTCCTGAAAAAACTTTACCGTCAGTGCGCGTTTCAGAATGTGTTGCATCAACAGACACAGAACCGAAAGACCCTAATCCGAGGCCATAGCCAAGCTGTTGCGCTGTATATTTTTCGCTGTTGGTTATGCCACCGTATACGGTCATGTCATGTGGCAAGCCATAAAGCCCGGTAATTAAAGCAACATTTGGATCTTGAGACGAACCACTGTCATTGTTATATTTACCCGCCATCACTTCGTATTTCAGATGTCCTTCCCGCTGCATGACAGGGACTGAACCGAAACTTTGCGTAAATTTGCGTTCACTACCGTCAGCTTCCTTAACGGTGACGTCAAGGTCTCCACCTCCCGTACTGGGAAATAAATCAGTGATCTCAAACGGACCCGCGGGGACATAGGCCTGATAAACCACATAGCCACCCTGACTGACTGTGACCTGAGCATTTGCGGTATTCGCTATGCCGCGAATAACAGGCGCAAAACCACTTTCTCTGCTTGACATCATTCTGTCTTCCGAGGCAATTTCCACCCCGCGAAAAGCTAAACTATCAAAAACATCACTTTGGGTTGAATCGTCACCCAGTGTTAATTTACCTTTTATTTTTGCAATATCCTTTTGCAGGTAAGTATTGATATTATTCCATTTATCGCCACTGGAATTATGACTCCAGGTTGTGTAATTTCTTAATCGCCATGCTCCCAGATTTACACCATTACGTAAATTAAGGTACTGATCACCTTCTTCAGAACCGATATTTTTATCATGGGTTTGAGCACCGCTAAAGTCATAGCTGGTAAAAACAGTTGTCAGCCCCTGACTCCATTGTTCGGGATCAATGTAATCGGAAGGGATATTTTTCATTAAGATTTGTGGGATGTTAATCATAACGCGTTGTTGTTTGAAATTAAACTTAGCGTATGCTCCTTCAATTTTCTTATCAAGATCTACAATGATGCTGTCGTCTTTAGTGTCTGCAAATGCAGGAATTTCATCAATTTTAACACCTGCTTTACGGTATTGGCTCAATGGGATCTCTGGTTCTAATTCTCCTTTTTCATTCTCTACAAAATTAATTTCATGTTGTCCGATGCTTTGTTCATTTATGTATATTTCGACGTGATAAATACCAGGTAACTGTTTACCCGGCGTATTGAATCGAGACAGGTCTACCTGCTGTTCACCTTCTGGGCCATCTAATTCGAGTGCGCTTGCGTCATAATATTTTTCTGCGCTTAAGGCTAACGTCGGGTTCAGGATGATCAATAATTCAGCACACGTTATGCAGGCTATTTTACTCCAGGAATATTTTGGCCTTTTTGCGGCTTTTAGGTAGAACAATTTTGACATGATCAATCCTTTAATCTTACAGCTGCGCCTTCCTGCGATATGAATAAAAAGGGAGCAATTCTGACGTCTTGTCAGCGAGACTTCTTATGTAAAAACACAAAAAAACAAAATGCCGTCCTCATCAGTAAATGCGGACGGCATAAAAAATTAACTGAAAAATCAGAGCTTCGATGTTTCTGCCGGTGTTGTCTGGCCTTGATCGCCCAGCGTTGTCCATGAAACCGTCGCTGTGCTTGACGAATTTCCTAAGTCATAAGTCATTGAGGAAACAGGCGCGAGCATTGCTTTGTTTTTAATCACCAGTTCTTTGCCATCTACTTTGACTGAGGAAAATGTCAGATAATAGGGAGTTGGATTCGTGGCAACGAGTTGGTTTCCCTGCTTTTTAAACGTGATTTTTTGATAAGCGCGGGTGGCTTTATCCCCGGAGAGCGCTTCAGGACGATAAATAAGTTTCAACGTTGACTTGACTGAAAAAACCATCGTGTTCGAGTCTTTCTTTTCCGTCTCAGGTATGGACTTAATATTCAGCCAGAAGACGGACTCGTGATCAGCGGGCAGAGCGGCACCATTATGAATAATACGCAACACATTTTCTTCGCCTGCAGAAAGGCTGAAGAGGGGAGGAGTAACGATAAAAGGAGATTTAACTTTCGATTTTGATTTTTTCTTTATGGCATCTGTTGCAGATGGGGCGTCTGATAATGATTCAACCCACGATTGGATCAGATAATTGTTGGTTTTGTCTGGGTTTGATATCTTTATGACGGAATCCTGTCTCTGTTCCTCATAAATAACACGTGTCGCACCGATTTGTATACCCGCGAAAACGAATGATGATTGGGTTAATAAAATGAGAGGCAACAGGGCCTTTTTAACAAATGACATAAAGAGATCCACAAATTGAAAAAAATAGTGAGCCTTATTTTATGAGACACCCTTTTCAGGTTGTCTCATAAAGGACTATTGTTTACGGCTATCTGTTATTCGTACAAAACAGAAATATTGGTAGCCATAACAAACTGACCCACTGCGGCATCACCTTTGGTAGAGCGAATATTTGCAGTGAAAGGCAGTTCTATTCTTGTATCACTACTGGCCGGTGCAGCCACCTGGATCGGTGTGTTAGGTGATATCTGGGTGCCATGGCTATCTTTCAGCTCAATAACGACACCGTCATCCTGTCCATGCGATACAGCAAAGTCGCCGGTTGAACCATATTCATCACCAGAAAACTGGAACTGAAAGCTGGAATAACCTGACGGGCAACCTGTCATATTGACTTTGAAGTTGACGGCCGGAGATGTTGCACCCACGGCTTTGAGAGCATTAGCATCGATATTACCCAGTTCGATAATGCTATTGTCTGTACCCGTATTATTGACATCAATTGTACAGATACTGCCTGCTAAATTTCCTTTAAAATTAACGGTACCGGTTGCCGAGGCGGTTTCCATTAAGCCCAGAGTAAGTAAAATACTCAAAGGAAGTGCGATAATTTTTTTGTTCATAATATATCCGTATATTGGTGATGTTTATTAACGTTAATTATTTATGCGTAGTGGGAAAGTGTGCATCAAACATCATTCATAATGAACATTTATACCATTAGCCATAACGAAACTACCTTGATTAACCAATTCGTTTACTGCCAATAAGTTTACAGTGAAATGCATGTTAGCAGACTGTTCATCTTTAGAGATATTAGCTGCAATTAACTCTTTAGATTTGACGTTCCGACCTTCGCTGTCTTTGATTTCATAGAATACACCGGAACCCATTGACTCCGGAGCAAGGTAGTAATTGTCATTGAAAGATGAGCTGGTGCCAGCAAATTCAATTGAATAATTTGAACCACCGGTACAGTTCTTAAGGCTTATAGTGAATGGAACGGCAGCTGAAGTTGCGCCACTATTAGCGGTCAGCGCACTAACCGAAATGCTGCCCATATCGACATCGCCTACTGTAGAACCACTGTTATTCACATCAAGGACGCAACTACTCGCCCCTATTGTACCGGTGAAAAGTATAGAAGCAGCAGAGGCAGTATTCATACCGCCAATCATCATTAAAGCTGCAATGGATACAGGAAGTAATTTTTTGTTCATATTTAATCCTTTAATTTACGAGTAATGCCCGACGTATCTATCCGTATAAGGAATGTTTACCTACCTAAATATAATAAATACATATTATATAGAGCTTGCTAACTATAAAGACAGATTGATGTTATAGCTATAGCAATTTTCTAATTGTCCAAATTCGGATTTTAAAAAAGAATTAAATCAAACTAAGGAAAAGTTGTAATGAGACAACAGGGAAGGGGCGTGAATATTAAGCTTATTAATTAGATGAAGAGAGGTGAAACCCATCTTCCGCAATGCCATTTAATAATAAGGCGGTGCTGCAAAAGATGGGACAGAACAGTGTATTATTTAATCTCAGTCACGAAGTTCTCCCGGCTGCGGCGAACTTTTTTCAGGTTCACAAGCCAGTCGCCTTCGTGAGCACGGTAGCCCAACGGCAGCATTACTACGCTGCGTAAGTTTTTCTCTTTCAGACCGAGAATTTCATCCACGGCGGCAGGATCAAAGCCTTCCATCGGGGTGGCATCGACTTCTTCAAAGGCGGCAGCAATCAGCGCGGCGCCCAGACCGATATAGGCCTGACGTGCAGCGGCCTGATAATTTGCCTCGGTACCGCGTTCTGCCACGATGCCCAGCAGCATCTGGCGGTAGTTTTCCCAGCCTTCGTTTTTAAAACCACGGATATCATTGGTCAGGTCAAACATCATGTTGACGCGTTCCGGCGTGATGTCGTCCCATGCCGCGAATACCAGCAGGTGAGAACAGTCGGTGACCTGCGCCTGATCCCAGGACACAGTGCGGATTTTGGCGCGGATATCCGGATTGGTGACTACAAACAGTTCGAAGGGTTGCAGTCCGCTGGATGTCGGTGCCAGACGAACGGCTTCGAGAATGCGTTCCAGTTTTTCAGTTTCTACCGTTTTGCTGGCATCAAATTTCTTGGTGGCATAGCGCCACTCCAGGCGTTCATTCAAGGTCGTCATATTTCATTTCCTTTGAGGTGTGTAAGGCGTGAATATTCGCATGAACCCGCACCGCAGTTTTATGGATTTGAGCCCTGCGCAGTACTTATAAGGGCTGATAAATCGCGTTCATATTCAATAAGGTTTAGGCGTATTCGTGAGCTTCGCCAGTTCTTCCATAAAGTGCTCAGAGAAAGCGGAAACCAGAGGCGCAGGGCGGTTGGGCAATCGCAACAAATGCATCGCTCTGGATACCGGCGCGTAATCAGGCAACACGCGACACAGCCTTCCGGCATCGATGTCTTCCTGTAACACCACGCACGAATGCATGACGATCCCAAGCCCCGATAATGCCGCCTGACGGATAGCTTCACCAGAATCGACGGTGAGTCTCGGGGAAACCTGTGCATCGACCAGCCCCTGCGGTCCGTTAAGTGACCAGAGATGATCAGCACGCCATTGGCTGAAACTGATGCAGTTATGAGCGGACAAATCAGCCGGAGTCAAGGGCGTGCCGTGTTTATCCAGATATGCAGGCGATGCCGCCAGCAGCATTTCATACGCAGGAATCGGCACGGCGATATAGCCTTCATCCTGCAAGCTGCCAATCCGGATGGCTATCTGGAAGCGTTCCTCAATCATATCCACCCGCCGGTCGCTCAGCACCAGACAGGCATTCACGGCGGGATAGCGCTGTAAAAAGGTCGACAAGATCGGCGTCAGGATCCGCTGTCCGAACGAAACCGGTGCGCTGATACGCAACAGACCGGTGACTTCTTCGTTGAGATGCCGCGCCAGTGAATCCGCATCTTCCACAGTCGCGAGGATCTGCACGCCGTACAAATAAAAACGATGCCCGGCTTCTGTCAGTCCCTGACGCCGTGTCGTGCGGTTGATCAGCACGCAACCTGTACGCTTTTCCAGCATCTGAATATGTTTGCCCACCATCGCTGGTGTAATGCCCAGCTTATCGGCGGCTGCGGTAAAACTGCCGGACTCTGTCGCGCTGATAAAGGATTCAATGCACTTTAAGTAATCCATTGTTTCGTCCGGTTAGAATAAAGAATCACATTATAAATTTTTATTATCGAATTAATAAAGCAGACGTCACTTTATCTGCGCTATCCACATGCCGATAATCGCCGCCATACCCGTAAAATTCTATTTTAAGGAACGGCAATGCAGGCACTGGTTTTTGAAAGTACAGGTACGGCAGAGGTGTTACACATGCATGAAGCGCCAGATCCGGTGCCGGCCGCCGATGAACTGCTGGTGGTGGTGACCGCTGCCGGACTGAATTTCGCCGATATTTATCGCCGTCAGGGACGTTATCCGCTGGCAGGCAATTCACCGTATATCGCCGGTTATGAAGGTGCCGGGCAGGTGATTGCCGTCGGAGAAAACGTGAAAGGCTGGAAAGCCGGAGACCGCGTCGGTTTCGCTGATGTCCCTCTGGCACATGCCAGTCATATCCGTGTCCCCGTTGAACACGCTATCCGCCTGCCGGAATGGTTGTCAGAATCCGATGCCGCAGCCGTGTTATTGCAGGGGCTGACCGCCGATTATCTGCTGCACGACGTGTTACCTCTGCGAGCAGGAATGCACGTCGCGGTACTGGCGGCGGCGGGGGGCGTTGGCCGCTTGTTGTTGCAGATGTTGAAACATCAGGGCATACATGCGTTTGCTGTTGCGTCGAATCAGGACAAGCAGTCTGCCTGTGTTGAACTCGGCGCAGAAGCCGCGGCCGGTTACGAAACGTGGGCTAAAGAGGTGAGGGAATGGCAGAGCGCAGGGATTGACGTGGTGTTTGATTCTGTCGGTACAACGATGACAGAAAGTCTTGATTCGCTCAAAGACGGCGGGCGGGTGGTGTTGTTCGGTATGTCAGGCGGCGCGCTTTCTGCATTTGATCCCTCACGTCTTCAGCTGAATTCGCACGGTATATTGGGTGCCGATCTCTGGACTTATCTGGTATCCGGTGAAGAGCGCCAGCGTCGCGCAGACCGTCTTTTCGCCCTGATAAAAGACGGAAAGGTGATATTGCCGCCGGTCACTGAGTTCGCATTATCTTCCGGTGCAAAGGCTCACCGTTTGCTCGAAACCCGCAGTTTCAGTGGCAAAATTATTCTTAAGCCATAAAAGACTGCTGCGGAGAGTATTGTTAACACCAGTTGCCTGATGAGAAGAAAAATCCATGCCTTGCGTGGATTTTTTGTCTGTGCTCGAGCGCCTATTTTTTCTGAAAAAGTGTTCTAGAATTGAAGCACAACTTGTCTGGTAAATAGCTTCTTACTTTCTGATAAGACTTACTTAAAAGAACAATTATTCTCAAACATAAGTGGGTGCTGTTTATGGTTACGCGGCGTGACTT
>Ga0308164_10000427_pt1 | contig 75934 bp, 62 predicted proteins | sample PhyTR2_FD_201031 | JGI IMG/M metagenome (GOLD analysis project Ga0308164, IMG submission 201031) | Phyllosphere microbial communities from UC Gill Tract Community Farm, Albany, California, United States - DLSLT.R2 | ecosystem: Host-associated > Plants > Phyllosphere > Unclassified | place: USA... | reverse complement strand
TGAATCCAAAACTGCTGTTCTGGGTACCCGCCGCCTTGCGCACCGCGCTCGTTGCGGCGGGCTGCGCGTTGTTGGGCTGGATGTTCGGCTGGATGACCGGCATCGTCGTCGCGCTGCTGTGCACGATGGTGATGGTGTTCGTGCAGCTCTCGTATTTGTACCAGCTCAGTAACTGGATGGACGATCCTCAAAGCGCCAAGCTGCCCGACGGCTGGGGCGCCTGGACCAATATCTTCTCGCGCCTGTACCGCATGCGCCGCGACGACGAAAAAAACCAGGCCGAGCTTACCGAATGGCTGGCGCGCTTCCGCCAGGCCATGCACCTGCTGCCCGATGGCGTGGTGATCATGGACGACGTGCTGTTTCTGGAGTGGTGCAACCCGGCGGCCGAAAAACACCTGGGCCTCACGCACGACCGCGACAAGGGCATGCGCGTGACCAACCTGGTGCGCAATCCCGATTTCATGGATTACATCATCCTCGGCCGTTATGAACAGCCGCTGACGATCAGCTTCCGCGAGCGCAAGCTGATCGTGCACATCATTCCGTTCGAGAATCGCCGCCAGATCCTGGTCACCCACGATGCCACCGAAACCGAGCGCATCGAGGAAATGCGGCGCGATTTTATCGCCAACGCGTCGCACGAACTGCGCACGCCGCTCACCGTGATCGTGGGCTTCCTGGAAATTGCCGCGTCGGAAGGGCTCGATGCCGCCACCCGCAGCGCGCACCTGAAACTGATGACCGAGCAGGGCCACCGTATGCAGCACCTGATCGAAGACATGCTCACGCTGTCGCGGCTGGAGTCGGTCGATTATCCGATGCGCCCCGAACCAGTCGATATCCGCCGCCTGATGGAGCAGGTGGGCAGCGATGCCCGTGCGCTGTCGGCGGGCAAGCACGAGATCACCTTGCTGGTCGATGGCCCGGACGTGGTAGGCAGCTACGAGGAATTGCACAGCGCATTCGGCAACCTGGCGTCGAACGCGGTGCGCTACACGCCGGCCGGCGGCACCATCAACCTGGTGTGGCGCGAGTTCGAGGCGGGGGTGAAATTCAAGGTGGAAGATACGGGCATCGGCATCAGCCCCGAGCATATCTCGCGCCTGACCGAGCGTTTTTACCGGGTCGATAAAAGCCGCTCGCGCGAAACCCAGGGCACCGGTTTGGGCCTGGCGATCGTCAAGCACGTGCTGCTGCGCCACGGCGGCACCTTGCAAATCAAGTCGGAAGCCGGCAAGGGCAGCAGCTTCATCGTGTGCCTGCCCAAGACCGCGATCGTGCCGAAACAGGCCGAGCTGTTACTTAGCCAGGCTTGATGCGGGCTTTACTCCGCACACCGCAATGCTGCGGGGTCAGACCCCTCTGCCGTGGCGGTAGCATGCCGCAGCGGTGGTGGTGCGGTTTGTCAATCCAGCCATTGCGACAGCGTAGCCTGTGCTTTCACGGTGTGCTCATCCTTGATGTACGCGGCCACTGCGGCCACGGCCGCCAGCAATATCCCCAGGTCGTCGCTGTAGCCGACGACCGGCAGCAGGTCCGGAATGCCATCCAGCGGTGAAATGAAATACCCGAGCGCACCGTAAATTGTTGCCTTGGCCCAGCGCGGCGTGTCGGGGTCCGTGGCCGAGTAGTACATCTTGAGCGCGGGCAGCAGCACGCCGCGCCCCGCCGTTTTCGCGTAGCCCCTGACCTTGCCCCAGAAGCCGGCGTCGGAATAGTGGGCGGTGTAATCGGTGTCGGCCATCATCACTCCTGAATGTTCATCACAGCGCCCTAATATAACGGCAAACCGGCTGGCGTGGCGTGCGTGGCCGCACTTGCAAGCGACTGCCCGCCAAGATTATAATGAGAATCATTATTATTAACCTTGGTGGCGCCGATGTCAGCGGCCGAGTCCCTCCTGCAGCAACAAGTGCATCACCTGTACAGCGACCATCACGGTTGGCTGCTGGGCTGGCTGCGCAACAAGCTGGGCTGCGCGCACCACGCGGCCGACGTCACCCATGACACGTTCGTGCGCATCATCGCCTCGCGCGACGCCCTGCTGGGCATGCGCGAACCGCGCGCTTACCTCACCACCACGGCCCAGCGGTTGATGCTCGACCGCTCACGGCGGCGCCAGGTCGAACAAGCGTACCTGGCCGAGCTGACGCTGTTGATGAACGACGGCCGCTGCGGCCCCTCGCCGGAAGAGACCCTGATGGCATTGCAGGCGTTGGAACAGATCGGCGCCGCGCTGGCCGGCTTGCCGGCCAAGGCCAGCCAGGCGTTCCTGCTGCATTACCTCGATCAGCGCCCGCATGCCGACGTCGCGGCCCAGCTGGGCGTATCGGTGCGCATGGTGCAGAAATACCTGGTGCAGGCGCTGCTGCAATGCCGCGCCGCGTGCCCGGCGCTGGCCGAGTGACGATGGCTGCCATGGCAGGCGCGGATCCGCTCGAGGTGCAAGCCGCGCAATGGCTGGTGCAACTGAGCGGCGACGACGAGCAGGCCAGCGCCACGGCTGCCGCCGGTTTTGCCGCGTGGAAGGCGGCCGATCCGCGCCACGCAGCAGCGGCGGCCGGCATGGAACGGCTGCTGGCGCAACTCGACGGCTTGCGCGACCAGGCTGGCGGCAGCATGGGGCCGGCCGGCGCCGGCCTGGCGGCAGCGGTGGCCCGCCCACCATCGCGCGTGCGCCGCCATGCTGCCTCGGTGCTCGGTTTGGTGCTCGGCATAGCGCTGGTGCTTGCGGTGCCGGCCTGGCTGGCGCTGCAACACTGTTCGCCCGCGTATTTGCTGGCCGATATCCGCGCGGCTGGCGGCGAATGGCACAGCCGCACCCTGGCCGACGGCAGCCGCATCACACTGAACGGTGGTTCGGCCGTCAATGTGCGCTACGACGGCGCGCGCCGGGTGGTGGAACTGGTGCAGGGCGACATACTGGTGGACGTGGCAAAGGACGCGCACCGACCATTCGACGTGGAAACCGCGCAAGGCAGCATGCGGGCGCTCGGCACGCGGTTCGTGGTCACGCGCGACGGCGATGCTACTTTGCTCAGCATGCTGGAATCGCGGGTGGCAGTGCGCGCCGCCAATAGCGCGCAGGCTGCGCCAACGGAAGTGGTGGCCGGCGAGCGGGTGCGCCTCGACGCGGCCGGCGTGGGCCCGGTCGAGCAAGTGGACCCGGCCGCTATCAGCGATGCGTGGCGGCTGCACCAGCTGGTGGTGGACAACCAGCCGTTGTCGAACGTGCTCGACCAGCTGGGCCGCCAGCGCCCGGGCCGCATCGTGTTCAACCGCGCTGCGCTCGACGGCATCCGCGTGTCGGCCGTGCTGCCGCTGGACGATACCGACCGCGCCTTGAACCTGTTGTTGACGAATTTCCCGCAACTGCGCATCCGCACCGTGAGCCGGTACCTGGTGCTGGTCGATGTGCCGAAAAAATAATGTAAATAGTTTGCTGCTGCGGTTCCGGTTTGCCGAGGTCGTGCGTCATGCAGGTAAGACCAACGAAAAAGGAAACCGTTCCATGTCGTCCCCCCGCACCATCGGCCTGCGCCTGCGCGCCCCGGCCCTCGCGATTCAACTGGCATTCGGCGTCGTGCTCGGCGCTGGCTGCATGCTGCCGGCCACTGGCCAGGCCCAGGCGCTGCCAACGTACGACATCGCCCCCGGCCCGCTGGCCGCCGCTCTGAACCGCTATGCGCAACTGGCCGGCGTGGCCATCGTCGTCGATGCCGACCGCGTGCAGGGCTTGCGCACCGCAGGCCTGTCCGGCCGCCACGATGTCGAGGCCGGTTTTGCGGTGCTGTTGCGCGGCACCGGCCTGGCGATTGCCAAATCGGCCGGCGGCTACGTGCTGGTGGCCGCCCCGGTTACTGCAACTGCCGCACCGTCGGCGCCATCGGCGCCATCGGCCAAAACCCTCGATGCAATCACGGTCTCGGCCCAGGCCGCGCGCAGCGCCACCACCGAGGGCAGCGGTTCGTACACCAGCAATGTGGTGACCCTGGGCCGCGGAGAGCTGGCGGTGAAGGATATCCCGCAGTCGGTCAGCGTGCTCACCCGCGCGCAGATGGACGACCAGGGCGTGACCGACCTGCGCGCCGCCGCCAATTACGTCACTGGCGTGGTGGCGGCCAAGGGAGTGGGGCAGGGCATGGTGATCAACGCCCGTGGCTTCCAGATCGACTCCTGGCAATACGACGGCGTGCCGATCCCGCGCAATACCTATGCGCTCGGCAACTGGGGCACCGAGGGCCTGGTGTATTTCGACCGCCTGGAAGTGCTGCGCGGTGCGGCCGGCCTGTTGCAGGGCACGGGCAGCCCGGGCGGTGCGGTCAACCTGGTGCGCAAGCGCGGCCAGGCCCAGGCCGCCGTCACGCTCACGGGCAAGGTGGGTTCGTGGGACCGGCGCGGCGCCCAGTTCGACGCCGGCGGTCCGATGAACGAGGACGGCACCCTGCGCGGCCGGGTGGTGGCCGACGTCGACCGCAGCGAGTCGTTCACCGACTACGTGTGGTATAAAAACCGCGCACTGTACGCCGCGCTCGACTACGACTTCAGCCCCGACACCACGCTGGGCGTGGGCTACAGCAGCACCGAAAACCGTTCGCGGCCCATGGTACGCGGCTTGCCCCGCTACCCGGACGGCAGCGACCTCGGCCTGCCGCGCTCGACCTACGTGGGCGCCTGGTGGAACCGCGCCAGGATCAAGCAGGACACCGTGTATGCCGACCTCAGCCACAAGTTCAACGACCGCTGGAAAGTCAAAGCCACAGCGGTCTACATGGATGAGAGCAACACGTCGGTACACCAGCGCATGCACGGCCTGGTGGCGGCCGACGGCAGCGGCATGACGTACGCCAACTGGTACACCAATTTCGATTCGACCAAGGCGGCAGCGGACGTGTACCTGAATGGCCGCTTCGACGCGCTCGGCGTGCAGCACGACGTGATGGTCGGCGCCAATTACTCGAAGTACACGTCCACCGACGTGTGGGCCCGCACCTTTACGCCGGGCGGGAATATTTTTGCCATCGACCACAATCGGCCATGGCAGGACTACGCCACCATCATGGCGGCCGGCGGCCGCGACTCGCTCAGCCATTACGACATCCGCCAGAAGGGCGTGTACGGCAGCTGGCGCGCCAAGCTCACCGAACCGCTCACCGCCATTGTAGGCGCGCGCATGAGCTGGTATGACTACAGTTACGCGACGCCGCGCGACGGTTATCGCAGCACCGTCAGCGAATCGGGCAAGGTGTCGCCCTACGCGGGCCTGGTGTATGCACTGAACCGCGACTGGTCGGCCTATGCCAGTTACACCGACGTGTTCGAAACCCAATCGGAACGCACGGTGGAAAACAATCCGTTAAAGCCCATCATCGGCAGCAACTATGAACTGGGCATCAAGGGCGAATTGTTGAACGGGTCGGTGAACACGTCGCTGGCCGTGTTCCGCTACGACCATAAAAACCGCGCCTCGGTCGACTACGGCGCCGGCTTCAACTGCGACGGCTGGTACTGCTACCGCGCCAGCGGCAAGGTGCGCAGCCAGGGCGTGGAGGCGGAGGCCAGTGGCGAAGTGCTGCCGGGCCTGCAACTGTCGGCCGGTTACACGTACAACACCACCAGGTTCCTGCGCGATGCCGACCTGCAAGGCCAGGTGTTCAGCCAGTGGACACCGAAGCACATGCTGCGCGTGTGGAGCAAATACCAGTTGCCGGGCGCGTGGAGTCGCCTCAGCGTGGGTGGCGGCGTGAGCACGCAAAGCCACACGGTCGATTACGAACGCGCGTTCAAGCTCAGCGGCTTTACCGTGTGCAATGCCCTGGTCGCGTACCAGGTCTCGCCGCAGGTGTCGCTGTCGCTGAACGTCAACAACCTGCTCGACAAGCGCTATGTGATTCCCGCGTACAACGGTGCCGACGGCAATAATGACTTTGGCGATCCGCGCAACGTGATGCTCACGCTGCGTTTCACGCCCAAGCTATAAGCTTTTAGTGCGCTCTTAGTGAGGGATGGCGCGCAGGCAGGTTTGCAGCGCATCGTCAAACGAGCGCGACACGTGGTCAGCCTTGGCCACGTGCACGCTGCGCAAATCGGTATTCTCGAATGGGCTTGGCAGCAGCACCGCGAACTGCTTGCAGTGCGGCAGTTCCGCGCGCATGCGGGTGATGGCCCGGTCCATGATTTCCTGTTCATGGAACGGGTCGGCACTGACGATGCACACGATCGAGACCAGCTCCGGCATCGCCTCCGGCGGCAGCTCGGCGTCGAGGTCTTCGAGCGCCATGCTGCGGGCATCGATTTTCTGCTCGCGCATGATGCGCACCATGATCTCGGTCGCCAGCTCGTTGTACTGGGTGCCCAGGCTGATGTTCAGTACCACGCTGCCGGGCGGCACGTCAAACGAGCCTTGCCACTCGCCGCTGCTGAGAATGCGGCTCTCGCGCAACTGGCGCCCGATGCCCATGCCGGCCAGCGCGGAGCTGGTCTTTTTCTTGCGCCACCACTTGGGGTTGCCGCTGAGCGCTTCGATCACGCTCATCACGGCGCCCGCCACCTTTTGCCGCTCTTCCGGGGTGATGGTTTTATCGCGCAAATCGAAGCTGGCCAGGTGCAGCGCCGGCATCAGCACGCCGTCGCAATAGGCCGCCAGCGATTTATGCTGCATGAAGCGCTTGGCGCTGGTGATGATTTCGTGGGCGTCGCCAGACAGCGCGCGCTGGTAGAAATTCTGCGGCATGGTGAGCGCCGGTAATTCCCCGAACATAATCTCGAGCACCTTCAAGGCGCGGATATAGCGTCCCGCTACCACCAGGCACAGTGTCAGCGGGGTGGCCAGCACCAGGCCTACCGGGCCCCAGATCCAGCTCCAGAAAATGGCCGCCACCACCACCGACAGCGGCGACAGTCCGGTGGTATGGCCGTACAGCTTTGGTTCCACCGTTTGCGCCACCAGGATGTCCACGACCAGGAACAGGCCCAGCGTCATCAGGGCCAGCGACCAGCCGGGTTCGATGGCGGCCGCCAGCAGCGTGGCGCACAGTGCGGCGATCCAGAACCCCACGTAGGGAATGTAGCGCAGCACAGCGGTCATGGTGGCCCACAGCAGCGCCTGCGACAGGCCGATAATCGACAGGCCGATCCAGATCACCACCCCGGTGCTGGCGTTGACGGCAAATTGCGAGATGAAAAAGCGCGACAGCCGCTCGCCGGCGTCGTTCACCGCTACCGTGGTGGCGCGCAAATCCTCGCCGCCGGCGAGCCGGATAAAGCGGTCGCGCAGCGATTCATGCTCGAGCAGCACGAAAATCAGCACGATGAACACGATGCCGGCCGTTTCCAGCGGCGGCCACACGGAAGCCACCACCTTGCCCAGCACCTGCAACGGCGTCAGTGCCGGTTCATGCACTTCCACCAGCACTGGCTTGGCGTTATTGGTGGGCAATTGCGGTTGCGCCTGCGGCTGGGTGCCGAATTCGTTGGCGCCTTGCGTCAGGTGTTCGATGAGCTGCCCGGCCGGGCCACCGAGGCTGCCGATGGTGCCGCGCGTGAGTTCGTTGAGCGTTTCGAGCTTGGCGGCAATCGTGTCCTGGTACTGCGGCAGGCTGGCGCCCAGCCGCGTGACCTGGGTCACGATCACGGCGCCCACGAACAGCAGCGCGGCCGCCACCACCGCCACCCCGGTCAGCACCGACGCCGTCTGGCCCAGCCCCAGGTGGCGCAGCGCGCGCACGAACGGGGCGATCAAAAAGCTGAGGATGAAGGCCAGCGTGATGGGAATGAGCACATCGCGGCCGAAGTACAGCAGCGCCAGGACGGTGGCCGTGCCCACCAGGCCGATCACGGTGTTGGGCAGGGTACGGGCGGGTAGGGGATCAGACACCGTGAGCTTTCAGCGAAGGATAAGTAAACAAGATGACATGCACGCCGTTGACCAGGATATGCAACAAAATTGCCGCCTCGATGCGCCGCGTCAGCTGGTACGCCAGCGCATAGCCGAGGCCGGCCACACCGGCCATCAAGGCCAGCAGCGGCCCGCCACCGAGGTGCACCAGGCCAAACAGCACCGCCGACACCGCCACCGCGAGCGGTGCGCCCCAGGGCGAACCGGCAAGCGCAAGCGACATTTTTTCCTGCAACAAGCCACGGAAAAACGCTTCCTCGGCCACCACCGTAAAAAACAGGTTAATGGCCAGAAATTGCCAGGTGAGCGACGACAGCTTGACGTCGAGCCGCACCAGCCCCAGCGCCACGCCAAGCCCGAACACGGCGGCCAGCGTCAGGCCCATCACCAGCCATGACTTGACGAGCATAGCGCCGAATTCGCGCCACGAGCGCACCCGGTTGCATAACAGCGCCAGTAATATGAGGCCTACCGCACCCTTGTCGAGATTGGCATATTGGGTAAATGGTACGGCGCCTGGCGAAAATACCACGCGTCGCAGCAGCACCGGGTTGTCGAAGCCGGGCAGCCAGTGCGTGGCCAGCGCCAACGCCAGCACGGCGGTGAACATTCCGGCCATGAGGCGTTTGCCGGGTTTGCTGCTGGTGGCGGCCACCAGCGCCGCACTGGCCAGTGCCAGCAGCGCCACGACGCCATGCAGATGCAGCGCGCCCGCCAGCAGGCCGCACGCGGCGGCGGCCAGCGCCACGATGGTCCAGGGCGCAACCCGGGTATTGCTGATGGAAACAGATGGCGCCCATACCGCGCAGATGGCGCCGGCGAGCAGGAAGAGGGTAATGACGGTAACGACGGAATGAGGGGGCATTGATGCTTCGACAGGAGGAAAGGTAGCGTTTCCTCCCATCATATCATCGGGTCCCGGTCAGAACTTGTAGATCAGGCCGGTGACTACCATGGGCGTGGTTTTCCGGCGCGTGAGCGGACTGTCGGCAGCGTCGCCGGCCAGGCGGGAGAAGCCCACGGTGCTGTTGACCGACCAGCGCGGATTGAGCACGTGGTTCCAGTTGACGGCGGCGTTGATCGACTCAAAGCCGCGTTCCGCCTGGTAGGCGCGGTAGCCCGAGCGTGCGCTCTGGGCGGCGGTGACGCCATAATAAGTTTGCGCATGCTTGTTGTCGCCGTACACGGCCGAGGTGTTGAACGCCAGCTGGTCGCTGGCGCTGGTGTACAGCGGCGCCGACGCGCCGATGGTGTAGGTGCTGCCATTTTCGCGCTTGCTCAGGGCCTGGGTGGTGCCGATGCTGAGGCCGATCGTGCCTACCCGGTACGTGGCCGCCAGGATGGCCTGCGCGCCGCCGCTGATCTTGCCCATGCCCTTCAAATCGTCGGAACCGGCGCCGAAGTTGCGGTCGTGCTCGTCGCGCTTGCCGCCGTAGCCGAGCGCGGCGGACAGGCCGACGTCGCCCACCGTGGTCTGGTAGCCGAGGCCGCGCCGGGTGCTGGCAAAGAAGCCGTTACCGAAGCTGTGCTCGATGATCGGTGCGGCGACGAAGTGGCTGTCGTCGGCCCCGGCGTATTCGGGCACGTAGCCGATGCCCACGCCAACCATGGTGCCTTCGGCGGGAGGCGCCTGGTCGGCGGCCATGGCGTTGCCGCCGACGGCGCAGAGTGCGGCCAGGGTAACAAGCGACAGGCGCTGCGGAAGATGGGCGAGACGGTGGCGCATGGTATTTTTTCCTATGACTGAATGGTAAGCAGTGGTGAAGAACGGTGCAAAACCTGCCGGTATTTGCATGGACCGGCGCGGACGGCTTGCAGTGTGTCATAAACCCGGCATTACGCCCACGCGGCAGGTGAAGTATCATTTACTGAATTCTTCGGTATCGCCTGGCGATGCCGCGTTGTTGTGTCGCTGTTGCGTTGCCGTTGCGCTGTCCTTGGAGCTGTTATGTCGTTGACCCTTTATTACCATCCGCTTGCCTCGTTCTGTCACAAGGTGCTGATCGCCCTGTACGAGAATGGCCACGAATTCGACAAGCGCATCATCAACGTGGGCGAGGACGCGGACCGCGCCGAGCTCACCGCGATGTGGCCGATCTGCAAATTTCCGGTGATCCGCGACAACCAGCGGCTGCGCGATATTCCCGAAACCTCGATCATCATCGAATACCTGGACCGCCACTACCCGGGCGAGCAGCCGCTGATCCCGGTCGACTGGGACGCCGCGCTCGACGTGCGGCTGTGGGACCGGTTCTTCGACAACTATGTGCAGGGGCCGATGCAAACCATCGTCAACGGCCACCTGACCGGCATGCAGTGCGACCGCACCAAGGAACGCACCAAGCTCAAGACCGCGTACAAGATGATCGAAAAACGCATGGCCAGCCGCTCGTGGATGTGCGGCGACAGTTTCAGCATGGCCGACTGCGCAGCCGCGCCCGCGCTGTTTTACGCCAGTACGCTGCTGCCGTTCCCGGAAGAATACAGCCACCTGCAATCGTACTTCGAGCGCCTGGTGCTGCGTCCGTCGGTACGCCGGGTGCTGGAGGAAGCCAAGCCGTATTTCCCGCTGTACCCGTTCGCGGGCGGTATCCCGGAACGCTTCTTGTAAGGACATGGTGCAGTGCCGCACAGTGCGGCCGGCCGGAACGGGGAATCATGCAAGACTCCTGCGATCTGACTGAAAGGCACCCATGCAACCTGAAAATCCCAATGCGTCGCGCCGGGCGATGGTCGGCGGCCTGGCCACCGGCCTGCTCGGCGCGGCTGTTCTGCCATCTACTGCCGCCACCCCGGTCCAGTCGGGCACGCCCGCATCAGCGCCCGACGTGCCGCTGGTCGATCCCACCACGGCGTATAAGCAGCCGCCCTTTGCGAAGCAGCAGCAACCGTGGCCTGGCCTCACCGGCAAGATGGATCCGCGTCCCGACCATGGCGAAACCACCTACAAGGGCAGCGGCCGCCTGAAAGGCCGCAAGGCGCTGATCACCGGCGGCGACTCGGGTATCGGCCGCGCGGCCGCGATTGCCTATGCGCGCGAAGGTGCGGACGTGGCGATCAATTACCTGCCTGCCGAGGAACCCGATGCGCGCGAAGTGGCCGAATTGATCCGCGCTGCCGGCCGTAAGGCGGTGCTGATTCCCGGCGACATCAAGGACGAAGCGTTTTGCGGCAAGCTGGTGGCCGATGCCGCGCGCCAGTTGGGCGGGCTCGACATCCTGGTGAACAACGCCGCGCGCCAGTTTTCACGCGACAGCATCCTCGACATGACCACGGCGGACTTCGACGAAACGTTCAAGACCAATGTGTATGCCATGTTCTGGATCACCAAGGCGGCGGTGCCGCTGCTTAAGCCGGGCTCCACCATCATCAACACGGCGTCGGTAAATGCGTACGACCCCAGCGAAAACCTGCTTGACTACGCGTCCACCAAGGGCGCGATCATGATTTTCAGCAAGGGCCTGGCCAAGCAATTGATCGGCAGGGGCATCCGCGTGAACGTGGTGGCGCCGGGCCCATTCTGGACGCCATTGCAGGTGACGGGCGGCCAGCCGGCGGACAAGCTGCCGCAATTCGGCGCCGACACGCCGATGAAGCGGCCCGGACAACCGGCCGAGCTGGCCGGCGTGTACGTGCTGCTGGCGTCCAGCGAGTCCAGTTATGCCACCGGCCAGGTATATGCCGCAGTGGGCGGCAACGGCGGACCTTGAGCCTTAGTTCTTGTTACCCCGCTCTTCCGCGCTCTGCATCGACGCCGGTTCCTGCATGGCGCGGTTCTGGGTGGCGGTTTGGGCGAAGCGCGCGGCCTGGTCGATCAGTTCGCGGCTGGCGGTTTTGTTCAGACGCCACTGCTGATCGGTCTCGGCCGCCGCTTTTTGCGTGACCACTTCGGCCAGCGCGGTTGCCGTGCGCGTGGTTTGCGGCACGTGCTGGCGCGTTACTTCCGTGATGGCAGTCTGGAAGTCGTTGGCCACCTGGGCGATCTGGCGCTGGTAAGCCTGCAAGGTCTGGGCGACGGCCTCGGCTGTGGGGGCAGCGACCTCGCTGCGTTCGGATGCGGGCGTGAGCACCGCTTGTTGCCAGGCATCGGTAGACTGCTGCAACCAGTCGCGGCCGAACTGGAGGTTGGCTTGCGCCAGTTGCCGGGTGGAGTTAACCACGGCCAGCGCCACATCGTTGAAGTACGAAATCCGGGCTGCGAAATGTTCCTTGGCGGCTGGCGAGATGGTATCCACAAACGAATTCATGTCATGCTCCTCAAGCTGAAAGAGACCAAAACAGGGACGGGCGCGAGCGCTTTGGCCGGACGCTCAGAGGCCTATCTTCGCAGGTTCAGCTGCTTTGTGCTACACCCTGCGGCCGATAAAATTTTAATTTAATTTCATCAACTCCCTAAGCGCGACTTAAGAACGGTCGCGTTCATGGCCGGCCACCCCGGCCGTATTGCAGGTCTGCAAGTGGCGCACCGCCGTCTATAATATTCACTGCTCAGTTATGGAGGGAATATGGCGGCACCATCAGTTTTGTATCTGCACGGCGGTCCGGGCCTGGCCCCGGTGTTCGAACGCACCCGTTATCCCGATGCACCCCATGTCCACTGGTGGCAGCAGCCGCTGGCCAAGCCTTGCGCGGCGCGGCCGTTCCTCGACCTGCAGGCGGCGGCGCTGGAAGAGTTGCGGAGCACTGCGGCAGCGCTGCGTGGCCCGGTAACGCTGGCCGCCAGTTCGTTCGGCGCCCACCTGGCCGTGCACCTGGCCGGCCATGCGCCCGAGCTGGTCCGCAATATCGTGCTGCTGGCGCCCACGTTCGACCCCGAGCAGGCCGCACTGCGCCTGGCGCGGCGCGCGTTCCGCGTGCATACCGACCATCCGGCCGCCGGCCAGCTTGCAATTGCCCTCGCTGCGTACGAGGACGATCCGGGCCGGCCGCGTTTCTGGGACGTGTTCGGCGCGCTGTCGTTGCTGCCCGATGTGACGGCGCTGTACTTCGGACCCAACGGTGGCGCCGAGGCGGCGCGCTCGTTTGCGGAACTGATCGCGCAGCCCGGCGCGTTCGACGGCCCCACGTCGGTGGCCACGTCCGACGATTTTTCGGCGATCGACCGCCGGCCCGTGGTCAGCGCCTTTACCGGGCCGGTGACGGTGCTGTTCGGCGCCCACGACCCGATGATCGATGCGGAGCAGGACCGCGCAGTGTGGAGCACGATCTTCCCGCAGGCCGAGTTCTTCAAGGTGGAGACTGGGCACTTTCCGCTGCTGGAACTGGACCTGGAGCAGTGCCTGCTGGGTGCTTAGCACCTGCCGGCGCAGCGAAGTACGCTTCGATTTCCTCGAGCGTCTTGCCGCGCGTCTCGGGTAGCAGGAACACGGCAACCAGGAAATACGCGAACGAGCAGCCTGCGCCCCAGAGGAACATGGTGGCGTAGCCGTAATGGCCCACCGTGGGCAGGAACAGCGCGGCAATGGTGGTGGACACGAACTGGTTCACCAGCAGCGCGATGCTCATGCCGTTCGAGCGTATGCGGTTGGGCATCAGCTCCGACAGCGCCAGCCACACGCACACGCCGGGGCCCACCGCAAAACTGGCCACGAACAGGCACATGGTCAGCGCCACCCACCAGCCATGGGTCGCGGACGGTACGGCGGCCACGTCGGCGCGCTCGATCCTGAGCGGCGCCGCCATGCCCTGCGCCGGGTCGGCAAAAGGATTCAGATGCAGTTGGCGGAAAAAGGCGCCGATCACGCTGTCCTGCTGCACCGTGTCCGCGCGGTCGATCCGCAGCGCGGGCAGCGCGGGGTCGTCGCTGCGGCGGCTCTGGACATTGGTAAACGGGCCGTACGAATAGGCGACGGTCAGGTTGACCGCGCCGTCCTGCGGCTGCACGCCCAGCGTACGCAGGGTGTCGGCGTCGAGCCGCAGCGCCAGGGTGTCGGCTTGCAGGCGCGCCTGCAACTGCGGGTGGATGTCGCGCTGGCCGCTTTCAGCGCCACGGAACAGCAGCGCTGCGGCCAGCAGCGACAGCACGATGCCGCCGGTTCCCAGCATCATCAGGAAACGGCGACCCTTGCGGTCCACCAGCACCACCGCCACGATGGTCAGCAGCGCGTTGACGACCTTGAGCGCCACGTCGGCGGCGTTGGCGCTGGCGCCGGGCAGGCCGGCCTGGTTGAGGATGGTGACCACGTATGCCAGGATGGAATTGATGCCGGTGGCCTGGGTCAGCGCCAGCACCAGGCAAGCGAGCAGGAACGGCATCACGTAGCGGCGGCTGAGCAGCGGATCGCTGGCGCCGCCGATCGCGCGGCCTCCCGCGCCTGGCGCCAGCGACTGCACGATGTCATGCAGTTCCGCTGGCACCTCGGCGGCAGGACGGGTGCGCACCAGTGCCTGGCGGGCCGCGTCGAGGCGGCCGCGCCGGGCCAGCCAGCGCGGTGATTCGGTCAACAGCAGGCTGCCCGCAGTGAACACGATGCCCGGCGCCAGGCATATCCAGAAAATGCTGCGCCATGCATGGTCCCGCGCTGCAAAGACGGCAGCGGCGCGCGGCGCTTCGTCCAGCGTGCTGGCTGCCACGGTGGCAGCTTCCACCGAGTGCGCCTGGAACAATCCGATCAGGGCGGCGGCCACCAGGCCGATGGTGAGCATCAGCTGGAACAGCGCCGCACCCCGCCCGCGCTGGCGCGCGTGCAGGCATTCGGCCAGGTACAGCGGCACCACCACGCCGATCAGGCCACCGCTCACCCCCTGCAGCAGGCGCCCCAGCAACAGCGGCGCGTAGCCGTCGGCCAGGGCGATCAGCGGTATGCTCAGCGTGAACAGGAGGCCGGATAACACCATTACCGGGCGCCGGCCGATCCAGTCGGCCAGTGCGCCGGCGAACAGCGACGACAGCACCGACCCCAGTAATACCGCCGCCACGATAAAACCAAGCTGCTGGGCGCTCAGGCGCCATGCCACCGACGCCGTCGATTCGAGATAGGGCAGGGCACCCGCAATGATGCCGACGTCGATCCCGTACAGCAAACCGCCCATGCCGGCGATGAATAATAAAAAGCGCATGGCGTGCGCGGGAAAGGTTGACGGGGCGGCTGATTGCGGGGCGGACTGCGGGGCTGGCATCGAGACTCCGGTGGGTGGCAACTACGGGGTGGAAAGATCGATGGCTTCGCCTTCCACGAAGACGGCCACCGGCTGCAAATCGGCATTCAGGACCACGATGTCGGCCCAGGCCCCCGGCGCCAGGCGACCGCGTTCGGTCTCGCCCAGGTAATCGGCGGGGTAAAGCGATAAACGGTGCGACGCGTCGGCCAAGTCCAGTCCCAGGCCCACCAGGTTGCGCAGCGCCTGATCCATCGTCAGCACGCTGCCGGCCAGCGAGCCGGTGGCCAGGCGCACGCAGCCCAGGCACTTGTATACGCGCTGGCTGCCCAGGCCATATTCGCCGTCGGGCATGCCGGTGGCGGACGTGGCGTCGGTAATGCCGTACAGGCGCGGAATCGCGCGCAATGCGGCGCGCAATGCGCCCGCGCTCACGTGCTGCAGGTCGGGGATGATTTCCGCATATTCGGCATGGGCCAGCGCCGCACCGACGATGCCGGGCTGGCCGTGGTGCATGGACGTCATGCCGTTGTACAGGTGCGTAAAGCCGGCGGCGCCGGCTTGCAGGGCGGCCACGCCGTCTTCATAGGTGCCGTTGCTGTGGCCGATCTGCACGCGGATGCCCAGCGCGTTGAGTTGCGGGATCAGCGCCAGGTGGTCCGCCACCTCGGTCGCGAGCGTGATGGCGCGGATCGGCGCCAGCGCATGGTAGCTGCGCACCAGGTCCATGCTGCCCACGGCGATGGCATCGGCCGGCTGGGCGCCCAGCCGGTGGATGCTGAGGAAGGGGCCTTCCAGGTGCACGCCCAGCATGCGTGCGCCGCCGCTCGGGCGCTGCGCGATCACGCCGGCCAGTCCGGCCAGCGCGCGGCGGATCGAGTTGTCGGTGGCCGTCATGGTGGTGCCCAGCATGGCGGTCGTGCCGTGCCGCGCATGGGCACGGGCCACGGTGGCGCCGGCGTCGCCGCCCTGCATGATGTCCACGCCGGCGGCGCCGTGCACGTGCAGATCCACGAAGCCGGGGATGATGGTGAGCGACGGCTGGTGGCCGGCCTCGCCGGTCTGCTCGATGGCCGTGATGCGCTGGTCGAAGCGGATGGCGCCGTTGATCCAGCCATCGGGCGTGAGGATGCGTCCGCGCAGCATGCCGGTCATTCCGCGATCAGGAGTTCGATACCCGCTGCCAGCAGCCCGTCGCGGTATTCCTGGCTGATGGCGGCATCGGTGACCACCGCGTGCACGCGATCGAGCGCGACGATGCGGTGCAGGCTCACGCGGCCGAACTTGGACGCATCGGTGAGCACGATGATCATCTTGGCGCGCTCCACCATCTTGTGATTGAGGCTGGCCTCGGCCTCGTGGTGGGTGGTCACGCCGAACTGCAAATCGAAGCCGTCCACGCCGAGGAACAGTTTGTCGAAGCTGTACGCCTGCAGGCATGCTTCCGCCTGCGTGCCCTGGATCGACAGCGACTGCTTGCGCAGCAGGCCTCCGGTGAGAATCAGGTCCACGCCCGGGGCATCGGCCAGTTCCCAGGCGATGTTGAGACCATTGGTCATGACGGTGACGTTTTGCGCGTCGCGCAGGTGGCGCGCGAGCGAAATGGTGGTGGTGCCGGAATCGATGATGATGTTGTCGCCCGCTTCGACCATGCGCGCGGCGTACGCCCCGATGCGCGCCTTCTGCTCGTGGTTGAGCGCATCCTTTTGCGGGATCGTGTGCTCGGTGGGCGGCGTGCGCGTGAGGGTGGCGCCGCCATGGCTGCGCGTGGCCAGCCCTTGCGACTCCAGCACCCCGAGATCGGTGCGGATGGTCACGGCGGATACCTTCAACCGCTCCACCAGTTCGGCCACCTGCACCGATCCGTGGCGGGTCAGCGTTTCGAGGATGGCAGCGCGGCGTTGGCTCGTTTGTCTCATGGTTTGCTATCGATCTGTCAAAAAAAAGTAGCTTAACAGATCAGGTCCGCAGCGTCGGCGGGCATGCCGGCCGGCGCCGTGTTGTGATGGCAGGCGCGCGCATACTGCGCCAGCAGGCGCCCGATCTTGTCGTCCAGCAGGGCGTTGGCGCGCGGCTGCAACTGGCCTTGCAGCACTTCCAGGTACTGCTCCGGCAGGTGCTGGCTCAAGAGCGCGAGCGGTATCGTGAGCGCATCGAGATTGGCCACCAGCCGGTCGAGCGCGGCCACCACTGGCGCCTCGCCCCAGTAATAGCGGCACCGGTCGCTCAGGCCGTAGCGGCGCAGCACGCGCTGCTGCGCGCTGTCGCCGGGGTAGTGCCTGGCCCAGTGGCCGGGACGCGCCAGCATCGCCTCGTCCAGCACCTGCATCAGGCGCGAGCACTGGCCGGCAGGCACCAGTTCCTCCTCGATGCGGCACAACGCCAGCAGGCCCTCGCGCAGGGCGAAGGTGGCGGCCGGCCCCACCTTGAGGATGGCGAAATGGTCGCGCACCATGCAATGCAGCGCCGACTCGCGCTGGTAGTCGGTGGAGTGCGCCTCGAACACCAGGCCGGGCTGGCCGGCCACGAAAGCGGACAGCCGGGCCGCCTGCGCCGCATCGTAATGCTGGATGTGGCTGTGGTCGAAATCGACGCCCGGCTGCACCACCATGGCGATCACGCGGCGCCAGGCATCGTGTAGCTGCGCATCGAGGAACGCCTTGCAATGGACGTCGAGCGTGCGGCGTGCCGCCGCGGGTGCGGTGACGGCGCCTGCCTGCGCCAGGTTGGCCTCGCCGCCGGGGATCGGGACCTCGGTGCCGATCACGTACACAGGCGGCGCCAGGCCCACTTCGGCGGCGGCGCGTTCGGCCACCGCGCACAGGCGCGCCGAGCGCGCGGCGATGGTGTCGTCGCTCAAGTATTGCGGATCGTCGGCGCAGCGCATGCTGCAATCGAGGTGGATCTTGTGGAAGCCCGCCGCCGCGTACTCTGCGATCAGCGTCTCGGCGTGGTCCATGGCGGTGGCCGCGTCCAGCGCCTGCCAGGCATTGGGTCCGAGGTGGTCGCCCCCCAGCACCAGCCGCTCCAGGGGGAAGCCCTGGTCCTGCGCCATGTGCTGCACGAAGTCGCGGAACTGCGGCGGCGTCATGCCCGTGTAGCCGCCGAACTGGTCCACCTGGTTCGACGTCGCTTCCACCAGCAGGATCGTGCCCTGGGCGACGGCCACGCGCATGGCCGCGCGCAGCACGGCCGGATGGCTGCAGCATACGCTGTACAGGCCAACGGGGGCGCCACGGCGATGGGCGGCAATGATCTGCTGGACGGGGGAGGGACGGTGATTGGTGGGCATCGCGTGGTCTCGGTAAGGGGGCAGGTTAGGTCGTGGGGGTATCGTCAGGCGCGCGCGGCGGACTGACGGGCCAGGAGGGCGGCGCCGCGGGTGCCGCCCGCGTCGCCGAAGGCTGGCGGCAGCACGGGCGGCACGCGCACGCCGGCAAACAGGTGGCGCCGGATGGCGGCCGGCAGCACCTGGTACAGGTGCGGCAGTTGCGACAGGCCGCCACCCAGCACGATCGCGTGCGGATCGAGCGTCAGCACCAGGGTGGCCAGCGCGTGGCCCAGCAGGTCGGCGTGCACCGCCAGCGTGCGGGCCGCCGCATCCGATCCCGCCGCGTTGGCCTGGCGGGCGGCGATGTACATCGGCGTGGCGTCAGCGCTGCCGCCCAGGCGGCTGAACAGCTGACTCATGCCCGGCCCGGACACATAACGTTCCAGGCAACCGCTGCGACCGCACGGACAGTCCAGCAGCGGCAACCCGTGGCGTTCCAGCAGGTTGGCAGGGACCGGCCAGTGCCCCCATTCGCCGGCCACGCCATTGGCGCCGCGCAGCAGGCGACCCGCCACGCAATAGCCGCCGCCCGCACCGGTGCCGAGGATGGCGCCGAACATCGTGGGCAGGCCGTCGGCGGCGCCGCCCCGGGCTTCCGACAGCGCGAAGCACTGGCAGTCGTTGCCGATGGCGAGCGGGCGTTGCAGCGCTTCCTGCAGCGACGCCGCAACCGGGCGCCCGTTCAATGCGGGCACGTTGGAGCTGACCTGGCGGCCGGTATCGCTGTCGATCACGCCGGGCAGGCCGATGCCGGTTGCCGCCCGCGATCCCGCTGCCGCATCGGCGCGTTCGATCAGCGCCTGCATGGCCAGCACGAAATGCGTGAAATCGACGGCCGGGGTGGCGATGCGCTCGCGGTACACGGCGCGCAGCGCACCGTCCGTGCCGTCTTCCACGTAGGTCACCAGCTCGATCTTGGTGCCGCCGATATCGATACCGTGGTAAGCGTTCATGTCACACCGTGTGCGGGTAGATGGTAACGCCCTGCACCACGCGGTTGACGATGCCGCCGGTAAAGGGATTGTCGGGCCGCAGTTGCAGCACTGCCGACTGGTGCAGCGCGAACTGCTGGGCCATCAGCAGCCATAACGGCGCCAGCCAGGCATCGGGCCACGCCGGTGTGGCAAGCGCGAAGTCGCCGCCATTGCCCACGGTAAGGCAGGCGCTGGCCACCTGGTCGCGGCGCAATTCATCGAGCAGATCCTGCTCGTAGCGGCGCGCCAGCGGATCGGTGCTGCGAAACAGCACCACCAGCGTATGGCGGTTGACGGCCGCCTTGGGTCCATGGCGGAAACCGAGCGCGGTGTTGGACATGGCCATCACGCTGCCGGCCGTCAGCTCAAGCACCTTCAGCGCCGCCTCCCTCGCCAGCGCCTCGAGCGGGCCGCTGCCCAGGTAAACCACGCGTGCCAGGCCGGGCGCGGCCAGCGCCGCCACCGGTGCGGCCCATCGATCCAGTGCCTGATCGGCCAGATCGGCGAGGTCGTCCAGGGCCGGCAGTCGTTCCGCAGCGCTCCCGCTAGTGGGCTCCTGTGGCGCGAACGCGTGGAGCGCGGCCAGCAGCATGCAACTGAAGCTGCTGGTCATGGCAAAACCGCGGTCGCAGCTGGCGGCCGGCATCAGCAGGTTGAAGGTATGGGCGTCTTGGGCGCTATGGCGGGCCAGCGCGCCGTCGGCGTTGCAGGTGATGTTGAGGAAGCGGGCGCCGGGCACGAAGTCGCGCAGCAGTTCCACCGCCGCCAGGCTCTCCGGGCTGTTGCCGCTGCGGGCGAACGACACGAGCAGGGTGGGCGCGCCCGCTTCCAGGTACAGCGCCGGGTGCGTCAACAGGCTGGTGGTCGAAACCGCGCGCACCTGGCACGGCCAGGATGCGTTGATCTGGTCGGCGACGATTTCGCCTACGTAAGCGGAGCTGCCGGCGCCGGTGAGGATCACGCGTTGCGCCGGATTGGCCAGGCAGGCGCCCAGAAACGCGGACAGGTCGTCCCGACGCGCTGCGAGATCGGCTGCCAGCGCGCGCCAGAGGGCGGGCTGCTGGGCGATTTCGCGGGCGGTATCGAGGCCGCCGAGGTCGGCCCAGTCAGTGGCGGTACGCTGGAATAAGGTAGTCATCGAAAGTTTTGGTTGGTGAGTGGCGTAATAAAGAGTAAGACTTTGGTTTCGAAAAGTCAAATACGAAAGTAAAAAGAAAGATATTTCATGCGCACTCCTTCGTCGATCGTGGCATTTTTCATACGTTTTCGAAAGTAACCAAATCAATTTGATGTTAAACGAAAGGTTTTGAGCATATATTTTTCAAATAAGCTTTCTTTTTTATTGACCTTGCTTTGTTTTGTTTCTAGAGTCCATTTACGGCAACGCCAAGTCTTTCGAAGTAAAAATCAAAATACGACTAACGAGGGAGAGTTCAGCATGCACCACCGTCATTTCATTCCACGTCACCCCGCCATTCGCCAGGCGACGGCCATCCTGATCGGCCTGGCCATGGCCGCTGCCGGCAACCAGGCGGCGGCGCAGTCCAACGCTACTACGACCATTTACGGCGAGGTGGCGTCGCCGGCCGGCGCCACCGTGGTGCTGGAAAACCTGGATACGGGTACCCAGCGCACGCTCACCCCCGATGCTGCCGGTCGCTATACCGCCAACTCGATGCCGCCGGGACGCTATGCGGCGCGCGTGGTGCGCGGCGGTGCGGTGCAGGACACCCGCGAGATCGAGGCGGTGGTAGGCACCGGTGCGGAAGTCAATTTCACGGGCGCCGTGGGTGACGCCGGGGCGGTCACCCAGTCGGTAGTGGTGCGCGCCACCCGCAACACGATCGATGTCTCGAACACCAATAACGGCGTGGTATTCACGGCCCGCGAACTGCGCGCGCTGCCGGTGGCCAACGACGTGGCCTCGGTGGTGCAGCTGACTCCCGGCGTGGCGCGCGGCACCAACAGCCAGTATGGCAATGCGCCGTCCATCGGTGGCTCGGGCCAGTCAGAAAACGCGTTTTATGTGAACGGGTTCCCGGTCACGAACATCCTGACCCAGGTAGGCGCGTCCGAGCTGCCGTTCGGCGCCATCTCGAACATGCAGGTGCTGACGGGCGGTTACGGTTCGGAGTTTGGCCGGTCCACCGGCGGCGTGGTGAACATCACGACCAAAAGCGGCGGCAACAAGTTCGAATTCGGCGGCAAGTTCGCCACCATTCCAAGCGGCCTGCGCGGCTCGCCCGAGAATATCTACTACCCGAATACGGGCGCGCACCCTGACACCGACGGCAAACTGCTGTACTGGAACCGGGACAACACCAGCAGCAGCAAGGTGGTGGGCCTGTACGGCAGCGGCCCGCTGATCAAGAACAGGCTGTTCGCTTTCGTGGCGGCCGAGCGCACCAGATCCGACAGCGGCAGCATCGGCGCCACCAGCGACGCCTCGGCCGCCGGCCTGCGTACCGGCTGGAGCACCAGCGCTTCGGAAGTGCGGCGCTACCTGGCCAAGATCGATTTCAACATTACCGAAGACCACCGCCTGGAATACACCAAGCTGTACGACCGCACCCAGGTGGACAGCCGGGCCTATGGTTACAGCTACGCCACGCTGAGTCACGACAACGTGCCCGGCAACGCGGGCGAACGCACCGTCAACTGCTGCGGCGCGGCGGCGGCGCCGGGATCGAACATCAACGTGTTCAAGTACACCGGCTACCTGACCGACAACCTCACCGTCACCGCCCTGTATGGCGATTCGCGCACCGGCCACGCGCGCATCCCGGCCGGTTACGATCCGTCGCTGCCGCAAATTTCCACCGGCCAGACGGTGCAGGTGCCGGGCCTTACCTACGCCACCCCGCAAACGGTGACGGGCAACCTGGTGGACCCGGCATCGTCCGACCGCCAGAAGGGCAAGCGTCTCGACCTCGAATACCGCGTGGGCAACCATGCGCTGCGCGGCGGCATCGACCGCATCGACGTGGAATCGAAGGTGGGCTTCTCGCTGGCGGGCGGCTACCGCTGGAGCTACCGCAAGGCGACCGACCCCACGCGCCCCATCAACGGCGCCACCGAAACGCCCGCCCAGGGCGGCGGCTACGGCACCGAGGGCTATTATGTGAGCCGCGACGTGTACAGCAACCTGGCCAGGCCCACCAGCGAGCAGTCGGCGCAGTACATCCAGGACCACTGGCAGGTCGCCCCGCGCGTGCTGCTGGACCTCGGCATCCGCCGCGAGCAGTTCACCAACTACACCAGCACCGGTGACGCCTTCATCTCGCAGCGGAACATGATAGCCCCGCGCTTTGGCGCCACCTGGGATTACCACGGCGACGGTTCGCTCAAGCTGTTTGCCAATGCCGGCCGCTATCACCTGCCGGTGCCTTCGAACTTGTCGAGCAATATGGCGGCGCCGTTCACGTCCACCAGCGAACTGTTTACCTACACCGGCGTCGATCCCGTGACTGGCGCACCCACCGGCCTGCACCAGATCGGCGCGCCGTATTCGGCCAACAATGCCTATGGCCAGAGCCGCGATGCGCGCGAAGTGACGGCCATCGGCCTGAAGCCGCTGTCGCAGGACGAGCTGTCGCTGGGCTTCGAGAAGGCAGTCAACAAGCAGCTGGTGGTGGGGGCCAGCGCCCTGTACCGCCGCCTGAACGACACCAACGACGACACCTGCGACCAGCGCCCGATCGACGACTGGGCTGCCCGCAACAGTGTCGATACCAGCCACTGGGGCGGCTTCCAGTGCGCGATCATCAACCCGGGGCGCGACAATGCGCTGATGATCGATTTCGGCGATGGCCAGGGCCTGCGCCGCGTCGACATCACGGCCGCGCAATGGGGCACGCCCAAGCCGGAACGCACCTACAAGGCGCTGAACGTCTTTATCGAACACCCGATGAGCAATGGCTGGTACGGCAAGCTGACGTACACGCTGTCGGCGCTGAAGGGGAACATGGAAGGGCAGACCGATACCATCGGCGGCGGCGACGTGGGCCTCACCGTGAGCGACGACCACAAGGAGCTGATGTACAACGCCTACGGCTACCTGCCCGGCGACCGCCGGCACGCCATCAAGGCTTACGGTTACCTGCAGGTGACGCCGGAATGGATGGTGGGCGGCAACCTGGCGCTCACTTCGGGCGCGCCGCGCAACTGCATCGGCGAGCTGCCGGCGGACCTGAAGTTCGAGAACGACTACGGCGCCGCCTACTTCTACTGCAATGGCGTGGCCACGCCGCGCGGCAGCCAGGGACGCCTGCCGTGGCAGGCGCAGATCGACGTCAACCTCGCTTACCGCCCGGCGTACGCCAAGGGACTGAGCCTGAAGGTGGACGTGTTCAACCTGCTCGACCGCAAGACCGTTCAGCGCTACAACGAGACGCGCGAAGACGGTGGCGCCATCGCGCGCAATTACCTGCAAGTGGCCAGCCGCACCGCGCCGCGTTCCGTGCGCCTGACGGCCGAATACGAATTCTAAGAGGAGAGTAGACCATGAAACAACGACGCTTGTTCCTGCATTCCGCAATCTTGATCCTGGCCGGCTGCGGCGGCAGTGGCGACAGCGGCAGCACCGCCACGCCAACCGCACTGGCTGCGCCTGCGCCGGTGCCCGCCGCCACCACGGCCACGGCTACGGTGGCCTTGGCAGGCAACGCCTTTATCACCACGGCGCCCGCGGGCGCGGCGGAAGTCATCAACGACAGCGGCCTGGCCAACTGGACCAACGCCGGCACGGTCACCAGCGCCTACTTCCGCGTGGCCAGCGCCGGCGCTGTCACGCTTTCGCTCGATGCCCGCCTGGCCGGCAGCACCGCCAGCACCATCCGCGTGACGGTGAACGATGCGCCGTTCACCGTGAATTTGGCCGGTACCACCACCCAGACCTACCCGGTGGGTACGGTCAACGTGGCAGCACCGGGCTACGTCAAGGTGGACCTGCAGGGCGTGAGCAAGAACGGCGGCTACTTCGGTGACGTGTCCGCACTCAAGGTCACCACCGCCGCCACGCTCAACTACGCCAGCGATCCGGCCAATTACTACTGGTCGCGGCGCGGTCCGTCGGTGCACATGGGGTACACCACGCCGGCCAATACCGAGTATTTCTACAACGAGATGACCATCCCCACCGGGCAGGATGCGATCGGCTCGTATTTCATGGCCAATGGTTTCGGCCAGGGGTACTTCGGCATCCAGGTCAAATCCACCACCGAGCGCTGGATCCTGTTCTCGGTGTGGGATGCGGATACGGGCGCCAAGACCACGCTGGTTAGCAAGGGCGCCGGCGTGGTGGACAACAGCTTCGGCGGCGAGGGCACGGGTGGCCAGACCTACCTGGTCTACAACTGGCTGGCCGGGAACACCTATCGCTTCATTACCCGCGCCCATCCCGACGGCGCCGGCAGCACCGATTACTCGGCATGGTTCTATGCGCCGGAGACGGCCAGCTGGCGCTACATCGCCACCTGGAAGCGACCGGCAATCGCCACCTACCTGACCGGCAACCACTCGTTCCTCGAGAACTTCATCGATACCCGGGGCTATACTGGCCGCCGCGTCGCCTTCGGCAACCAGTGGGCACGCAGCGCGTCGGGTACATGGACCGAGGTGACCGCCGCCCGCTTTACCGGCGACGCCACCGTCACCAATGCGCAGCGCATGGACTACGCTGGCGGCCTCGATGGCGGCCGCTTCTACCTGCGCAATGGCGGCTTCTTTGCCGACTATGTGCCGGTCAATCAAAACTTTACCCGGCCGGCCACCGGCCAGCAACCCACGGTGGACGTCAACAGCCTGCCGCAATAATTTTTACAAGAAGGAGCACCATGAAATCTGTTTTGAATCGACGCGACTTTCTGGCGGCTGGCGCCGCGCTGGCCGGCACCCTGATGCTGCCAACCGCCTTTGGCGCCACGCGCCAGCACATGCGCATCGGCATGATCGGCACCGGCATGCGGGGCCAGGTACTGTTGCAGGAACTGCTGCGCCGCGATGATGTGGAAGTGGCGGTCCTGTGCGATATCGAGCCCGTCACGCTGGCCAAGGCGCTCGCCCAGGTGGCAAAGTTCAACAAGCCCAAACCGAAGACGTACGGCGAAGACCGCGATCCGCAGGCATACCGGCGCATGCTCGACGCTGGAGGGCTCGATGGCGTGATCATTGCCACGCCGTGGGAGTGGCACGCGCCAATGGCGATTGCCGCCATGCAGGCGAAGATCCCGGTCGGTTGCGAAGTGGTGGCCGGCGTGACGCTGCAGGATCACTGGGACGTGCTCAATACCCAGCTGAAAACCAGGACTCCTTACATGTTGCTGGAGAACGTGTGTTACCGGCGCGACGTGATGGCGGCGCTGCAGATGGTGCGCGCAGGCCTGTTCGGAGAGCTGGTGCACCTGCAGGGCGGTTACCAGCACGATCTGCGCGCCGTCAAATTCAACAACGGCAACCCGGCGCAGCCTTACGGCAGCGGCGTGGAATTCGGCGCCAAGGGCTGGTCCGAGGCACGCTGGCGCACCGAGCATTCGGTGCAGCGCAACGGCGAGCTGTATCCGAGCCACGGCATCGGCCCGTGCGCGATGTACACCAACATCAATCGCGGCAACCGTTTTACGCGCATCAATGCCTTTGCCACCAAGGCGCGCGGTCTGCACGACTACATCGTCAAGAAAGGCGGCGCCAACCACCCCAACGCAAAGACCACGTTCAAGCTCGGTGACGTGGTGACGACCACGCTGGCATGCGAAAACGGCGAGACCATCCTGCTGCAGCACGACACCTCGCTGCCACGCCCGTATTCGCTGGGCTTCCGCGTGCAGGGCACGGACGGCATCTGGATGGACCTCAACCAGTCGATCCACATCGAGGGCAAAAGCAAACCGCACGAATGGGAAGACTTCCAGGTCTACCAGGACAAGTACGACCATCCGCTGTGGCGCAAGTTTGCCAAAAATGCGGAAGGTGCAGGGCATGGCGGCATGGATTTCTTCGTGATCCATGCATTCGTGGAAGCCTTGAAGGCCGAGGCGCCGATGCCGATCGATATCTACGATGCGGTCACCTGGAGCGCCATCACGCCGCTGTCCGAGCAGTCGATTGCGCAGAACTTCCAGACGCTGGACTTCCCGGACTTTACCGCCGGCCAGTGGAAGTCGCGCAAGCCGATCTTCGCGTTCGACGACAAGTACTAACCGTTTAACGCGATGGTTTTTTCGGCTCGGGCGGCGCCAGGTTTTCGTCGATGTCGCTCGATGCCGATTGCACGCGCTGATACGCCAGGTCCGCGCTGTTTTCCGGCAGCGGCGCTCCCGTGTACACAAGCGCCAGTTCGGCAATGGCGGCGGTGCGGTCCGCGCCGAAGCCGGACAACGCGGTAAAGCGCACGTGGCGCGCAGTGACGTCGCGCGCGAACGCGATGCGTTGCTGGTCGTACGTGGATACCAGGGCGCCGCGCGCCAGTTCGCGCCACGAGGCGCCGTCGTCGCTGGTTTCCACCAGGTAGTCGCGCACATCGCCTTCGTGGTCGCGGTGGTTCTGGCGCGGCATCAGCACCAGTGCCGAGAAGGTCGCCGGTTGCGTAAAGCTGACCGTGAGCGCCTGCGGTGTGCGGTCGGTCTTCTGGTCGCCGGCACTCCAGAACGTATTCGGGTCGCCGTCGATGGCGTTGGCCGGATTGTTGGCGCCAGATGCCTGCGCACCGAGTTTTTTCATCACCAGCGTATCGAACAGTGCACCGCGCAGGTCGGCCGTGGTGATGGTCGTTTGCGGATTAAAACTGTCGCCTGCCATGTAGGCCAGCACCGATGCGCGCAGCTGGCGCGCGACGAGGCGCTGGTCGAGCCTTGACACCAGGTCCACGCTGGCCACCAGCAACCGGCCGGCGCCCACTTTTGCTTCCACCAGCAGGCCCAGTTTGAAGTTGCGGTTCCAGTCGTCCACCGGCTGCACGATCGGCTGCAGCGCTGGCGGCAACCGATCGAGGTTGATGGTACGCGTCCCCTTGATCAGCTCCGTCCATTGCCAGTCGTTGAACCGGTCGGTGGGGAACTGCGCCAGCGCCGGGTGGCGGTCGTCGATCCACACGCCCAGCGTGCGGCTCCAGGCGGGATTCATCAGGCGGTTCCAGAACACGGGCACGCTGTCGAGCGGCGGGCCGCTCCAGTCGAGGTCTGCGGCCAGCGGCAGGTACAGCACCTTGCCGCCCTGCGCCAGGCGCGCTTCGGCGGCGTGCCAGCTGCGCGTGACGAGCACGTCGGCCGGCTCCGGCGCGGCGATGGCGGCCGGGTACACCCAGATGCGCCAGTCGTTGTCGGCCATCTGGCCTGCCGCACCATTGATGCTCACCTCGAGGCGGTACGAGGCGGGTGCCGCCAGCGTGTGCAGTGGCAGCGAGATCGTGCCAAGCGCGATGTTCTGGCCGATGCCGACGGTGCGGCGCGCGAAGTCGCCGCTGGCGGCCACCCGCCCGGTGCTGTCGATCAATTGCCACTGCGCGTGCGCATCGACCAGCGGCGCGGCGCCGAAGTGCGCCACTTCCACGTCGGCCGACAGGGTCTCGTGGTTGGCGTACACGCGTTTGATCAGGCGCGCCAGCGGCACCGTCTCGCCATTGAAGCGGCGGAACTCGGTCACCGTGACATAGCCTTTCGGCTCCCAGAACGTGTCGAGCACGCCGACCAGCGCCGTGCCCTGGCCCAAGTAGTCGTGCAGATCGAGCAGCTGGTAGCCGCTCAGGCCCGGCGTGCGCAGGTTCGCCTCGATTTCTTCCTTGTAGGCCTGCACCTGGAATTTGCCCGAGGCCCACGCGAAGTCCCGGTTGCGGCCTGCCATGCCGTGGCGCGCCAGCGAGTCGCGGAAGATTTCGTAATTGCCGGGCCGCAGGTAGCCGGTGAATTTGCGGATGATGTCGTAGTCGGGGTACGCCACCCATTGCCCGGTTTCGTGCGCCACCACCGGCACGTTGACGCCTTCGAGCGAAGCGCCGTAATCGCGGCCGAACCAGCCACGTTCGCCGCGCAGCGGCTTGGGACCGATGCGCTGCATGGCCAGGTAGTCGGTGCCTTCGGCCAGCCCCGGCACCTGCTTCTCGGTGTGGCCGGTGCCGTTGGTATACAGCCGGCGCGGGTCGGCCTTGCGGTAATGGGCGATCCACGCGTCGAACGCTTCCTTCCACTTGCCCTTCGGTTCATTGCTGGGACTGAGCAGCAGGAACGACGGGTGATTGCCGTAGGCGCGGATCATGCGTTCGGTTTCTTCGTACAGCATCTTCTCCATCGGCGTGCCGGGCGAGACGTCGTTCCACATGCCCGGTTCCGGTTGCAGGTAGACGCCCAGTTCATCGGCGGCCTGGAACGCCGCCTCGGGCGGGCAGAACGAGTGGAAGCGGATGTGGTTGATGCCCCATTCCTTGTTGATCCCGATGATCTTGCGCCAGTACGCGACGTCGGTGGGCGGGTAGCCGGTAAGCGGGAAGTCGCCGCCATGATGGGTGCCGCGCAAAAAGATCTGGCGGCCGTTGAGCATGAATTTCTTGCCGTCGGCGGCAATCTGGGCAAAGCCGAAGCGCACGTCCCTGGTGTCGGCCACGTTCTTGCCTTGCAGTTGCAGGCGGATGTCGTGCAGGACAGGATGAAACTCGTCCCAGGTCTGCGTGCTGGCGGGGAACCTGACGTTGATCTCGGCGGTGCCGCCGTTGGCGCTCCAGCGCACCGGGTGGCGCACGCCGTTGGCGGTGATGGTGCCGCTGCCGGCGCGCCCGCCCACGTTGCCGATGCTGATTTTCACCAGCGCGGTTTTGTCCCGGACGTTGGGATAGACCTGGGCATCGTCCAGCCACACGGGTGACGTGGCGCGCAGTTCCAGCTTGCCCACGATGCCGTTCCAGCTCATGCCCAACGAATCGGACACCGCGTGGGCGTCGGGCCGGTACGCCATCAGCATGCGGCTGTCCACCCGCACCGACACCCGGTGCCGCCCCGGCGCCAGCAGGCCCAGGTCGTAAGTGTGCTCCGCCACCAGGCTCAGATTGCTGCCCACCTGGCGGTCATCGATCCATACGGTGGAGCCCCAGCGCGGTCGTTCCAGGTGCAGCACCACGCGCTGGCCGCGCCAGTTTTTCGGTACGGTGATGTCGCGCTGGTACCAGGCCGCTCCCAGGTAGTGCTTGGGCGGTTGCGACAGGAACGGCACCTTGACGTTGCCGGCGGCCGTGTGGGTCTGATAGCCGGCGCGCTGGTTCCAGTGCTTGTCGTACAGCGACAGCACCCATGGCGTGTGGGCATCGATGTCGTCGCCGTAGCCTTGCGCCTGGAGGATGCCGGGCAGGTCGATGCGGTCTGTCAGTTCCCGGTTGAACCACTGTTGGGTCACGCCTTCGTCGGCGCGGTCGAGCGCGAAGCGCCAGGCACCCGACAGGTCGAGCGGCGCCAGGGCCTGGGCGAAGTTGGCGACGAGGAGGAGGACGATGGCGAGAATGCGCTGCATGACGGGCCTTGGCGATGGCATGGAAGGTGGCGCAATTATCAACCATCGGCGGCGCAGGGGCGCTCAAATCGCTGCGTGTTTGGCAGCGGCAGCGCCCGTTACGTTAGAATGTGCTGCGCTCATCAGCTACCTGCGAACCATACATGTCCACACGCCGTCTTGCCCTTATTGCTTTCACCACGTTTGCCGCAGCCGCCATCACCGGTTGCACTTCCACACCGATCGCTGCCACGCCAGCGCCGGTGGCGGCCCCCGAGCCGCTGCCACCGAAAAAAATCAGGATCGGCCTGGCCCTGGGCGGCGGCGCCGCGCGCGGCTTTGCCCACATCGGCGTGATCAAGGCGCTCGAAGCGCAGGGCATTTATCCCGACATCGTGGTGGGCACCAGCGCCGGCAGCGTGGTGGGTGCGCTGTACGCGGCCGGCAACACCGGCTTCCAGCTGCAAAAGCTGGCGTTCGACATGGACGAAGCGGCAATTTCCGACTGGGCCATGCCGCTGTTCGGCAAGAGCACCGGGGTGCTCAAGGGCGAGGCGCTGCAATCGTACGTGAACAAGGCCGTCAATAACCAGCCGATGGAAAAACTGAAGATTCCGTTTGGCGCGGTGGCGGCGGACTTGAAGAATGGCCAGCCGATCCTGTTCCAGCGCGGTAATACCGGCATGGCGGTGCGCGCGTCGTCGGCGGTGCCGGGCGTGTTCCAGCCGGTGACCCTCAACGGCAAGACGTATGTCGACGGCGGCCTGGTGGCGCCGGTGCCGGTGCGCTTCGCGCGCGACATGGGCGCCGATTTCGTCATCGCCGTCAATATCTCCACCCAGGCCGACGTGCAGGCCACCGTCAGCTCGGTCGACGTGATCATGCAGACGTTTTCCATCATGGGCCAGCGCATCAACCAGTACGAATTGAAGGATGCCGACATCGTCATCACGCCGAGCCTGGGCAAAATGGCCGGCAATGACTTCGCCGGCCGCAACCAGGCCATCCTGGCGGGCGAGCAGGCGGCCGCCCAGGTGATGGCGCAAATTAAATCGAAGTTAGAGGCCAAGCGCCGTCCCTGAACGTATTTTTACCCGAGGAGTGTTATGCAAACCAAACCATACCTGCAGCTTGCAGACGTGAAGAAAGTCGCTGCTGCTGCCGAAGCGGAAGCTGTTGCCAACAACTGGCCGGTGGTGATTGCCATCGTCGATGACGGCGGTCATTTGCTGTGGCTGCAGCGCCAGGACGGCGCCAATGCGCTGTCGTCGCACATCGCCCCGTCGAAGGCGCGCGTGGCGGCACTGGGCCGCCGCGAATCGAAGATTTACGAAGACATCATCAACGGCGGCCGCACCGCGTTCCTGACGGCGCCATCGCCGCAGGCCGACGGCATGCTCGAAGGCGGCGTGCCGATCATTGTTGACGGCCACGTGATCGGCGCAGTAGGCGTATCGGGCGTGAAGTCGATCGAAGATGCGCAGGTTGCCAAGGCGGGCATCGCGGCGCTGGTGTAATCGGATCAAGTCAAATTGGATTCCCGCGCAGGCGGGAATCCAATTTTGCCAATATTGCGGCAAATTCAACTCCCAACCTTCCTTGTCAAACGGCGGGTAACTGGTTATAATTCAAAGGTTTAGCCAATCACACCCTACCGTAGCGACTACCACTCACTCCATCATCAATCTGGCCTTCCACCCGCATATCACCACGCGGGCACAACGACGGTCGTCTGACGTGGCGCAGCTACGGTAACTTTATCAGGAGTTGCCCTTGCCGCCATTTTTTTCTGGCCCCGCCGTTCCAGCCATCCTGGCCCTCGCTGACGGAACCATTTTCAAAGGTTTTTCGATCGGCGCCGCCGGCCACACCACCGGGGAAGTGGTTTTCAATACTTCCATGACCGGTTACCAGGAGATCCTCACCGATCCATCCTACAGCCGCCAGATCGTCACCCTCACTTACCCGCACATCGGTAACTATGGCGTCAATCCTGAAGATGTCGAATCGTCCAAAGTCCACGCCGCCGGCCTGATCATCCGTGACCTGCCGCTGCTGGCCTCGAATTTCCGCTCCACCCAATCGCTGGCCGATTACCTGAAGGCCGAGAACATCGTTGCCATCGCCGGTATCGACACCCGCAAGCTGACCCGCATCCTGCGTGAAAAAGGCGCGCAATCGGGCGCCATCCTGGTTGGCACGCAAGGCAACGAACCATCGACGTCGCAAGCGCTGGACCTGGCCCGCTTGTTCCCTGGCCTGTCGGGCATGGACTTGGCAAAGGTGGTATCGGTTACCGCAGCATACGAAACGCTGGAAACCGAATGGACCCTGGGCGAAGGCTACGGCCAGCTGGCCGCAGCGGACCAGAAGTTCCACGTGGTGGCCTATGACTTCGGCGTCAAGCGCAACATCCTGCGCATGCTCACCGCACGCGGCTGCAAAGTCACCGTGGTGCCGGCCCAGACCACCGCCGAAGAAGTGCTGGCGATGAACCCGGACGGCGTGTTCCTGTCCAACGGTCCCGGCGACCCGCAGCCATGCGATTACGCGATTGCCGCTGCCCGTCAATTCATGGCCAAAAAGATCCCGCTGTTCGGCATCTGCCTCGGTCACCAGATCATGGGCCTGGCGTCCGGCGCCACCACCCTGAAAATGAAATTCGGCCATCACGGCGCCAATCACCCGGTGCAGGACCTGGACAGCAAACAAGTGCTGATCACGTCCCAGAACCATGGTTTTGCCGTGAATCCCGACACCTTGCCAGCCAACTGCCGCGTGACCCACGTCTCGCTGTTCGACGGCTCGCTGCAGGGCTTTGAACGTACCGATACGCCGGCATTCTGCTTCCAGGGTCACCCTGAAGCATCGCCTGGCCCGACTGACGTCGCTTACCTGTTCGACCGCTTCATCGGTCTGATGCAAGCTACGGAGAAGAAATAACATGCCTAAACGTACAGACATTAAAAGTATTTTGATTATTGGCGCTGGTCCGATCATTATCGGCCAGGCCTGCGAGTTCGATTATTCCGGCGCCCAGGCCTGCAAGGCCCTGCGCGAAGAAGGCTACAAAGTCATCCTGGTCAACAGCAATCCGGCGACCATCATGACCGACCCGGAAATGGCCGATGTCACGTACATCGAGCCGATCACCTGGCAAGTCGTTGAAAAAATCATCGCCAAGGAAAAGCCGGACGCGATCCTGCCAACCATGGGCGGGCAGACCGCGCTGAACTGCGCGCTGGACCTGCATCGCCACGGCATCCTCGACAAGTACAAGGTCGAGCTGATCGGCGCCACCCCGGAAGCCATCGACAAGGCCGAAGACCGCTCCAAGTTCAAGGACGCGATGACCAAGATCGGCCTGGGCTCCGCCCGTTCCGGTGTGGCGCACTCGCTCGAAGAGTCGTGGGCCGTGCAGCGCGAAGTGGGCTTCCCGACCATCATCCGTCCATCGTTCACGATGGGTGGCAGCGGTGGCGGTATCGCCTACAACGAAGAAGAATTCGAAGCGATCTGCAAGCGCGGTCTGGAAGCGTCGCCAACCAACGAGCTGCTGATCGAAGAATCGCTGCTGGGCTGGAAAGAGTACGAGATGGAAGTGGTGCGCGACAAGGCGGACAACTGCATCATCATCTGCTCGATCGAAAACCTCGATCCGATGGGCGTGCACACCGGCGATTCGATCACCGTGGCACCAGCACAAACGCTGACCGACAAGGAATACCAGATCATGCGCAATGCCAGTCTGGCAGTGCTGCGTGAAATTGGCGTCGATACCGGCGGCTCCAACGTGCAGTTCTCGATCAACCCGGCCGACGGCCGCATGATCGTCATCGAAATGAACCCGCGCGTGTCGCGTTCGTCGGCACTGGCTTCGAAAGCCACCGGCTTCCCGATCGCCAAGGTGGCGGCCAAGCTGGCTGTCGGTTTCACCCTGGACGAGCTGCGCAACGAGATCACCGGTGGCGCCACGCCAGCGTCGTTCGAGCCATCGATCGACTACGTGGTCACCAAGATCCCGCGCTTCACGTTCGAGAAATTCCCGACCGCCGATCACCATCTCACCACGCAAATGAAATCGGTCGGTGAAGTGATGGCCATCGGCCGCACGTTCCAGGAATCGTTCCAGAAAGCCTTGCGCGGCCTGGAAGTGGGCGTCGATGGTCTGAACGAAAAGACCAAAGACCGCGAAAAGATCGAAGAGGAACTGGGCGAGCCAGGTCCTGAGCGTATCTGGTACGTGGGCGATGCATTTGCCCAAGGCTTCACGCTGGACGAAGTGCACGCGCTGACCAAGATCGATCCATGGTTCCTGATCCAGATTAAAGAGATCGTGGACATCGAGCTGTGGCTCGACACCCAGAAGCTGGACCTGCTCGACAAGCCCGCGCTGTACAAGCTGAAACAGAAGGGCTTCTCGGACCGCCGCCTGGCCTTCCTGCTGCAAACCGATGCCAAGACCGTGCGCGCGCGTCGCCACGAACTGGCAATCCGTCCCGTGTACAAGCGCGTGGACACGTGCGCTGCCGAATTCGCCACCAACACCGCGTACATGTACTCGACGTACGACGAGGAATGCGAATCGGCGCCAACCGACAAGAAAAAAATCATGGTGCTGGGCGGTGGCCCGAACCGTATCGGCCAGGGTATCGAATTCGACTACTGCTGCGTACACGCGGCGCTGGCAATGCGCGAAGACGGTTACGAAACCATCATGGTCAACTGCAACCCTGAAACCGTCTCCACCGACTACGATACGTCCGACCGTCTGTACTTCGAATCGCTGACCCTGGAAGACGTGCTGGAAATCGTCGAACTGGAAAAGCCGGTGGGCGTGATCGTCCAGTACGGCGGCCAGACCCCGTTGAAACTGGCGCTGGACCTGGAAGCCAATGGCGTGCCTATCGTCGGCACCTCGCCGGACATGATCGACGCTGCCGAAGACCGCGAGCGTTTCCAGCAACTGCTGCACAAGCTGAACCTGCGTCAGCCGCCTAACCGTACCGCCCGTACCGAAGCCGACGCTTTGGCGCTGGCCCAGGAAATCGGCTACCCGCTGGTGGTGCGTCCTTCGTACGTGCTGGGTGGCCGCGCCATGGAAATCGTCCACGAGCAGCGTGACCTCGAGCGCTACATGCGCGAAGCGGTCAAGGTCTCGCACGATTCGCCGGTGCTGCTCGACCGCTTCCTGAACGACGCCATCGAGTGCGACGTCGATTGCATCAGCGATGGTGAAACCACCTTCATCGGCGGCGTGATGGAACACATCGAACAAGCTGGCGTGCACTCGGGCGACTCGGCCTGCTCGCTGCCACCGTACTCGCTGGCGCAGGAGACCATCGACGAACTGAAACGCCAGACCGCGCTGATGGCCAAGGGCCTCAACGTGGTGGGCCTGATGAACGTGCAGTTCGCGATCCAGAAGCAGGAAGTTGAAGGCGAAATGCGCGATGTCGTGTATGTGCTGGAAGTGAACCCGCGCGCTTCGCGTACCGTGCCGTTCGTGTCGAAAGCGACCGGCCTGCAGCTGGCCAAGATCGCCGCCCGTTGCATGGTCGGTCAGACGCTGGCAGAGCAGGGCATTACCGAAGAAGTGGTGCCGCCGTATTACAGCGTGAAAGAAGCCGTGTTCCCGTTCGTGAAGTTCCCTGGCGTCGACACCATCCTTGGACCGGAAATGAAATCGACCGGTGAAGTGATGGGCGTCGGTAAAACCTTCGGCGAAGCGTTCGTCAAGTCGCAGCTGGGCGCCGGCGTCAAATTGCCGAAGTCGGGCAAGGTGTTCCTGTCGGTGAAATCGTCGGACAAGCCGCGCGCCGTGAAAGTGGCGCGCGACCTGGTGGACTCGGGCTTCACGCTGGTGGCCACCAAGGGCACCGCTGCCGTGATCTCGGCGGCCGGCATTCCGGTTGCCGCCGTCAACAAGGTGGCCGAAGGCCGTCCGCACGTCGTGGACATGATCAAGAACCACGAGATCGTCCTGGTGATCAATACGGTGGAAGAAAAACGCAGCGCCATTAACGACTCGCGCGCGATCCGTACGTCGTCGCTGGCCTCGCGCGTGACCACGTACACGACCATTGCCGGCGCTGAAGCGGCCGTGGAAGGCATCCGTCATCTCGACGAATTGCAAGTGTACGATTTACAAGGACTGCATAAGGCTTTACACTAAACCTTAGCAGTACCCAATTAACCACAGAGCTCACGCTGCAGTTGGCGTGGCCTCTGTGGTTTTCCATTGTAAAAACAGAGTAAACGTATATGACTTCAGTTCCACTTACCAAGTTCGGCGCAGAGCTCCTCAAAGAAGAGCTGCACCAGTTGAAGACCAAAGAACGCCGTATCGTGATCGACGCGATTGCCGAAGCGCGCTCGCACGGCGACCTGTCGGAAAACGCCGAGTACGATGCCGCCAAGGAGCGCCAGGCGTTTGTGGAAGGCCGTATCGCCGAACTCGAAGGCAAGCTGAGCGCTGCCCAGATCATCGACCCGACCACGCTCGACGCCGAAGGCCGCGTGGTGTTCGCGTCCACCGTCGACCTGGAAGACCTGGAAACGGGCTCCAAGGTCACGTACCAGATCGTTGGCCTCGACGAAGCCGACCTGAAATTGAGCAAGGTATCGGTGACGTCGCCGATCGCCCGCGCGCTGATCGGCAAGTCGGCCGGCGACGTGGTGGAAGTGCAGGCGCCGTCCGGCCCGCGCGAATACGAAATTCTGGAAGTGCGTTACATCTGATGCTGTTAGCGCGTACCCGTTTGCTCGTCGCCACGCTGTGGGCCGGCAGCCTGTGGGGCATCGGCTACATCGCCGCGCCCACGCTGTTCGCCACGTTGACCGACCGCGTGCTGGCCGGCACCATTGCTGGCAGCATCTTCAATACCCAGGCCTGGGTGTCGATTGCCTGCGGCATCCTGATGTTGCTGCTGCTGTGGGCAACGCGGCCGGGCACCGAAGGCATTTTTGCCGGTCCGGCCGTCAACATGGCGGCCAAGGGGCGGCGCACGGTGATGATCATCGTGGTGGTGATGCTGGCGTGTACGCTGGTGTCGCACTTCGGCCTGCAGCCGATGATGGCTGCCTTGCGCGCGAGCGCGGGTCCGGGTGGGGTGATGGAGTCGGCTGCCAAGAACGAATTCGGCATCCTGCACGGCATTTCCAGCAGCATCTATCTGGTACAAAGCCTGCTGGCCGCGTGGCTGGTGGTGAAGCAGTAAAAAACGTTAGCTTCGTCATTCCCGCGCAGGCGGGAATCCAATTACGGTACTGACACGCTGGCAAAATTGGATACCCGCATTCGCGGCGGTTCGCCGATGCGGGTATGAAGGCTCAGCGATTGCCGGGCGAAGCAGGGATTACTTCGAACCCAGCGCGCTTTTCTTGGACGACTTCTGTTGCGGCTTGGCGCGTTTGATGTTGCCGCCTTGCGTGACACGCTCATTCCCTTTAAGCAATACCTTGGTCACCGACGGACGCTTGGTGCCGCTCGGGCTAGGCTTGACGATGGTGACTTCGCGCAGGCCTTTGCCGGACGTGGAGCGTTCCTTGGTGGTTTCCACTTTTGGACGGTACAGCACGAACAGCTTGCCGATGTGTTGCACCGGTGCTGCTTCGAGTTCCTGGCAGATGGTGTCGTACATGGCAACGCGCGCTTCGCGGTCGTCGCCGAACACGCGCACCTTGATCAGGCCGTGCGAATCGAGGCCCAAGGCAATTTCCTTGAGGACGTTGGCGGTCAGTCCCGCTTCGCCGATCAGGACGATGGGCTTGAGCGCGTGAGCTTCGGCGCGCAGGGCACTGCGCTCAACGGGGGTAAGTTTAATCATAATTAATTTCTGGTAGTTCTCTTAAAGGCAGTATTCTACGCGAATGGCAAAGAACAAATTAAACAAAAACTGGATTCACGACCACATTAATGATCCGTACGTGAAATTGGCCCAGAAGGAGGGCTATCGCGCCCGTGCGGCCTTCAAGCTGAAAGAGATCGACGAGGAAGAGAAACTGGTCAAACCGGGCCAGGTCATCGTCGACCTCGGTTGCACTCCCGGCAGCTGGGCGCAGTACGTGCGCCGCAAGCTCGCTGGCAAGGACGGCGGCGGCATCAATGGCACCCTGATCGGGCTCGACATACTGCCGATGGAGCCGGTGGCTGATTTTCACTTTATCCAGGGCGACTTCCGCGAAGTGGAAGTGCTACAACAAATGGAGGAAGTGCTGCAGGGCAAAAAGGTCGACCTGGTGCTGTCCGACATGGCGCCCAATCTGTCCGGTATTGCCGACAGCGACGCCGCGCGCATGGAGCACCTGATCGACCTAGCCATCGAATTTTCGCAGGCGCACATGAAACCGGGCGGCTCGCTGCTGGTTAAATGTTTTAAAGACATGGGTTTCAATGACATCGTGCTTAAATTCCGCCGTGAATTTAAAACCGTGGTGCAAAAAAAACCCAAGGCCAGCCGCGACAAATCGTCCGAGATTTTCCTGCTCGGGCGCGGTTTGAAAAATCCCATCGACCGCATGGCTTCGGCAGTGCCGTACGACACCGACGATTTCGCCCCAATTCGGCCGGAAACCGACTGATACGCCCTTGATATTTGTGCAGCAGGCCGCATATCGACGGAGGTGGAGCATTTTTATCTTGATCACCGGGCAATTTTGATCGAATAATGTGTGCTTGCGCCGGTTTTGCGCCCGGTAGAGGAGCAGGCTTCTGGCACCGCCTGCTTATTGCGAGTAAAATCGGGTTTCTAGCTATAGGTTAAAAGATGCGCCCTGCATCCAAGGAGTTTTCGTGAATAACATGTTTTCCAAATCCGCCATCTGGGTAGTCGTGGTACTGCTCCTGCTGATGCTGTACAAGCAGTTCGATAGCCATGGCGCTGCAGGTGGCGCCCGACCTATCGCTTACTCCGAGCTGCTCGACGCCGTCAAATCCAAGAACATCAAGGAAGTCGTGATCGAAGGCGCCAACATCACGGCCATTCGCAGCGACGACACCAAGGTGCGCACCACTGCAACCGTACTCGATCGTGGTCTGATCGGCGATCTGCGCGACAACGGCGTCAAGTTCGACGTGCGTCCGCCGGAAGAGCCATCGTTCCTGCAGCAAATCTTCGTGTCGTGGTTCCCGATGCTGCTGTTGATCGGCGTGTGGATTTTCTTCATGCGTCAAATGCAGGGTGGCGGCAAGGGCGGGGCGTTCTCCTTCGGTAAGTCGAAAGCGCGCATGCTCGATGAAACCAACAACACGGTCACCTTTGCCGACGTTGCCGGTTGCGACGAAGCCAAGGAAGAAGTGAGCGAAATCGTCGACTTCCTGCGCGACCCGAGCAAGTTCCAGAAACTGGGCGGCCGCATTCCACGCGGCGTGCTGATGGTCGGTCCTCCGGGCACCGGTAAAACCCTGCTGGCCCGCGCCATTGCCGGCGAAGCCAAGGTGCCGTTCTTCTCGATTTCCGGTTCCGATTTCGTTGAAATGTTTGTCGGCGTGGGCGCCTCCCGCGTGCGCGACATGTTCGAGAACGCCAAAAAGCATTCGCCGTGCATCATTTTCATCGACGAGATCGACGCTGTCGGTCGCCATCGCGGCGCCGGCATGGGCGGCGGTAACGACGAACGCGAACAAACGCTGAACCAGTTGCTGGTCGAGATGGACGGTTTCGAAGCCCAGTCCGGCGTGATCGTCATCGCCGCCACCAACCGTGCCGACGTGCTCGACAAAGCGCTGCTGCGTCCTGGTCGTTTCGACCGCCAGGTATCGGTGGGCTTGCCGGACATCCGTGGCCGCGAACAGATTCTCAACGTCCACATGCGTAAAGTTCCGATCGGTACCGACGTCAAGGCCGACATCCTGGCCCGCGGTACCCCTGGCTTCTCGGGCGCCGACCTGGCCAACCTGGTCAACGAAGCTGCGCTGTTTGCAGCCCGCCGCGCCAAGCGCCTGGTCGACATGGCCGACTTTGAAGACGCGAAAGACAAGATCTTCATGGGTCCGGAGCGCAAGTCGATGGTCATCCGCGAGGAAGAGCGCCGCAACACCGCGTACCACGAATCCGGTCACGCTGTGGTGGCCAAGCTGCTGCCGAAAGCCGATCCGGTCCACAAGGTCACCATCATGCCGCGTGGCTGGGCCCTGGGCCTGACCTGGCAGTTGCCGGAACACGACCGCATCTCGGGCTATAAAGACAAGATGCTGGAAGAAATTTCCATCCTGTTCGGTGGCCGTATCGCGGAAGAGATTTTCGTCGGCCAGATGTCCACCGGCGCCTCCAACGACTTCCAGCGCGCCACCAAGCTGGCCCGCTCGATGGTGACCAAGTTCGGCATGTCCGATTCGCTGGGCGTCATGGTGTACGAGGACGAGCAGAACGATGGCTTCATGGGTGGCAGTAACAAGACCATCTCGGAAGCCACCCAGCAAAAGGTTGATGCGGAAATCCGCAACATACTCGACCAGCAATACTCGCTGGCCCGCCAGCTGCTGGAAGACAACCGCGAAAAAGTCGAAGTCATGACCAAGGCGCTGCTCGACTGGGAAACCATCGATGCCGACCAGATCAACGACATCATGGCCGGCCTGGAGCCGCGTCCGCCGAAACCGGGTGTCACGATCCGCAAGCAGCCGCCTAGCGATGGTGGTTCGGGCGTGTCGCCTACCGTGACTGCGCCGGCGTAACGCGCAGTCAGGCAGTACGGCACGAAGGGGTGGGGAGCGATCCTCGCCCCTTTTTATTTTCAGTTCTACATTACCGTCTCGCATGCGATCTACACTACAGTTCGGCCGTTTCAATTATGCCTTGCAGGGCCACCCCGGCGCGCGTCCGCGCGTGATGGGCATCCTGAATATCACTCCCGATTCGTTTTCTGATGGCGGCAGTTACCAGTCGCTGGAATTTGCGCTCTCGCATGCCGAAGGCATGATCGATGCCGGCGTCGATATCATCGACGTGGGCGGCGAATCGACCCGGCCCGGCTCGCCTGCGGTGTCGCTTGACGACGAGTTGCAGCGGGTGATGCCGGTGCTGTATGCGCTGCGCGACCTCGGTCCGGCCATTTCCGTCGATACCTACAAGCCGCAAGTGATGCGCGAAGCCATCATTGCCGGCGTCGACATGATCAACGACGTCAACGCCTTCCGCGCCCCGGGCGCCATCGATGCCGTGCGCGACAGCGATTGCGCGCTGTGCATCATGCACATGCAGTCCGATCCGCAGCACATGCAGCTGGCGCCCGCTTACACCAACGTGGTGGACGAGGTGATCGCCTTCCTGCGCGAGCGGATCGACACCTTGATCAACGCCGGGATTGATCCGCGTCGATTGTGCATCGACCCCGGTTTTGGCTTTGGCAAGACTGTGGAGCATAATTACGCTCTGCTCAAGGCCACCGGCCGCCTGATTGCCGAACTCGACATGCCCTTGCTAGCGGGTCTGTCGCGCAAATCGATGATCGGCGCTGTCACCGGCCGGCCCGTGGAGCGGCGCGCGGCAGGCAGCGTGGGCGGCGCGCTGGCAGCGGTGGCGCAGGGCGCGCTGATCGTGCGGGTGCACGACGTGGCCGATACGGTCGACGCGCTCAAGGTATGGCAGGCGGCACAATGAATGACACGATAAAACAGACAATGAAGAGAGCAGAAGACATGGCAAGACAATATTTTGGCACCGATGGTATCCGCGGCCTGGTGGGTGTTTCGCCCATTACGCCAGACTTCGTTATGCGCCTCGGCTATGCCGCCGGCAAGGTGTTGGCCAGCAAGGGTACGGGTACCGGCAGCAAGCGCCCCACGGTCCTGATCGGCAAGGATACGCGCATTTCGGGCTACATGCTGGAAGCGGCGCTGGAAGCAGGTCTGGCGGCCGCTGGCGTGGACGTGATGCTGGCCGGCCCCATGCCCACGCCTGCCATCGCCTACCTGACGCGCGCGCTGCGGCTGTCGGCCGGCGTGGTGATCTCGGCCTCGCACAATCCGTTCCATGACAATGGCATCAAGTTCTTTTCCGACCAGGGCACCAAGCTGCCCGACTCGGTCGAACTCGATATTGAAGCGGCCATCGACCTGCCGATGGCCTGCGTGTCGTCGGAAAAACTGGGCCGGGCCAAGCGTCTCGACGATGCCCAGGGCCGCTACATCGAATTTTGCAAGAGCACGTTCCCGAACGAGCTGGACCTGCGCGGCCTGAAGGTCGTGGTCGATTGCGCCCACGGCGCCGCCTACAATATCGCGCCGCACGTGTTCCATGAACTGGGCGCCGAAGTCATCGCCATCGGCAACAAGCCGGACGGCTTCAACATCAATCTCGGCCATGGCGCCACCGCGCCGGAAGCCATGGCCGCCGCCGTACGCGCCCATGGAGCCGATCTCGGCATCGCGCTCGACGGCGACGCCGATCGCCTGATCATGTGCGACGCCAACGGCCGCCTCTACAACGGCGACGAGTTGCTGTACCTGATGGTGGTCGATCGCCTGGCCACCGGCCCGGTCGCGGGCGCCGTCGGTACCCTGATGACCAATATGGCGGTCGAAGTGGCAATCAAGCAGAAGGGCGTGGGCTTCGCGCGCGCCAAGGTGGGCGACCGCTACGTGCTGGAAGTGATGAAGGAAAATGGCTGGCTGCTGGGCGGCGAAGGCTCGGGCCACTTGCTCTGTCTGGACAAGCACACGACCGGCGACGGCATCATCTCGGCGTTGCAAGTGCTGTCGGCACTGAAGCGTTCGGGACAGTCGCTGGAAGAAGCCACCGCCGACCTAGTATTGTTCCCGCAAACGCTGATCAACGTGCGCGTGGCCCCCGGTTTCGACTGGACGGAGAATGCTGCCATGGTGGCCGAGAAAGAGCAGGTCGAGCGCGCACTGGGCGACTCCGGCCGCGTGCTGATCCGCGCATCGGGCACCGAACCGCTGATCCGCGTGATGGTGGAGGCGCGCAACGCCGACGACGCCAAGTTCATGGCGCAGCGCATCGCCGATAAAATCGACGCCAAGCTGGCCGCCTGAATTAATTTATGCAAGATACCCGGGGGCGTCCATTGACGGCGCGGCCCCCGGGCGTTAGAATGCTGTCTTCGGAGTGTAGCGCAGCCCGGTAGCGCACCTGGTTTGGGACCAGGGGGTCCAAGGTTCGAATCCTTGTACTCCGACCAAAAACACTAAACGGGTTGTCCTAGACAACCCGTTTTTCATTTCTGCGACGAGTTCTCGTCACATAGCACTGCCCATAGCTCAGTTGGATAGAGCATTAGCCTTCTAAGCTAAGGGTCGCAGGTTCGATTCCTGCTGGGCAGGCCACAATAAACTCTTCCGGCACCCTGTGTTCACATGGCGCGTGGCTGGCGTCGCGACGCCGCTGCGGGGCAGGGTGCCGACCGTCATGCCCTTGGCTGATTCTTGACTGCTTCTTGACTGCTTCTTGACTGACCCGGGCGCAGCTACGGCGTCACGGGCCTGGGTTTTTGCTGCTGCCTGGCTGCCGCATCGAGTTCCTGCTCGGTTACCGGCACCGTAAAAATGGCCCAGCACTTGGCGGGCGCAGCGCACAGCAGGTGTATGGTGGCATCCTTGTGCAGCCACCGGGCAGCGCGGCCATCGTCGGACACGGGCGTGCCGAAGCGGGTAGCAATTGATTGGAAAATCACTTCACGCTCCGTGCCTTCGGCAAGCACCTTGATGCGGCTGACGGTCAGATCTTTTTTCAGTGCCAGCTCGAACCACCCGCGCGCTGCCCACAGCGGCCGGGAGCCGGGATCCGGCAGGTACACGCTGCCAGCACGCCCGCCGGTGTCGTCGATGCGCGGGTTGCTGCGCCAGCAGATTTGTTCGGATTTTTCGTTGGTGAGCGGGCAGATGCCAGGCGCATACGCGAGCCTGGCATTGAACGGAATGCCCAGCACCTGCGTGGGAGCAGCCACGACGCAGGCCGGAAGGATGGTCATCACCAGCGCTAAAAAAGTTTTCATGGCGATCGTTCTGAAAAAGCATGGCTACGGTCGCTGTCACTGCCGACTGCAATGCATTGTACTTAATTTCAGGTGCGCCTAAAACTTCGCTGCGTACGGTGCCAGGCAAATTACGTTGGCGTCAGCATTTGCTTGGCATACCGCAGCCCCACGCCATAGCCGCCGCCATTTTTTTCCACCACGGCGCGCGCCGCGTCGTAGGTGTCGTGGCGAGTCCAGTCGCGCTGCAGTTCCAGCAGCACTTGCAGCCAGCTGGTGGGTTGCGCGCCTTTGCCGGCCATCCGTTGCAGGGCCAGGTCGTGGCCGGTTGCCGTCAGGCCGCCGCAGGCATCACCCACCACATAGCAGTCGTAGCCCGCTTCCATGGCGCTCAGCACGGCGAACGTGATGCAGGCTTCGGTCAGCATGCCGGAGAAAATCAGTTTCTTGCGGCCGGTGGCGATGATCGCGTCTTGCACGGACTGGTCTTCCCAGGCGTTCATGTTGCGCCGTTCCAGCACCGGGTGATCGGGAATCAGCGCGTGCAGGTCGGGCAACAACGGGCCGCTGTAGACCTTGCTGGCCGACGTACTGACAACGACCGGCAGCGCAAATGCCTGGGCCGATTCCAGCAGCGCCACCGAATTGTTGAGCAGGGTCTGGCGGTCCATCGATTGCACGGCAAATTGCAGGCCGGCTTGCTGGTCGAGCAACACCAGGGCGCAATTTTGGGGAGTGAGTAAATCTGGCATGATGGGCTTTCCACGGGAGACGATGATGTCCGATGGTAGGCAGACGGTCCGCCCCTCGAAACCCGCGAAGTGGCAGTGTTCGCCTCTCTCCTAAGCGGCTGGACAAGCGTGTCCGGGAGAGATTTCAGATTGGCATAAACTGTGTCGCGTTGTATGCTGCGGCCAGCCGATAACAACCACGAAAGAACTTCATGAAACCACTGCTGTCCTCCTGCGTCCTCGGATTGACGCTCACGCTGGCCCTCACCGCCTGCAACAAAGACAAGACTCCACCAGCCGCAGAAACCGCACCAGCCGCCGCAACGGCGCCCGCAGCGCCAGCAGCGCCAGGCGCCGCGTTGACCCTGCAAAAAATCGACACCGTGGTCGGCACCGGCAAGGAAGCTGTGGCTGGCGCTACCGCCGTGGTCAATTACACGGGCTGGCTGTATGTGCCTGCCGCGCCGTCGCAACATGGCGAGCAGTTCGATTCGTCGGTGGGCCGCGAGCCGTTCAGCTTCCAGTTGGGTGGCGGCCAGGTCATCAAGGGTTGGGACGAAGGCGTGCAGGGCATGAAGGTGGGCGGCAAGCGCACGCTGATCGTGCCTGCCGAATTCGGCTACGGCGAGCGCGGCATCGGCCCGATCCCGCCGAATTCGAACCTCATTTTCGACGTCGAACTGCTCGACGTCAAATAAACCGAGAAGCCTGCCGCCACGGCAGGCTTTTTTTTTAGAACCGGTACTGGGCCGTCAGCGCCACGCCGCGTGCCGGGCCATACATGCCCGAGTACCACCAGTCCGACACCGACGCCGTGTATTTTTTGTCGAACAGATTGCTCACATTGAGCGTGGCCGATAATTTGTCGCTGATCTCGTAGCGGCCCATCAGGCTGGCCACCGCGTACGATTTCTGTTGCCAGTACAGCTCGCGATCGATCTGCCATGCCGAGATGTTCGAATACACCTTGTTCTGCCAGTTGACGCCGCCGCCGACGGTCAGGCGGTTGAGTTCGCCCGGCAACTGGTACGTGGTCCACAGCTTGACCAGGTGGCGCGGGAACGTGGTCTGGATGGTCTTGCCCTCGTTGCTTTTCGTGCTGCTGTACGACCACGACGCCGAGACATTCCAGTGCGGTGTCAGGGCGCCGGTCGCTTCCATGTCCATGCCCTCGGTCTTGGCGCCGTCGATGGTGCGGTAGGCTGCCATGGTGGTGCCGGGCACGGTGTAGCCGGGGTCCGCTTCCGACAAGTTTTTCTGGCGAATCTGGTACAGGGCCAGCGTGGTATTCAAACCCTGCAGCCAGCCGCTCTTGATGCCCGCTTCATAAGTCTTGCCCTGGCGCGGCGCCAGCAACTGGCCGTAGCGGTCCTGCGCCGCCTGCGGCTGGTAGATGGTGGAATAGCTGGCGTACAGGTTGTGGACCGGATCGATTTCGTACACCAGGCCGCCGTACGGCGTGACCACGCGGCTTTCCGAGGCGGGTGCGGCGCTGTAATACGGGATGGTGGGCGCGTCGGTGACATAGTTTTCGTCGTAGCGCAGCACCTTGGCGCCGGCGATCAGGGTCAGCTTGTCAGCCAGGTTGAAGCGGCCGGCTGCGTAGGCGCTGGTCTGGCGCCGGGTGCTGTCGAAGGTTACATATCTGTCGCCGAACACGGGCGCCTGGACGTGGTTCCAGGTGTAGATATTGGCCGGCGTTCCCTGCAAGTTCCAGTCGAAACTGCCATCGGTCGTGCTCTCGAACTCGTTATAGTCCATGCCGAACACCAGCTCGTGCCGGCGCCCGAACAGCGTGACCGGACCGCGCACCTTGACGTCGACGCTGTTCGATTGCAAATGGTATTGGCGGCGGTCGGCGTTCAGCAGCAGACCGTCGCCGGTGGCCTGGTCGGCGAAGCCGTCACTGACGCCCAGGTACACGGAGCGTTCGACCTGCGACGACGTCAAATGGCTGGCCGAGATCTTCAGGTTCCAGTAATGGCCCAGCGCCTGGTCCAGCGTGGCAAACACGTCGGTGGAATCGGTGTCGAAGCGGTTGCCGGCCGCTGCCGGTGAGAACGAGCGCGGCAAATCCGTCATTACGCCATTGCTGTAGAACAGCGGGAAACCCAGGTACGACAGCGAACCCCTCGAGCGGTTGCGCTGGTACGTCACGCCCGCACTCACGGTGGTACCCGGGCGCAGGTCCGCTTCCACCACGCCATACACCACTTTCTTGTTGTGCTCATAGTTGTCGATGGCGCTCTGGTTCTGCTGCGCCACCGTCACCAGGCGGGCGCGCACGCTGCCGGTGTCATTGAGCGAACCCGAGACATCAAACGCGCCGCGCAGTTCACCATGTGAGCCGATCCGCCCTTCCAGCGACGACTGGAACTGTTTGGTCGGCTTCTTGCGCACCATGTTCAGCGCGCCCGATGCATCGCCGGCGCCCGTCATCAGGCCTGATGCGCCGCGCAGGATTTCGATGCGGTCGTACAGCGCCATGTCGGCCAGGCTTTGCGACGGCAGCGCGTTCAAGCCCAGGTTTTCCGAGTGCGTGTTCACGCCGTCCAGCTGGTAGTTGGTGATCGAATAGCCTCGCGAGGTAAAACCGGTGCGCTCGCTACCGAGCGAAAACAGCGAGATGCCCGGGGCTTGCGCCATCACCAGGGCAATCGTGGTCAGGCCCTGGTCTTCCATGCGCTGCTTGGTGATCACGCTGATCGATTGCGGCGTCTCGCGCAGCGACAGGCCCAGCGGCGTGGCGGTACCGAGCGGCGCGGTCGATACGTAGGCGCCCGTGTCTTCGCTGGCGTCACCCTGCGCCGTCACCGACACGGTTGGCAAGCTGCCCACGGTTTGTGCCTCGGCCGCGCGCAACACGTACGCGCCGCTGGTGCCCGGTTCCGCCTTCAGACCGCTGCCGCGCAGCACGCCATTGAGCGCGTCGTGCGCCGTGTGGCGGCCGTCGAGTCCGGCGCTGGTCTTGCCCCGGGTCTGTTCCGGCGTATAGCTCAGCAGTAAGCCGGCCTGGCTGGCGACCTGGCGCAGGGCGGCGCCCAGGTCGCCGGGCGTCACATGGAATTCATAGGTGGCCGGCGCGGTGGCCGCTGGTGATGCAGTTTGCGCCAGTGCGTGATCGGTGCCGGCAAGCAGCAGTGCCGACGAGACAACAACCTGCTGGATGGCAATTGCCAAGGGAGTGCGTGTGAGTGACATGAGGTCCTTGTAGTGAATTCGTCAAATGACTTTCCATACACGGGTCACGCCAGAAACGAAAACGGGTACCGTTTTTTGAACAAATGTGCGAAAAATTATTTTGCCTTGACCTGCACCCAGTACGCGGTGCGGAAATGCGCGGCGACCGGCAGCGCATCGGGCAGTGCGCGCAGCACGGCGTCGGTGTCGCCGAGCGGGTAGACGCCGGAGATGCGCAGCTCGCGCACGTCGGCATCGCAACCGAGGAAGCCGCTGCGGTAGCGGCTCAACTCATGCAGAAAATCACCGAGGCGCATCGCATCGGCCACCAGCAGGCCCTGGCGCCAGGCCCAGGTATCGGACGAGGTGGGGTGAGCGGGCAGCACCCCGGTAGTGGTCATGGCGGCGCCGCGGCCGGCAGCCAGTACTACGCTGTCGGTGCCGTCGTGCGGTGTCAGCCGCACCCGGCCCTGCTCGACCGCGACCGAGGTGGCATCAGCATCGTGCCGCACCGAATAGCGCGTGCCCAGCGCCAGTGCACGTCCGTGCACGGTTTCCACCAGCAGCGGGCGATAGGTCGTGTGCACCTCGCGCGCGGTGGCGATGTACAGCTCGCCCTTGACCAGTTGCAGCAAGCGCTCGCTAGCCGTGTAGCGGATGTTGACGGCGGTGTGGACGTTCAACTGCAGCGCGCTGCCATCAGACAGCACGAGTTCGCGGCGCAAGGCGCCGGTGGATACGTCGGCGACCAAGGCGCGCGCAGTCTGCGTGCGGCTGCCGAACCAGCCGGTCGCGCCAAACGCGGCCAGCAGCACCAGCGCCCGCAAGCCCTGGCGCCGCGAGGCCGGGCGCTGTGCCAGCGCCTGGCGGCTGGCCTGCGCATCGAGCGCCTGGAAATTGCCGCTCACGTGTTCGATATGGCGCCAGGCCCGCTCGTGGTCGGGGTGTGCTTGCCGCCAGTCGCGCCATGCCTGTTGTTCATCGGCCGTGGCGTCGCCGCCCATCAGCGTGGTCAGCCACTCGGCTGCCTGCATCGCCGTTTCCAGCGCCAGCGGCTGGCCGTCGGCGTACACCGTGGCGCCGTCCGGCGTGGCGTGGGGCGCAAGCCGGTCAGGGGGCGGCAAGGTCGGGCACCGCGAAAAAGCACAGCAAGTTGGCCCTGGTCAGGTATTTTTTGACCGAGTGCATGCTCACGCCCAGTTCCGCAGCGATCTCGGCATAGGTCATGCCATCCAGGTGCGCCAGCAGGAAGGCCTGGCGCGCCGGCTGGGACAACTTGCCCAGCGCGCGGTCGATCAGTTGCAGCGACTCGACCACGATGGCGATGGTTTCGGGCGAGGGCGCGCACGCAGCAGGCAGGTGCTGCAAGGCGGCGACGTATGCGTGCTCCAGCTCGGCGCGGCGGCAATGGTTGGCGATCAGGCGGTTGGCGATGGTGGCCAGGAAGGGACGCGGCTGCAAGATGGCGGCGGCGCTGCGCGCCACCAGGATTTTGACGAAGGTATCCTGCGCCAGGTCGCTGGCCAGCCCCGCATCGTGCAGCCGCCGCTTGAGCCAGCCCAGCAGCCAGGAATGATGATCGGCATACAGCGCCTGGAAATCCGATGGCGAAGGGGGCGAAGGGGCGGCAAGCATCGAGCGATTCAATCTAAATGAGAATTGTTATCATTGTAGCTTGATGCTGGCCCGGAGACAATCGGCGTGCGCTGCCGCAGCCAGAAATTGGCGCATCGACGCCAATTCCTGGCGCGCAGCGATTAGCGGGGGGCAGGCATGACTTGCACCTCGATGCCCGAATACATGGCCGGCGCCCGGTACACGCGCTGGGTGGCCTTTTGAAAGTCTTCCGGCCTGGCCTTGGGGATGTCGACAAAGGTTTGCGGGTTCAGATCCACCAGCGGGAACCACGAGCTTTGAATCTGCACCATGATCCGGTGGCCGCGGCGGAACGTGTGGTTAATGTCCGCCATCGAATAATTGACTGCCTCCACCTTACCCGGAGTAAATGGCTGCGGATGTTCAAAGCCGTTACGGAACTTGCCGCGCAACGGATCGCCGCGTACCAGTTGCTCGTAACCGGCCATTGGAATGGCCGGCTTGGCTACGTCGGTACGCGCTGTGGCCGGTTTCTCGGCCGCCGGGTAGTCGGCGGGATACACGTCGATCAGTTTTACCACCCAGTCGGCGTCGGTGCCGGTGGTGGAAACGAACAGGCGCGGCTTGACCGGGCCACTGATCGTCACGTCTTCTTCCAGCGGCTCGCTGCGATAGGTGAGCACGTCGGGACGGCTCGATGCAAACCGCTGGTCGCCCACCATGTATTCCTTGGGCACGCCAATTGCCGGGTAACCGGTGTACGGCACCGGCTTGCGCGGATCGGCCACGTATTCGTCGTAAGTGTCGTTGGCGGCGCCGGTTCCAACTGCGGGCTGGGTCCACGCGAGTTTGCCGTTGGCGCCCAGGTACAGGGTACGGGTCTGCGCCTGCTTTGGCGGCCAGGCCGCGTAATTGCGCCAAACGTTGCTGCCGGTTTCGAATGCGTAGACTTCCGACGCATTCTTGTTCGGCACGCCTTTCAAATGCTGTTCGAAGAACGGAAATTCGATATTCTTTCGGAAATACTCGCCGGTCTTGGCGCCGAATTGCACGTCGCCCAGGCTTTTGCCCTCGTAGCGGCGCCAGCCGCCGTGCGACCACGGTCCCATCACCAGGCCGCTGTAGATGCCGGGATTGTTGCGCTTGACCGCGTGGTAGGTGGTCAGCGGACCTTGCAAATCTTCGGCGTCATACCAGCCGCCCACCGTGAGTACCGCTGCCTTGATGTTTTTCAGGTGCGGCGCGATGTTGCGGGTTTTCCAGAAGTCGTTATAAGTCCAGTTGGCAATCGTCGGGTCGAGCAGCGCGCGCTGGGCCGGCGTCATGGTGCCGAGGATGGCGGGCATGGTCAGGTGCGACAGGAAAAACTGGTAGCCGTCCGGCGTGCCGTAGTCGAAACGGGTCCAGGTCTTGGGCAACGGGGTGGGGTTTTGTGCTTCCGTGAAGGCGGAATAAAAATCGAAATTGGCGGCCAGCATGAAGGCGCCGCCATGGTACGAGTCGTCATTCAGGTACAGGTCGGTGACCGGCGCCTGCGGCGAGGCGGCCTTGATCGCCGGGTGCGAATCGATGATGCTGGCCGACGTGTAGAAGCCCGGGTAGGAAATACCGAGTATGCCCACTTTGCCGTTGTTGTTCGGCACGTTTTTCAGCAACCACTCGACCGTGTCGTGCATGTCCTCGCTTTCATTGCCTTCGCCTTTGGCGCGGCTGGCATTGACGTGCGGCGTCATTTCCTGCCATTTTCCTTCGGACATGTAGCGGCCACGCACGTCCTGCTCGACGAAGATGTAGCCGCTCTGCTCGAACTCGGGCGACGGTCCCAGCCGCTCGGGGTAAAAATCCACACCGTAGTGCAACTCGTCGTCCGCTTCCACGCCAGCGCTGTACGGCGTGCGTTCCATCAGGAACGGATAGCGCCGGCTGCCATCCTTGGGCACATACACGACGGTGAAGAGGCGGATGCCGTCGCGCATCGGGATCCGGTATTCGTACTTGGTGTACAGCTCGCGCACGGCGGGCAGCCCTGGGGCATCGGGCGGATCGGCGGCAACGGCAGTGTTGGTGGCGGCGCTGGCGGGGACGAGCAAGCTGCCCATCAGCAGGGCGCAGGCGAGGGAGGTGAGACGCGGTTTCATGGCTTCCTATGGTCTGAACGGCAAACCTGCCTAGTGTAGTGCCAGTGGATAACTTTTGCTGCGAAAATTTTATGCACTGAGGAAATCCCTTTTAAAAACAATTGCTTGTCCGGCCCGCTTGACGCTTGTTAACAGCCTTATCCACAGAATTTGTTAACAACCTCAAAAAAGCCACACCCTAACGAAATCTTAATAATTGCATCAGCTATGTTATCGAACGCACAGTTGACGATTGCACAAAAATATATGCTCTGCATCACCGGTTAAGTATTTCCGGGAAATCTAATTGCTCACCTCCCACTGTTTATTGCTACGGAAGAATTAAAAATGAAGATCAAACAACTGCTGCTCGCCTCGATGATCGCTGGCGCGACCCTGTTCGGCTCGGCTGCTCACGCAGCTGAAGTAGGCAAAACCGTGTCCATCAACCTGGAAGCCGATGGCACCGGTGGCTACAATGGCTACTTCGGCAACGCTTACGCCAGCGCCGACCAGAACAATACGTTTATCGACAAATTCCTGTTCGTCCTGGGTAACGGCTTCGATTCGACCTCCACGCTGACGTCGAGCTACCTGAAGTCCTCCACCGTCAAAGATCTGGTGATCACCTCGTTCGACCTGGTCAAGTACGACCCTACCACCAATGCCATCCTGAGCACCTACGCCGGCAGTAACTCGCTCGGTGGCGGCCTCAATGCCAAAGACGGCTGGGACTTCTCCGCTACCGGCCTGACCGCTGGTGCGTACTACTTCCAGGTAGGTGGCCTGGTCAACGGTAACGGCGGCGGTTCGTATGGCACCAGCCTCAGCATCGCTGTGACACCCGTACCAGAACCAGAAACCTACGGCATGATGATCGCCGGCCTGGGTCTGCTGGGCTTCATCGCACGTCGCAAGCAGTCGAAACAAGCTTAATGTCACATCCGTAGTCGATTTCCGCGCTAGTCCGGATTGGCCCTGGTGGCCGGTCCGGGCGGCGGCGGAATGTACTACGTGAGACAATAATGCGGTGGCGCCGCCCGGCGCCAGCATGCCAGGAGTATCATGGACGACCGCTATTTCTACCAACCTTCAGTAGGCCACGGCCTGCCGCACGACCCCTTCAACGCCATCGTCGGCCCGCGGCCGATCGGCTGGATTTCCTCGCAGTCCGCCACCGGCGTGCTCAATCTTGCTCCCTACAGCTTTTTCAACGCGTTTAACTACACTCCGCCACTGATCGGCTTTGCCAGCATCGGCCGCAAGGACACGCTGCGCAATATCGAAGCCACCGGCGAATTTGTCTGGAACCTGGCTACCCGGCCGCTGGCCGAGGCAATGAACGCCAGCTGCGCACCCGCGCCGCCCGAGGTCGACGAGTTTGCGCTGGCCGGGCTGGCCACGGCGCCGTCGCGCCTGGTGCAAGTGCCGCGCGTGGCCGCCAGCCCGGTCGCATTCGAATGCCGGTCCAGCCAGATCGTGCGCCTGCAGGGCGCGGGCGGCACGCCCACCGACAGCTGGCTGATCATGGGAGAAGTGGTGGGGGTGCACATCGCGCACGACTTGCTGCGCGATGGCATATACGACACGGCCGGGTCGCGCACCATCTTGCGTGGCGGCGGCCCGGCCGATTATTTCGAGGTGTCCGCGGACAGCCTGTTCCGCATGCGGCGGCCGGACTATCCGTGAACCGGTTGCATCAGTAGCGGTAGAACATCTGCTGGATGTCGCCGCTGTTGCTGGTTCTGGTCAGCGCCAGCATCAGCAGGATGCGGGCCTTTTGCGGGTTCAGCGTGTCGGAGACAACGAAGTCTAGTTCATCGTCGTTGGCTTCGCCGTTGCGCGCCACGATGCCCTGGCCCACGCGGCTCGCACGCACGATCAGTACGCCCTGCTTGCGGGCGGCGATCAGTGAAGTCTTGACCTTGGCGGCCAGGCTGCCATCGCCCACGCCGGCGTGGATGATGCCCTTGGCGCCGGCGGCGACCAGCGCGTCGAGCGCAACCGGACCCACGTTCGCGTAGCCGTACACGATGTCGACCTGCGGCAAAGCGGTCAGCTTGCTGATGTCGAACTCGGCATCGAACGTGTGCTTGCGCGTGGACGCGCGATAAAAGTAAGGCTTGCTGCCCTGGATGTAGCCCAGCAGGCCCAGTTCCGGGGTCTTGAAACTGTCCGGCGTCGAGGTATTGGTCTTGGTGACATCGCGCGCGCTGTGAATCTGATCGTTCAGCGCCACCAGCACACCCTTGCCGATCGCCTCTTTGCTGGCCGCCAGCAGCACTGCGTTATACAGGTTGATCGGACCGTCAGCCGACAGTGCCGTGCCCGGACGCATGGCGCCCACCAGCACCACCGGCTTCTTGCTTTTCACGGTCAGGTCGAGAAAGTACGCGGTTTCTTCCAGCGTATCGGTGCCGTGCGTGATGACGATGCCGTCAACGTCGGCTTGCGCCAGCAAGGCGTTGACGCGCTTGGCCAGGGTGAGCCAATGTTCATTGCTCATGTTCTCGCTGGCGATCTGGAACACCTGCTCGCCCTTCACCTGCGCTACCTTGGCCAGTTCCGGCACGGCCTTGATCAAGGTATCCACGCCCACCGTGGCAGCGGTATAGCCCACCGTGGTGGTGGAACTGGCGCCGCTGCCGGCAATGGTGCCGCCCGTGGCCAGGATCGTGACATTGGCCAGCTTTTCTGCGGCCCCGGCATAACTGCCAAGCAACAGCGTGCAGGCCAGCAGGGTTTGTAACAAGCGGGCGGGAAGGGTGTGTGACATGCGGTCTCCGAGTGTGATGCCGTAAAGCTGGGCAGTTTAACAAATACCCCGGCTGTCAACAATGCAAGATCCTGCCGCGTTAAGGACGGAGCGGCGGGCAGGCCAGGCTGCGATAAAATCGGCGCCAGGGTGAGGAAATGAGAAACGATATGATTGTTGCACATGCTATAGACAAGACCCGGGGGCCGCTGGTGCTGGCGCTGTTGCTGGCAATTGTGGCCGCGGTCACTGGCTGCGGCGAAACGCCCGCGCAAAAAAGGCACAGGGAAGCGGCCGCGCTGATCGTCATGGGCGAGAAATACGTGAAGGAAAAAATCCGCGAGCCGGCGTCGGCCCGGTTTCGCAACCAGTTCATCGGCAAGGGCGGCGCACCGTGCGGCGAAGTCAATGCCAAGGATGCATTCGGCGCCTACCTCGGTTACCAGCGTTATATCTCCGTCGCGCGCGAGCTGACCATGCTGGCGCAGGATTTGCCGCCCCACGAGTTCGAGGAGTCATGGCAGGAGATGTGCCGCTGACCGGCGTGTCCCCGCACCGCGAGCGATAAGCATCCCGTACCACGGCCCTGGCGGTCCGGTTTCATGATTGGAAGGGCCGGCTATGGCGCGTGGCGCGGCGGACGTCGGGGTGGCGACCGATCGGGTGGGCCAATGCTTCGCGCGCACGGTCGTAGCCGTATTGCCACTGGTCGCGCGCATGGTCGACGAAGATGTCGTACGTGGGCGGCATTGCCAGCTCGATGCGGTTACGGCTCCAGTGCAGTTTTTGCTGCAGCTGCTGGCGCGCCAGCGCGGTCGAAATATCGGACGAATCGATGCGCAAGTCGGCCAGGTACGTGTTGGCATAGCGCAGCCGCGCATTGCCGTTCAGGCCCAGCACCGAGCGCCAGGCCGGAATCGAAAACACCTGGTCGAACGCCTCCTTGAATTCCATCACCACTTCCACGCCGAGCCGGCGCGCGATCTCGACCGGAAACAAGTCGAGCACGCCGCCGATGTATTCAGCGCCGCCGTACTGGCGGCAGCGGAAGTAAATCATGTCCGCGATCGAGATGCGCGCCGCTTCGGTAATGGGCACGCCGGCATCGAGCAGCAGGCCGGGCGCCACCGCGTGCTCGCCCCAACGCGGATCGGCCAGCGGCGAGTCCATGCCGCGCAGCGCTGCCGCAGCCCGCTCGCCGCAAAACACGGTTTCCGCGAACAGCTTGCGCTGGCCGCGCGGCTGGCCCACCTCCGCAGCGTCGAACAGCAGTTTGCCGCCGATGATGGCCACGTCCACCTCGGGCTGGCCCTGCGGCGCGGGGAACGGCAGTTGCGACGGGATGTCGAACAAAAAATCGCCGAACAGGTCCGGTACCACCGGCGCCCGCGCCGACGACAGCGTGCGCCGCGCGGCGCGCGCCAGGGTACTGAGCAGCGCCGCATGGCGCGTCGATTTAAGTCCGCACCAGAAATCGTACATGGCGCGCGACGACAGCCACGCGCGCTGCGCCTGCGGGTCGGGCAGGTTGTGGATGATGGCGGCGGCGATCGCACCGCCGCAACTGGCCACGATCACGTCGGGCGCCTTGTCCGCCTCGCGCAGCGCGGCGTACATGCCGATGTAAATACCGAAGCGGAAACCGCCACCGCCCATGATCATGCAGCGCTGGTACGGAGGCGTGGACTGGGGAGTTGGCGGCGCAATGGTCATGGATGAAACCATACCACAGCCCGGCCAGACATAAGGCTACAGCTGGCGTTCGAGCATGATGCGCAGCGCGGCACTGGCGGGCGTGGTGGTCAGGCGGCGGCGGGTGCCGTCGGCGTCGTCATACACCTGCCATTCGCGGCCCGCACGGTGCAACAGGTTGCTGGCGGCGAGGCGCAGCTGGGTTTTAGTGTCGATTTTCCACAAGGCGTACAAATCGAGCGCCCGCTTCGGAGCGGAGTCCAGGCGCAGTTGCGCCGACTGGCGCACCTGGCCGCCGCCCTGGACATTCAGGTTGCCGCCCACGGTCCACGCGGTGGCCGGCAGCCGGTAATCGAAGCCCAGGTTGGCGGTGTAGGGCACCTGCTCCTCGAGCCGGTTGTCCGGTCCGGCCACACTATCGAGGCGCGACCAGTTGCGGGCCAGGTTGGCGCGCAGGTCCAGCGCCGGCGCAGCCTTCCAGTTCAGCAGCCGGGCCAGCGGCAGCTTGGCTTCGAGTTCCACGCCATGCACGCTGGCGTTGCCGTTGTTGAATGGCGCTTGTACCCACACGCCGTCGTCCTGGAACAGGCGGGTTTGCGTAACGTCGCGGATACGGCGCCAGTAGGCGCTGACGCTGGCCAGTGCGCCGTCGCCCAGGTAGCGCTCATACGCCACATCGAGTCCCCATGCCAGTTCGGGGCGCAGTTGCGGGTTGCCTTGTTCGTCGGGGTTGGTGGGGTTGTTGTTATTGTCGGTGGTGTAGCGGCGCGGCACCAGTTTCGACAGCAGCGGCGCCTTGTACGTGCGCGCCAGCGCCAGCCGCAATACATCCTTGTCGGGCAGCGCGTAGCGCGCCTGCACCGATGGGCTCCATACCGCCGACGTCACATCGAGGGCATCGGGTGCATTCGCGGCCAGTGCCCGGCTGGCGGTACGCAGCCTTTCGTGGCGCAGTCCAGCGTACAGCGAAAACTGTTTCGACACTTCCCATTCATCCTGCGCAAACAGGGCCACGCGCGTGACATTGGCGCTGTAGTCGGCGGTGCTGGCGCTGGTGGCCAAGCCGGCGCCGTCGAAGATGGTTTCGCTGCGGTCTTCATCGCGGCGCGCGCGGCCGGCATCCCACCCCATCGCCAGTGCGTGGCTGGCGCCCATCGGATGGCGCCAGGTGCCGGTGAAGGTCACGCCTCGTTCGCCAGGGCCGGAATCGACATAGTGGCGCCCGGCCGGCGCGCCGCTGGCGTCCATGCCATAAAAATTGAAGCCGCCGCTGCGCCGGTTGCTGTTGGCGCCCAGCTTGGTTTCCAGCTTGTCGCCGCTGGCAAACCGGCGGTTCCACAGCAGGTCGCTGCGCAGCGTCACGAAGCGCACGTTAAAGTCCGACACGTAGCGCGGGAATTCGCTGGGGCTGCCGGTCAGCGTCTGCTCGTTGGCGCGCACCTGCGCGTCGACCCGGCGCAGATTGAGGAAACCCTGCCAGGTGATGGTGTCCCCGCCCTCCAGGGTCCAGGCCAGGCGCGGGGTGACGGACAGTGTATCGCTCTGCTTCGACTGGATCTGCGCGGTGCGGCGCTGCAGCGTCAGCGCGTCGTTGGCGTCGACCATCGACTCGTCGTCGAGGATCGGCTGTTCCAGCCGCTGGCGCGACAGCGTGGCGGCCACGCTGTGGCTGAAGTTTTTCGCCTGGTCCGACCACTGGGCGGTCATGGTGGGCGACGTGGTGCCGCCGCTGCGGGTGGCGCTGGCGCCCAGCGTGCGCTGGGCGCGCGTCGCGGCCTTTTTCAGAATGATATTGATGGCGCCGGCCACGGCCTGGTTGCTCAGTTCCGCGGTGGCGCTGCGCATGATTTCTACCCGCTCGATCATGTCGGGCGCCACCGCATCGAGCGAAAAGCCGGCCGGCACCGGTTCGCCATTGAGCATGATCTGGGTGTAGCCCTGGCCCAGGCCGCGCATGCTGATCTGGCTGCCCTGGCCCGGGGCGCCGGAGACGCTGATGCCGGGCAGGCGCTTGAGCGCGTCGGCCAGCGTCTGGTCGCCCTGGCGCACCAGTTCGGCGTGGGTGACGATGATGGCGGTGGTGGTTTCGCGCTGGCGCTGGTCGGCGCGGGTGCCGGTGATCTGCACCTGCTGCGGCGTTTCCACGGCGGCCGGTTCGATGGGAGCGGGCGTGGTTGCAGGGACCGCGAGCAGCATGCTGGCGGTCAGTAGGGGATATGGCATGGAAGTTCCTGTAAAAAGTATCGCCAAAACGCGGGCGACAGGGGCCCGTTCCGCCACCGGGAAGGTGGCGGATTGCGTGGATTTTCGTACGGGGAGTTAGTAGCCCAGTTGTTCGCGCCGCACGGTCAGCGCGCGTTTGGTGGCATATCGATCGAGTCCGGCGAGCACGGTGGCCGGATCGGTCAGCCGGCCGTGTTGGCGTACCTGGAAGTGCAGGTGTGGACCGGTACTGAAACCCGTGACGCCCACGGTGCCGATAACCTGGCCTCCTGCGATGCGCGCGCCCGGTTGCACGGTGGTGGTATCCAGGTGCGCGTACACGGTTTCGGTGGCGCCATCGGGGCCGCTGGCGATGATGACCACGGTGCCGTAGCGGCCGTTGTTCTCGTGCAGTTCGCCTACCGTGGTCACGGTGCCGGCCACTGCGGCGCGCACGGGCGTGCCGATCGGCGCTGCGAGGTCGAGCCCCTTGCTGGGCTGCGGCGACACGTTGCGCATCACCCCGAAGAAGCCCGACACGCGCATCCGCTGCAGCGGGTTGTGCCACACCACAGGCGCCGCGCCTGAGGTCAGCGCCGGCGCCGGTGCCGTTGGCGTGACGTCGGCTGCAGTGGCGGGCGTGACCGCCAGCGCCGGCTGCAGCAGCACGCCCGCCGCCAGCACCGCGCCCAGCGCCGCTGCCACGGCCCAGGCTGCGGCTGCCGGCAGCGTCGTCACGGTTGCCTGTTGCAGGTGGCGGATGCGGGCGGTGACCGAGTCGGCATGGGCGCCGCCGAAGGCGAGGGCGGGCGCCGGCAAGGCCACCAGTTGCTGGCGCCACTGCTTGAGCAGCGCACCGGCGTACTGCTTGCGTTCGTGCTGGGCGCGCCCTGCCAGTACCTGGCTGTCGCACGCCAGTTCCAGCGCCCAGGCCAGGCGCGCGCCCAGCCAGCGGGACGCGGGATTGAACCACAGGACGGTTTGCACCAGCGCCGAGACGGCGAGCCATAGCGGATCACGGGTACGCCAGTGCTGCAGTTCGTGGGCAACGATCATCTGCTGCTGGTCCGGGTCGAACTGGCGCAGGTGCGCCGGCAGCAGCAGCACCGGACGCCATGCACCCACCAGTAGCGGCGATATTGCCGCTGCCGTTTCCATCACCGTCAGGCCCTGGCGGTCGATGGCGCGCCACTGCTGTGCCGTGATGCCGCCGTGCGCTGCCAGGTCGTGCGGCGCCAGCCGGTGGGCGCTGACCAGCAAACCACGCCACAGCTGGCGCGCGCGCAGTTGACGCCATAACGTCCAGCCCAGGCCTGCCAGGTAGATCGCGGCCCACAGCGGCGGCGCCAGCCACAGCAGCGTGGCCGGCGCGGCGGCGATGGCGGCGATGGCGTCTGCACCGGCGGTGGCGGCCGATCCCGCCAGCACGTGGAGGTTGCCCCGGCCGGTAAGCGGCGCCGGCTCCGCAACGGCCACCTCGGCACCTGCTGGTGCCGTCGGAGTGACGGTCACGGCGGCGGCAGACTGCCCGGTTCCATCAGCGGGCAGCGCCAGGCTAACCACGCTTACCTGGTCGCGCACCGGCACGAACGGCAGCGCGGCCGCCGCGACGATGACCGCCTGCGCGGCCAGCCACACCAGGCGCCGGGCCCGCAGCGCCGGCCAGATGCGCGCGGCGCCATCGAGCAGGCCGTGCACCAGTATGCCGGCCAGCACGCAGCCCACGCTGGCCAGCAGCAACTGCCATTGCCACAGTGCTGTCAGCGTATTCATGGCTGACCCGCCGTGTCGTCGGGCCAGTCGTTCAGCAGTTGTTCGAGCTGGTCCAGTTCCTGCCGGTCCACCAGCTTGCTGCCGGTGAACATGGCCACTGGCAGCGGCGCATCGATTTCCATCACGCGCCGGCCGAAATCGTGGGCAAACGCGGCCAGCGTGCTGACCTTGTCGAGCCGGGGCGCGTAGACATTGACGCCATGCATGGTGTGTACCGCAATCATCTGCTTTTCCAGCATGCGGTCGAGCGTTTTGCGCGTCGACGAAAACGACCATGCCAGTTCCCCGGCGGCGGCCTGGTGCACTTCGCGCGCGCTCAGCGGTTGTTGTTTCCAGAGCGCCTTGAGCAGCGTGAGCTCGCTGACCGACGGTATGGTAGCGGTGGATGACATGGCTTCCTTTCAAAATTGGACGGCGCGGTCGACGTGCGACCATCCGGGCTATTGTGCGACAATTGTCGCGAGCACGTCAACCGCTTCCTCGCATTTTTTGTAACATTGCTTTGAATAAATTTTTTATATGCTACGATTAAGTTTTTGCTAAGACCTGTTTCAGCACCATGCCGGGGGCGCGGTCCGGGTGCCAGGCGCCAGGCAACGGTACAATGACCAGCTTCGGCATGGTGAGTCAATGCCGCGTCAACTTGCACTGGAAGCCATATGTATCACGGAGAGCGCTTCAACAGCATTACCCACACGGTGGGTGCGGCCCTGGCCCTGGTCGGCGGCACCTTGCTGATCGTGATGGCGGCCCGCAGCGGCGATCCCTGGAAGGTGGTGAGCTTCAGCGTGTATGCCGCCACCCTGCTCGGACTGTATCTGGTCTCCACGCTGTATCACAGCCTGCGCGGTCGCGCCAAGGACGTGCTGCGGCAGATGGACTATTGCGCCATCTACCTGCTCATTGCCGGCACCTATACGCCGTTTACGCTGGTTAGCCTGCGCGGACCGTGGGGCTGGTCGTTGTTCGGCGTGGTGTGGGGGCTGGCGCTGGTCGGCATCGTGCAGGAGCTGTGGTTCGCCAGGGGCGCGCGCATCCTGTCGCTGGTGATCTACGTGGCCATGGGCTGGGTGGGCGTGCTCGGCGCCAGTCCGCTGATTGCGGCGCTGGGCTGGGACGGCTTCCTGTGGATCGCCGCAGGCGGGGTGGTATACACGGTGGGGATTGCCTTCTTCGTCACCGACCATAAATGGCGATATGGTCACGGCGTGTGGCACCTGTTCGTGTTGGGCGGCAGCGCCTGTCATTTTGGCGCCGTGCTGCTCTACGTGGCATGAATGATTGAATAAAGTGTAGAGTTGAACCAAGTGGATATTAATTCGGACGATCTGAAAACCTTTATTACCGTGATCGACAGCGGCACCCTGAGCGCGGCCTCGGTTCACCTGGGCCAGACCACGTCGGGCGTGAGCCGCGCGCTGTCGCGGCTCGAGGACAAGCTGGCCACGTCGCTGCTCACGCGCACCACGCGCCGCATGGAGCTCACCGAGGAAGGCCATTTGTTCCTGGAACGCGCGCGCGCCATTCTGGGCGCCATGGAGGAAGCCGAGGAAGCGATCCGCATCCGCCGCCAGCAGCCGGCCGGTCGCCTGTGCGTGGACGCGGCGTCGCCGTTCATGCTCCATTGCGTGGTGCCGCACGTGGCCGAGTTTCGCGCCAGGTACCCGGAGATCCGCCTCGAATTGAGCAGCAACGACCAGATCACCGATCTGATCGAGCACCGCACCGACATTGCCATCCGCATCGGGGCGCTTGCCGACTCCACGCTGCACGCGCGCGCGTTGTCCGCCAGTCCGCTGCATGTGCTGGCCAGTCCCGATTACCTGGCGCAGCATGGCACACCCGTCGTGCCGGAAGACCTGGCGGGCGGCGCTACCGGCGCCGGCCATACGCTGCTCGGCTTTACGCAATACGAGCAGGGCAATATCTGGCCGCTGCGCCACGCCACCGGCAACAGCCTGGCCATTATGCCCACGCTGGCTGCGTCCAGCGGCGAGACGCTGCGCCAGCTGGCACTGGCCGGGCAGGGCATCGTGTGCCTGGCCGACTTCATGACCCGTGCCGACATTGACGCCGGGCGCCTGGTCAGGGTGCTGGAAGACAGCTCCACCGGCTATCGCCAGCAAATCAACGCGGTGTATTACCGCAATACCCAGCTGTCGCAGCGCATCAGCTGCTTCCTCGATTTTTTGCAGCAGAAGCTGTAGCCTGGAGTGGCGGTGCGGCCAGTGTGTGGGCGCGTACAGAGTGCGGTGCGACGGCGGGTTATAGTGGCTGCGCGTGCCTGGAGCGCATCCTTGCAGATGACGCTCGGCAGCAGGTAAGCCGGTAGCCTCAAGTACCGGCACCAGACATCGCTGTATTAATTTTGCTGTATTAATTTTGCTGCATTGACCTTGCTGTACTGCCTCCGGAGACCATCATGTCGCAGACTACGCATCCTTCGAAACACCTGGTACGGGCCTGGCTCGAACGTCGTGTGCAAGACCTCAAACCGCCGCCGGCGCCGGAAGAAATTCGCCGCCAGCTGGGCTGGGGCCTGATGCTGTTTCCGCCGGCACTCGTACCGGTCAAGGCCAATGGCCGGCGCTGAACCCAGTTACATTTCTCTTTCCAGCCGCTTACCCCTTCGTCCCACCCGCCACCCGGCGGCGTGGGTTTTTTTTTGCCGCACCCCGCACCGACCCTGCACCGACCCGGCATGGCCTGGCATTGGTAGCGCCGGCAGCGGGGGCCGGGTGTGCCCATCCCGCCGTTCACCGGTCGTTTTCCGCCATTCGCCGAATCGCGGTTTCCCTGTGCCGCGCGCCCCGCTATTGTTATAGTCATGCCGACCAGGGGAAACGATATGAACGTAGAAACCGTGTACAAGTGGCGCCAGCAGCTGGTGTGGGGGCTGGGGCTGATCGCCGTGGGCGTGACCGTGCTGCTGCAGCGCGCCGGGATCATCGATCTCGATATCGCGCTCGGCGACCTGTGGCGCTACTGGCCGTGGCTGCTGGTGATCGGCGGCCTCACGCAAATCATCCCGCCCACCACGCCGGCCTATCTGCTGAGCGGCTTGTGGAGTTTGTTTTTTGCTGGCTGGTGGTATGTGTCGTTCAACCACATCTGGGGCTGGGGGTTCGGCGACACCTGGCCCGCGCTGATCGTTGCCTGCGGCGTTGGCATGCTGTTGCGGCCGCTGCTGGAAAACATCTACGCCGCGCACAAGGAGCAAAAATGAAACGGCTTACCAAGGACAATCCGAAGGCGCAGATGGTGCTAGGCCTGCTGGTGGTGGTCGTCGGCCTGCTGTTCCTGGTCGATAACCTGGGCTGGATCGATCTCGATGTCCGGCGGCTGGTGGTGCCGGCAGCGCTGCTGGCGGCCGGTGTGCTCAAGCTCACCCAAACCCGTACCAATTCCGGCAACGTGGTAGGCGTGGTACTGGTGTGCGTGGGCAGTATCGGCGTGTTGCGCGGCATCGGCTTCCTCGATTTCGATTGGCGCGACCTGTGGCCGGTGGCCATGATCGCGGCCGGCATCGCCATCGTCTACAAGGGCAGCAATGCCGCCAACGGCAGTGGCCGCGGCGACAAGGCTTCCCCGTACCAGGACTTCAAGGCGCCCGACGGTGCTGACAGTACGGGTGGCGTGCATGGCGACGACCAGCTGGTCAATGTAACGTCGGTGATGGGCGCGTCGAACCGCCGCGTGAGTACGCCGCACTTCCGGGGCGGCGAAATTACCGCCATCCTGGGCAGTTCCGACCTCGACCTGCGCCAGGCTTCGATCGACGGCGAGGCGGTGCTGAACGTGTTTTCGTTCCTGGGCGGGATCACCATCAAGGTGCCGGTGGACTGGGTCATCGTCATGGAAGGCACGGCTATCCTCGGCGGCTACGAGGAAAAGACCGCGCCCCCTACCGGCAACCACAAGCGCCTGATCGTGCGCGGCTACGCCATCCTGGGCGGCCTCGAAGTGCGTAACTAGGATCGCCGCCAGCCAATGATGGACACCGTCTCGAACCGCCGCAGCGCCGTCATCTACATGGTGGTGTGGCTGTTCTTCGGCATCGCGCTGGGCGGCGTGATTGCGCTCGCCAGCGACACGCCGCTCGCCAATGCCATGCTGTTCTCGATCCCGATGAACGTCGTCTACGCATTCGTGGCCGGCTATTCCGCGTATTACCTGTGCCGCGCGTATCCGCTCGGTGCGCGCCGTCCCGGCGCCATCACGGCCGTGCTGACGGTGGCTGCCGTGGTGTCAGGCGGGCTGTGGCTGCTGGTGGGGCACCTGTGGAACGCCGTCACGGTGCTGCCCGGGGTGTCTTGGTCCGGCATCGTCATCACACCGCAGTTGTCGGCGCTGATCTTCGGTCTCGGCATCCTGCTGTACGGGTTCGCGGCGGCCGTGCATTACCTGGTGATCGAATTCGTGCGGGCGCGCAGCGCCGAACGGCGCGAACTCGAATCGATGCTGATGGCGCAGGAGGCGGAGCTGCGCATGCTGCGTACCCAGATCGATCCGCACTTTTTGTTCAACAGCCTCAATTCGATCAGCGCGCTGACGTCGGTGGACGCGCAAGCGGCGCGCCGCATGACGCTGGAACTGGCCAGCTTCTTCCGGCACAGCCTGGGACTGGAAGCGCATAAAAAAGTCGCACTGGGCGAAGAGCTGGTGCTGATCCGGCACTTCCTGGCGATCGAACAGGTGCGCTTCGGCGAGCGGCTGCAGGTGGACATGGCGGTGACCGACGCTGCGCGCGCCTGCCTGGTGCCGCCCATGATCATCCAGCCGCTGGTGGAAAACGCCGTCAAGCACGGTATCTGCAACCTGCCCGAAGGGGGCTCGATCCGGATTTCGGCGCGCCGCGCGGGGTCGATCCTGCACATCCGGGTGGACAACCCGGTCGATGAGGACCTGCCAACCGGGCTTGAGCGCAGCGCGGGTCACAGCGGTGCGGGCGCCGGCATCGGCCTGGCCAATGTGCGCCAGCGCCTGGCCGGCGCTTACAAGCACGATGCCAGCATCCGGTGGGGCCGGCATGAGAACAACTTTAGCGTGGAGATCGCCATGCCGGCACAAACCACGGATGACGGGGAATAGGGCAATGCGCATCTTGATCGTCGATGATGAAATGCTGGCGCGCGCCGTGGTGCGCGAATACCTCTGCGCGCACGCGGACGTGGAGATCGTGGCCGAATGCGTTAACGGCTTCGAGGCGGTAAAGGCCATCACCGAGCTGGTGCCCGACCTGGTGCTGCTCGACATACAAATGCCCAAGCTCGACGGCTTCGAGGTGGCCGAACTGGCCGGTAGCAAAACCCGCTACATCTTCGCCACCGCGTTCGACCAGTACGCCATCCGGGCGTTCGAGTTCCACGCGCTCGATTACCTGCTCAAGCCATTCAGCCAGCAGCGCTTCGACCAGGCGCTGGCCCACGCGCGCGCCAGCCTGGCCAGGGGGCAGGGCGACACGGCCATCGAACAGCTGGTGCGCGATGCTGCCGGCCGCAATCTGCCGCTGTCCCGGGTGCTGATCCGCGACGGCGCCAAGGTTCACGTGGTTGGCTGCGACAAGATCGATTACATCGAAGCGCAGGACGACTACGTGCAGATCCACGCCGACGGCAAATCGCATCTGAAGAACCAGCGCCTGGCGGAACTGGAAGCGCAGCTCGATGGCGCACAGTTCCTGCGCATCCACCGCTCCATCATCGTCAACCTCGGCCGCATCGACCGCATCGAGCAGGCCACCCGCGACAGCCACGTGGCCATCCTCAAGGACGGCACCCGGCTGCCGGTGAGCCGCAGCGGCTACCAGAAGGTGCGTGCCGCGCTGCTGTAGGTATCGGCATCCGGGACGTGCCATTTGGCGCCTGGTCCATGGCTTGAGAAAAGTACAATTCGCCTCGCAGATCAATACCGGGCCATGCGGTTTCCGGATCAACGCTGGGCGGATACGATGACGGCATTACTTTTACCGGCTGGATGGGCGATGGCGGCGCGGCCGCCGGGGCCAGCGGGCCGGCTGGCGATCTCCGTGGTGCTGGTGGGCGCTCTGCACCTGGCGCTGTTCTGGCTGGCCACCCGGCCGGTGACGATGCCGGAACCGCCTGACCACCGGGTGTGGATACAGCTGCTGCAGCCAGCGCCGGCCGCGCCGCGACGGCAAACGACAGCGCCACCGAAGGCGCAACCAGCACGCGAGCGGACGCAGGACTGGTCTGCCGCATCGACCGCGCCACGGGCGTCCCGTGAAGTGACCGCGCCCACGCCCGCGCGTGCGGTTGACGACGAGCCGCAGCAAGCGCCCGCACCGTATGTGGATCCGCTGGCCGCGCCATCGACCACCGCGCAGGGCGCCCCCGCCGCGCTGCCGCCGGATGTGCTGCGGCAGGCGCTCAAGGCAGCAGGCGCCATCGACCGCGAACTGCGCACCGAGCGCCGCGAGTCCCTGACGCTCGATGCGAACAGCGTGCAGGCCAAACTCGACAAAGGCTTTGCGGCCGCACACGCTGCGGTCAAACCGAAATGGTACGAGAAGGCGCAAGTAGAACTGTTCAGTGCGCCCAACGACCCCCGGCGCATTTACCAGGTGACCACGGCGCTGGGCACGTACTGCCTGTTCTACCCGAACAAGGCCAGCATGTCCGTCAACAGCACCGCCGGGGCGGGCCATGCGAGTTTCGGGCAGCCGCTGATGGGAGACTGTCCTCAACGTTTCTAGAGTGCGTTCAGGCCACCGCCGCCGTCTCCACCGACCACCACGCAGGCATCAGGGCCTGAATTTCCGGGCGGCCGAAGCGGTCGTCGATCAGGTACACGGTGCCGCGATCGGACTGGGTGCGGATCACGCGGCCGGCCGCCTGCACCACTTTTTGCATGCCCGGGTAGGTGTACGTGTAGTCGTAGCCGGCGCCGAAGATGGCGTCCATGCGCTGGCGGATTTGTTCGTTGACGGGATTGATCTGCGGCAGGCCCAGCGTGGCGACAAAGGCGCCGATCAGGCGCGCGCCGGGCAGGTCGACGCCTTCGCCGAACGAGCCGCCCAGCACCGCGAAGCCGATGCCGCGACTGTCCAGCGTAAAGCGCGCCAGGAAGTGCGCGCGCTCCGCTTCGTCCATGCGGCGCGACTGCCGCCACGTGGGCACATCGGGATGGAGTTCGGCAAACGCATTGGCGGCTTTTTCCATGTAATCGAAGCTGCTGAAGAACGCCAGGTAGTTGCCCGGCTCGCGCGCATACTGCCTGCCCATCAGCGCGGCGATGGGTGCGAGCGACTGCTGGCGGTGCTGGTAGCGGGTGGAGATATGCGCGGCCACCTGCACCGACAGCTGCTCCGCCACGAACGGCGATTCCACATCGACCCACGCGGTGGAGTCGGGCATGCCCAGCATGTCGCCGAAATAATTCCATGGACTGAGCGTGGCCGAGAACAGCGCCGTGGTGTGGGTGCTATCGAAACGGGGTTTCAGGAACGGCGCCGGCACGATGTTGCGGATGCAGAGCAGGGAGTCGGAATGGCTGGCGCGCGCGCCCTCGGTCTTTTCGATGTCGAACAAGGCGTGCGGCCCGAAGCTCTCGCCCAGGCGCCCGAACAGCAGCGCGCCGAAATAAAAGTCCTGCAGTTCCGGATCGTGGTGCGTGGGATGCTCTGCCATGTAGTCGGAGATGGCGGCCGCGCTAGTCTGCAGCGCGATCATGAATTTTTCGGGCAGCGTGGCGTACGAGCGGTAATCGACGTCCTGGTCTTTTTCCAGCTGGTTCCACAGCTTGTGCACGCGGTCCAGCGGCTTTTTCAGTTCCGGCGGCGCCACCTTGCGCAGCAGGCGCAGGCTGGCATGTTCCAGCTCGGCCGAGTACATCTTGCGCGCGCGCGACACCATGTTGTGCGCCTCATCCACCAGCACGCTCACCTTCCAGTCGTTGAGCAAGGTCAGGCTGTGCAGCATGGCGCTCAGGTCGAAATAATAATTGTAGTCGCCGATGATCACGTCGCTCCAGCGCGCCAACTCCGTGCCCAGGTAGTACGGACAGACATCGTGCGCCAGCGCCACCGCGCGCAGGGTCTCTCGGTCAAGCGATAAAAACGCCGTGCCGTCGGCCGGCGGGTTGGTGACATCGAGCGCCGACTGCCGTGCTGACGGCAGGCGGTCATAAAAGCCCTTGGCCAGGGGGCACGAATCGCCGTGACAGGCTTTATCCGGATTCACGCAGGCGGTGGTCTTGGACGCCAGTTCCAGCGTGCGCAGCGGCAGCAGCGGCGCGCCGCGGCGGATCACGTCCACCGCGTCGAGCGCCATTTGCCGGCCCGAGGTTTTGGCGGCCAGGAAGAACACCTTGTCCACGCCATGCGCGCACGCGCCTTTCAGCATCGGGAACAGGCTGCCCACGGTCTTGCCGATGCCGGTGGGCGCCTGCGCCAGCAGGCATACGCCTCGGTTGCTGGCCTTGTACATGGCTTCGGCCAGCTGGCGCTGGCCGGGACGGAAGTCGGCATGCGGAAAGCGCATCGCTTGCAGTTGCTCGTCGCGGGCGGCGCGGTGCGCCAGTTCCTGGCGCGCCCAGTCGAGAAAGCGGCCGCATTGCAGGCGGAAGAATTCCTGCAAGTCCTGCGCCGAGTGTTCCTCCTGCAGCCGGGTTTCCTTCTGGCTGGCGATGTCGAAATACACGAGTGCCAGCTTGACGGTATCGAGCCCGCGCGCGCTGCACAGCAGGTAGCCGTAAATTTTGACCTGCGCCCAGTGCAGCTGGCGCTGGTTGTCGGCCATCCTGGCCAGGTCGCCGCGGTAGGTCTTGATTTCTTCCAGGCGGTTGGTGCGCGGGTCGTAGCCGTCGGCGCGGCCGCGCACGTGCAGCGGGCCGAAGTCGCCGGACAGCGCGATCTCGGTTTCGTACCCGTCGGCGCGGCGCGCTGCCACCACGGCGTGGCCGGCAATGCCTTCCTGCGCCGTGGGCGATGGCGTGAAGCGCAGATCGAGGTCGCCCACCTTGGCCGTGAATTCGCACAGCGCGCGCACGGCGATCGTGTAGCCCGCTTCTGCGGTGGTGGTCATGGTCGCCGTCAAATCAGGCTGCCCACTGCAGGTAGCACACGGCTACCGGCATGTCGTGCGTGGCGCAGTAATCGATCCAGCGCAGCTGGTTGTCCTGCAGGCGGTCGCCGGGGCCTTTGACTTCGATCATCGTGTAGCGCCGTTCGGCAGGCCAGAACTGGATCAGGTCCGGAAAGCCGGTTCGGTTCGACTTGATGTCCAGCAGGATGCGCTCGAACGCGCGGCGCAGGTGCAAGGGTGGAATGCAGTCGAGCGCCAGGTCGAGCAGGTCGGCATCGAGCGCTTCCCAGTACAGGAATGGCGATTGGATGCCGCGCTTGGCCGCATGGTTGGCGCGGATGGTGACGCGGTACTGGTCGGTTTCCAGCTGGGCGAAACAGGCGGCAAACTGCGGTGCGCGGCGGCGCTGAAAATCGGCGCTGTGCAAATCGGCCGGCGCCCGGTGGTACGGGTGGAAGAACGCCCCGGGAATCGGGTAGAACACGGCGTCCCAGCACAGCAGACCGAACAGCGAGTTGATCAGCGAATTTTCCACGTAGTACACGGGCGCATCTTCGCGCGCCAGGTGGTCTCGCACGACAAATTCCACGTAGCTGGGTACCTCGGGCACCGGCAGGTTGAGGTCGATGCGCAGCGGCCGTGCCGGCGCTACCGGCGGCGGCTTGGCGTGACCGAGCTTGCGCGCCAGCCGCGGCGCCATGCGCAGCAATTGCTGGCGTTCCGCTTCGCTCTCGGGGGCTGCCATCGCCTGCTGCAACAGGTCGAATGCGGCGCGCGGTTGCTCGTCTTTTTCCAGCACGCGGATGGCGCGGGCGCGCGCGCCCGGATAACGGCAGGCGGCATACAGCGCGTGGGCGGCAGGCCAGTCGCGCAGCTTTTCCTGGTGCTGGGCAAAGGCAAACGTGAGCTTGTGGCGCCGGCTGCGCAGCCATTCGTTGTCGTCGGCGCAGGCGGGCAGGTCGGCAATGATGGTGGCCGGGTCCTCGCCCAGTTCGAACCGTTCGCGGCATTGGTGCAGGGCCAGGAAATCGTCGACGTCGCGCCGGGTGCGAAAACCGCGCGCTTCGGGCGGAAAGGCCACCTGTTCGTACTGGTAGATGCCGAGGTCGGACAGGACGAACTCGGTCCAGTCCTGGTGGAAATTGCCGAAGAAGATCAGGCGCAGGCGGTCGCACAGGTCTTGCGCCAGGTTGCGGTAGGCGTAGTCGCCAAGGGCGCCGCACCACTGCGAATACGCTTGCGCGGTGGCATGCTGCTCGCGCAGCGCGGCCAGTTGGTCGGCCTTGCGCAAGTGGCGCACGTTGGTGCCCAATTGAAAGATTTTGCCGATCTCGGGTTTTTGCAGCAGTTCGAACAACTGTTCGAGTTCGAGTTGTGGATCGTCTTCGATCAGGCCCAGCGCTGCCAGCGGGCGGGCGGCGGCATGGGTGTCGCCGATTTCTGCGTAGCAGAGTTTGCTGGCGCGGAACACCGTACCCTTGCGCATGACCATGCGCACCAGCAGCGCGCGCGAGGGCTGGGGCAGGGTGGGAAAGGACAGCAGGAAGTGGCGCTCGTCGCCCGTGAGCAGGTCGTCGTAACGGTCGCCCACCCACGCCAGTACCCGGTGAAAATTTTCCAGGTAATAGAAAGGGTTATCGAGCGGATTGGCGAACGGGTTGGCGTCAGACTGGGCAAAGGCGGTGATCATTGCGGGCGCGGCAGGAAGTGCGGGGCTGTATTTATGTACAGTGTATCGCGTTCCCGGGCGGATGCCCAGCGAAATGTCGTTGCAGCTGTCGTCCCCGCGCAGGCGGGAAGCCGATTTGTGCGCGGGGCGCTGGCTTATGCTTTCGTCATCACCGTTCAACGAAATTGGATCCCCGCCTGCGCGGGGAGGACGGAATGACGGTTAGCGATGTACGCGGGTCAGCCGGCAGCCTGGTTGACTGCAGCACTGGCCGCCTTGGCTGCTTCGGCTGCCTTTTGTTCCACCAGCGCGTTGGCCTTGGCAATCTGCTCCTCCACCGACTGCACTGCCTGCTTGGTGGCCTTGGTTACCTGCTCATAGCCCGTGAATGCGTTGTCGATCGCGGTTTTAACGATCTCCACGGCGTTTTCCGAACCGGGGCGTACGTTCTTGGTCACGTCGTAGATCAGCGCGCTCAGGTTGGTCTTGGCTTCGGCAATATGGGCATCGGCCGCGCGCGTAAACTCTTCGCGGATGTCGGCAATGATGGCGCCCAGTTGCTGGTTGTACGCAGTGGCGCCAGCCACGCCCGGTTGCACCTTGGCCGCAGCCAGGCTGATGGCAGCCTTGGCGTCCGCCGCCTGGCTCAGTTCCTTGCCGGTGGCCAGGGTATCGGCCACGCTCGATTTGGCGGTGGCCAGGTTGAGGGCGACGACTTGCTCCACGCCTTGCACCGCGCGCGCGGTCAGGGTATTGAAGGTTTCAAGCTGGAATTCAAACAGGGCTTTGGTGGCGTTGGCAAACTGCTCGGGATTGGTGAACATACGGTCTCCTCATGTGAATGATGGGATGATGCACCGGGGTGGGCCCCATGTTGTTATGAACGAATTATTTAACAATAACTAATTTTTCGCAACGACTGTCTGTAAATGGACCACGAAACTTTTTCCAGCCTGGCCCCAGCTGCGTGTTGGAACAGGTGAGGACCGAGCTGTCGACCACGCTTTGCCATTGCCAATAACGGGCCGGTCCGGCCTGAAGTTGCCCGCAAGCCAGGGTGAGCGAGAATAATGTAATGACTGTGAGAAAATGTTTAGTCATGGCGCAAGAGTACAGCATATTGCCGTCCCCTCATAGCGGCGCGATGGTGGGCAGTCGCAGCGTGAACTGCGTGCCATGCCCCATCTTGCTCACCACGTCGATATGTCCTCCCAGCACGCCGGTAACGATGTTGTGCGTGATGTACAGCCCCAGGCCCGAGCCGCCGGAACCCATGCGCGTGGTAAAAAACGGGTCGTAGATGCGCGGCAGGTTGGCCGCTGGAATGCCTGCGCCGTCATCGCTGACGATGATCGTGATTTCACCGCTGCCGGGGCCAGTCAGGCCGGGGTCGCTGCTGTCGTGGGCACTGATGCGGATGGTGCCGGTTTTTCCATCGCTGCCGCCGCCCAGGCCGTGCAGCACGGCGTTCTCGAGCAGGTGTTGCAGCGCCTGCGCGAGCGGACCGGGGTAGCTGTCCATCTCAAGCCAGTGGTCGATCTGCTCGTCCAGCGTCGCGCCCTGGCGGCGCAGGTCCGCTTCCATCGATTGCAGCAGCTGGGCCACCTGGTCGCCCAGCGTGAAGCGCGCGCGTTGCGAGTTGGCGCCGTCCACCGCGATGTGGCGGAAGCTGGCCACCAGGGCTGCCGCCCGGTTCAGGTTGCGCAGCACCACCTGGTCGGCGCTGCTGGCCTGGTCCAGGTAAGTTTCCAGTACCGAGCGGCGTAGCCCGCCGGTGAGTTCGCGCCGCAATTCGGCCGTGCGCTCGCTCATGGTGCTCGCCATCACCAGGCTGTTGCCGATCGGCGTGTTCAGTTCGTGCGCCACGCCGGCCACCAGCGCGCCCAGCGCGGCCAGCTTGTCGCGGCGCACCAACTCGTCTTGCGTGAGGCTCAGGTTTTCCAGCGCTGCCGTCAGCTCTTCGTTGACGGCGTCGGCCTGGTCCTTCGATTGCCGCAGTTCCAGCGTGCGCGCCGCCACCAGCTCTTCCAGGTGCTCGCGGTGGCGCAGCAGTTCTTCTTCGCGGCGCATGCGGCTGATCGCAATGCCGGCCATGTGCGAGGCAGTGCCGATCAGCGCCAGGTCGTCGGCACCGGGGACCCGCACGGCGCGGTAATACATGGCGAACGTGCCGATCACGGTAGTGCTGTCGTGCATGATCGGCATCGACCAGCACGCGCGCAGGCCGTAGTGCATGGCCAGGTCCTTGTACGGCGTCCACAGCGGATCGTGTTCGATGTCGGCCACGATCACGGTCTCGCGGCGAAACATGGCGGTGCCGCACGAGCCGACCGATGGCCCGATGGCCAGGCCCACCAGCGAATCGAGATATGCGCGCGGCATGCTGGGGCCGGCAGTGGAGGCAACGGTGCGGCCATCGGCCGCCAGCAGCATCACGGAACACAGCACGTCCGGCGACTGCGATTCGATCAGCAGCATCAGGCGCTCCAGCGTGGCGTCGAGCGGAGCCGACCGGGCGATCATTTCCAGCAGCTTGTTCTTGCCGTCGCGCAGCGCCGCCGCCAGGTTGCGCTCGGTGACATCGACCACCCGCACGTGCATCAGCCGGTGCTCGCCGGAGTTGAGCGGCACCATGCGCAATTCGCAGTCGAGTTTGCGACCGCTGCTGTGTTGCATGGTGAGCGGGAACATGCGGGTGGCGCCCGCCATCACGCGCACCACGTTGTCGCTCACCACTTCTGCGGAGGCCTGACCATCCGGTTGCTTCACGGGGCACAGCGATTGCAGGTCGGTTTGCAGCAACTCGGTCTCGGTGAGGCCGAATAACTGGCGCGCCCGGCGGTTGACGTCGAGCAGGTGGTTGGTGCCGCGCTGCATCAGCAAGATGGCGTCGGGCGAGCCCGCCAGCATGGTGTGGTAGTTCACTTCCAGCGTGGCCATGGTGGGCTGGGCACGCGTCAGTGGCGCGGGCAAAATGGCTTGCAGGCGCAACAGGATTTTTTCTGCCAGGTCGTCGATGTCCAGGCTCAGCGGCAAGTACGCGGCGGCGCCGATCTCGAGCGCGCGGGCGTGTTCTTCGTCATGCGGTGCGGTCGAGAGCAGGAACAGCGGCACGGCGGGCCCGCACAGTTCGCGCACGCGCTGGCATAGTTCCAGGCTGGCGCTGCCGGCCAGCGCCACATCGACAATGGCCAGCGCCACCGTGCCACCGCGCGCCACGGCCAGAGCCTCGTCGCCACGACTGACGGCGCACACGCGGTAGCCGTAGCGCGACAGGGTGCGGCCCAGGCCGGCGTGATCGTACGCCGAGCTGGTCGCAACCAGTATCGTGTGCGGTGTTTCGGGAAGCGGCGTCGGCGTCATGGTTGGTTTTGCGCTGGCGACAAGTGGCGTTAGTGTATTACAAGATGCGGCCCGGCGGGCCGCTTTAGGGAACCCTCAGGCGGCCTTGATGGTGGCCGCGTGGGCAGCATCCTGCGCCTGCTGGATCAGCGGGAAATTGGTCTCGATCCAGTCCACCAGCACTTCGAGCCGGGTGGCCGCTTCGCGCCCGAGCGGCGTCAGGCTGTATTCCACGTGCGGCGGCACCACCTGCTGCGCCACCCGCAGCACCAGCCCGTCGTAGGCGAGGGCATCCAGTGTCTGCGCCAGCATTTTTTCGCTGACGCCGCCGATCGCGCGGCGCAACTCGCTGAAGCGGTGGGTGCGTTCGAGCAGCACGATCAGCACCAGCGTGCCCCAGCGGCTGGTGATATGGCCGAGCACCGCGCGCGAAGGGCATTCGGCCGCCAGCACGCGCGCCTGCATGGGGTCGTTCTCGCGCACGCAGTTGCTCAACGCGGCACGCAGGGATTTTTTTTCGCTCATGACAACCTCAATGTGGGGTGGGGGGGGCACTTACTAAATTGTACGTACTTACAAAAAGTTAGTAAAGGCTTTAAGATGGTTCTAACCGCGCGGAGCTACCCTGCGGATATCCAACTTGAAAAGGACATAACCATGATCGTGATTACCGGTGCAACCGGCCAACTGGGCCGCCTCGTCATTGCCAACCTGCTCAAGACCACGCCGTCCGGGCAAATCGTCGCTGCCGTGCGCGACCCGGCCAAGGCTGCCGACCTGCTGGCCCTGGGCGTGCACGTGCGCCAAGCCGACTACAATGACCCGGCGTCGCTGGACACCGCGTTGGCCGGCGCCACCAAGGTGCTGCTGATTTCCTCGAACGACCTGGGCAACCGCAGCGCCCAGCACCGCAACGTGATCGACGCCGCCGTGCGCGCCAGTGTCGGGCTGTTTGCGTACACCAGCGTGCTGCATGCCGACACCAGCCTGCTGGGCCTGGCCGCCGAACACCGCGAAACGGAAGAAGCGATCCGTGACTCGGGCCTGACCTACACCTTGCTGCGCAACGGCTGGTACGCGGAAAACCACACCATGGCATTGAAAGGCGCGCTGGAACACGGCGCCCTGACCGGCGCGGCGGGCGAGGGCCGCATTTCGGCAGCAGCGCGCGCCGACTACGCGGCGGCAGCTGCCGTGGTGCTGGCCAGCGGCCAGCCGGTGGCGCCCATTTATGAACTGGCCGGCGATACCGCGTTCACGCTCAGCGAACTGGCGGCCGAAACCGGCAAGCAGGCCGGGCGCGAACTGCCGTATCACAACCTGGGGCAGCACGAGTACCGCGAATTGCTGGTCACTGTCGGTTTGCCGGCCAGCGTGGCCGACCTGCTGGCCAACTCGGACTTTGCGGCATCGAAGGGCGCGCTGTTCGACGACAGCGGCACGCTCGGTAAATTGATCGGCCGGCCAACCGAGTCGCTGGCCGATGCCGTCAAGGCCGCGCTGTAAGGAGCGCACCAATGAAAAAAGCCGCAAACTCTTTACAAAGTTTGCGGCTTTTTTGCGGAATTTTTTTGGTGCCCACGGAGGGACTCGAACCCCCACACCTTGCGGCACATGGACCTGAACCATGCGCGTCTACCAATTCCGCCACGTGGGCACTGTTACTGCTTTACTTCTTGTCTCTGCTACGTGTTCTGCAACAGAGGACCGAATCTTAAAGGAGCACCGGGATGCCGTCAAGGGCGTCGTGGTGCTTTTGTGAAATTATTTTCTCGCGATGCACGGCGCGCGCGGGAATGAAAAAAGCCGCAAACTCTTTTCAAAGTTTGCGGCTTTTTTGCGGAATTTTGTGGTGCCCACGGAGGGACTCGAACCCCCACACCTTGCGGCACATGGACCTGAACCATGCGCGTCTACCAATTCCGCCACGTGGGCACTGTTACTGCTTTGCTGCTTTATCTGCTGCGTGTTCTGCAGCAGAGGCCAGAACTATACGGGAGCTTGCCCGTACCGTCAAGGCTTTCAACAAAAAATCATCTGCGCTACCTTGGCGACAAGGCGATCGTACCCCTCGTGCGATACGCATGCCATACCACGTGGGGTCGGACCCCGACCGGGGTCCGACCCC